>Ga0302164_10000556_pt1 | contig 12478 bp, 10 predicted proteins | sample I_Fen_E3_1_FD_193500 | JGI IMG/M metagenome (GOLD analysis project Ga0302164, IMG submission 193500) | Peat permafrost microbial communities from Stordalen Mire near Abisko, Sweden - I_Fen_E3_1 | ecosystem: Environmental > Terrestrial > Soil > Wetlands > Permafrost | place: Sweden: Abisko...
CCGTTCTTCATCAAAGGGAAACAATGTTCTTAAATCTATTACTTCTATCTTACCGGGATGGTCTTTTGCAGCAGCTTTTGCCCAGTACACCCCCATGCCGTAAGTGATCACACAACAGGTTACGCCTTCTTGCACCAAATTATTATTTGCCTGTAAAACAATATTGGCTTTTCCTAATGGGATAATATAGTCAGCAGCCGGTTCCACAGTTTTCGCTTCTTCGGTGCCGGGCACTTTGCTCCAGTACAATCCTTTATGCTCCAGCATAACCACAGGGTTGGGGTCCAGGAAAGCCGCTTTCATTAATCCCTTCATATCAGCTGCATTACAGGGATAAACGATCTTTATACCTTTAACAGAAAGTAAAGTAGTTTCAATACTGCCGCTGTGGTAAGGCCCGCCTCCACCATAGGCGCCAATGGGCACACGAATTAAAGTTTGCACCGGAAATTTGCCGCAGCTTAAATAACAGCTCTTGCTTATTTCTGTTACCAGTTGATTTAACCCCGGATAGATATAATCGGCAAACTGTACTTCCACGATAGGTTTTAACCCAACAGCACTCATGCCTACGGTGCTGCCAATGATATAGGCTTCCTGTATGGCGGTGTTAAAAACACGGTGGTCGCCAAACTGCTCGGCCAGTGTTGCCGCTTCTCTAAAAACGCCGCCCAGCCTGCGCCCTACATCCTGCCCGTATAAAACTGCTTCGGGGTATTGTTCCATTATTTCGCGGATGGCAAATAAACCGGCATCTACCATCATTATTTTTTCCCTGTTTGCCGGGGCCCGCTCACCACTTTCAGTTGTAACTGGTGTAGGCACAAAAACAAAATCACTAACAGTTAACGGATCGGGCTCGGGCGCAGCAATTGCACCATGAAAATCATGCGCCACAACGGCTTCCGTTTCTCTTTCTATAGTAATCAGATCTTCCTCTGCAATGCCCAGTTCCAATAATCTTTTCTTCAGTTTTGGGCCGGGGTCATCAGCATAATGTTTGGCCAGGTCTTCTTCTGTACGATAAAACTCTTTTCTTACACCGCTGGTATGATGCCCCAGCAATGGCACTTTAGCATGCACCAAAAAAGGATGGCGTTCTTTGCGCACTTCATCCACCACATTTTTCATTACTTCATAGCTCTGAAAAAAATCGCTGCCATCAATACTGATCCTGCTGATGCCTTTAAAGCCTTTTACCATTTCGCTGGCATTATTGGTTCTCGCCTCCTCTGCTGTTACGCTGATACCCCAGTTATTATCCTGCACTAAATAAATGATTGGCAGCCGGTGCAATGCTGCAAATTGAAAAGCCTCGCTCACTTCACCTTCTGTTACTGATGCATCCCCCATAGAACAAAGGACGATGGAAGACGGACGGCAGACCATCGACGATTGACCACTTAAGCCCTCCACGGTAGTCAGTGGTCGGTTGTCCGTGGTCTGTCGTCCGTCGTCTGCCGTCCTCTCCAAATACTTTATCCCTTGTGCAATGCCAGTGGTGGGTATAGCCTGCATACCTGTGGCGCTGCTTTGATGAATGATGTTTGGTTTATCCGTTCCTTTATAATTGGGGTGCGAATAATATTCCCTTCCACCGGTAAAAATATCATTGCCTTTAGCCAGCAGTTGCAGCATCAGTTCGTATGGGGTAAATCCTACACCCAGCAACATACTTTCATCCCGGTAATAAGGGCTTACATAATCGCAGGGCAATAATTGAAATGCTGTGGCCAGTTGTATTGCTTCGTGGCCGCGGGAGGTGGAGTGTACGTATTTGCAGGTTTTCCTGTTGCCCTCATAAGTAGCAGCCATGGCTTTGGCAGTACACATTAAGCGATAAGCTTTTAATAAGGTTTCTGTTGCAATCATTGATCAAATGTAAAACATAATTGTGCATAATAAAAAGGCTGCCCGGTTAAGGCAGCCTTTTTCAATATCATGAATAATCAGTTATTTTTCTTTTTCTTCCACCTCATCCTGGCAGTTATCGGGTTTCATATCTGCAATAGCTTTTTCGCCATTGGATTTTACTACTTCTGTCATTTCCATCCTTTGCCTGGTAATTGATGTTTTAATAGCACAGCTTACATAATTATCTTTTCCTGCTTCTACTTCCACCGTTAAAGCGGTTTCTTTTTTTAAAATGTCTACTCCGCCTTTCTTGGCCTGCAACTCATGGCTGCCCGGCGATACCGGAATCTTTATAAATTTTCCATTGCTGAGTTTACATATTTTTTTACCGTCTAAAAACACCGCGTAGTTGGTTAATGCAGCGCCCCACTGGCCGGTGCGGTAAACATAGATGTAGCTACCCGTTTGTGCTGTTACTTTAAAGCAGCATAAAATTGCAATACAAATGATGCTAAGCGTTTTCATGTATGTTGTTTTATCAGTTAAGGGGTTCAGGTAACTGCAATGCTTATTTTACTTCTACCGTAAGCAGGTTTTCTTTTTCCAAAAAGGCTTCCAATATATCTCCTACCACACACTCCCCTACACCGGCGGGAGTTCCTGTAAAAATCAGGTCGCCGATGTTTAAAGAAAAATAATTGGAAATATTTGCTATTAAAGAATCGATACTGAATATCATGTTGCCCGAGTTACCGGTTTGTACCAGCTCCTTGTTTTTATAAAAAGTAAAATTGATATTCTTCCTGTTCATTGCGGGAGTAACATCAATAAACTTTCCTACCGCGGCAGAATTATCAAAGGCCTTTGCTTTTTCCCAGGGCAATCCTTTCTTTTTTAATTCATCCTGTATATCACGGGCTGTAAAATCTATACCCACGGTAATACCGTTATAATAATTAGAAGCATGCCTTTCCTGGATGTATTTACCATTTTTGCAAACACGCAGTACCAACTCACATTCATAATGCAGTTCGTTGCTGAATTCGGGATAATAGAAAGGTGTATGGCTTTGCAGCAATGCACTTTTCGGCTTCATAAAAATTACCGGTTCGTCCGGTATGTCATTGCCAAGTTCCTTGGCATGGTCCGCATAATTGCGTCCTACACAAATTATCTTCATTTAGTGCTTTTTTAAAGGGCTTGGTTTCAAAAGCGAATATAGGTAAATAGCATATAAAAAACAACAATGTGTAATTTTGACACCAGTTATGTTTTTATAGAAAGATTATTATAGGCACTCATGGTTTGATCGATACCCGTTGTAATAAAACTTTCTATAATATCAATACACTTTTCTATTTTCAATAAAACGGTTGGCTCTTCTGCCTTAAGCCATTTGCCCAACACAAAATCGGCCTGCATCCCCTTAGGATAATTGTTACCCACGCCAAACCTAAGTTTCGGATACGCATCAGTTGCAAGCACTGCCTGTATATCTTTTAACCCATTATGCCCGCCAGCACTTCCTGCAGGCCGCAACCGCACTTTATCCAAAGGCAGGTCCACATCATCAACAATGGTCAATGTATTTTCTACCAGCACTTTTTCTTTGTCCATCCAGTATTTAAAAGCTTTACCACTAAGGTTCATAAAAGTTGTAGGGCAAATGCATATAATTGTTTTCCCCTTCCATTTTACATTGGCTACATAAGCCAACCTGCCCACTTCAAAATTGCCGCCGTGTTTTTTTGCAAATGCATGCACTACATCAAACCCAATGTTGTGGCGTGTATTAGCATATTCGCTGCCTATATTCCCCAGACCTAATAGAAGAAATTTCGACATTCTATTTATAAAAATTTATCTAAGATATATTTTTATACTCAGTCTTTAATTTTTAAGCGAATAATTGAATGTAAACTGGTATACAGGCTGGCTATAATCAATTTCAGGCTGTTTGTTATATTTGTAATAAGGAACCTTAATATTTACAACATTATTTATTTCTATTCCCCCACCTATGCAATAGCCATGATATATTCCATTAGTTGTAATGTCTGGTAAAAATTCTTTTATTTGTGATGGGTTGGTATAGCAACTGATATATCGATACGATAACCAAAATACACCTACATTTTTGTTGTTGCTACGCTCCCAGGCACCCGTTTGAAAGTATAATCCAAGCGTCGCAAAACTATTAAGGAAATTCACCGGTTTACCGGTTTGAGGATTGGTAATTAAGCCTGTTTTATAGCCAGTTAACACCTTTTCCCCAAAGTGATAAAGCAACCCGGATTTAGTCACCTTTTCCCCAAAGTGATAAAGCAACCCGGATTTAGTCACCTTTTCAGTTTTTTTTAAAATTCTAATCCCATCTATAGAAAGATTAACTAAACCGCTAAGAGGATTAATAAAATTATTAAACAGTTGCTCATTACTCTTTTGTCCGCTATTGTATTGTTGATTCTGAAAATTATTAGCGGACACTCCTGAATATAAAGACAGGGGGATCGCAAATTTGCCCGGTTCGCCAATAAAAAGGCGAATAAACCTTGCGCTGGCATTAACTTGTCCACTATTCATTACGTCAATAAAGCCTGTAGTAAAAATTTCCGGCTTAAGCTCTTTTTGCTTTATTGTATCAGCCTTTATCGTTTTACCTGAAATATTTTGAGCGACTAAATTTTTATTACTTTGGAATACTGATATTATGAATAGCCATACAAATGTTATTTTGTAATTGGTACTCTTAGGCATTACTATAATTTGTGAGAAAATTACTTTAGTATTTTAATTGGTACACCTATTTTAAAACCAAAGGATGTGCCTCTGGTTCTAATAATCTGATTATGTACCTCAGTTTGATACTGAGGATATTGGGTATAACCATATTTATAATCAATCGAGTATTTGAGCATTTGCCTTAAACCCTTAGAATAAAAAGCCTCTATGTACAATAATTGTTTACCTGTTTTCTTATACACATTAATACCTACTCCAACAGTTGCTAAAACACCCGAATTATGCTCCTTTAACCACCATTGGTAGTAAAAATATTCGCCATTAGGACCACCCCCTCCTCCAAATGAAGCATATAAAGCATGAAAAGTATTATCATAGTAATCTTGTGTTCTGTCAAACACAATACCCATTCCTAATGAAAACGCCAGTTTAAAGTTTGACTTACCAAAAAATTTATGGGTTTTACTAAATTCTTTTTTTGCACTGTATTTTAGTTGTAAATAATCATCCCCTCCCTGGCTTATCTGTTTGTAACTACCTAAAAGTTGCTCCGGCGTTCTTAATACATATTTATTTTTAATTTCAAAAGCTTCTCCAATAACAGTATTTTGAAGTGTCAATTGGTGTAATATTTTTTTGTACCTGTAATTAATATCAATACCCCACAATTCGGCAATTTTGGGTCCAGGTGTTTCAAAATCATCTTGCTTAGCATCCCCCTTTTTTATATAGTCTATATTGGAATAATGCAATCCCAAAAAGGGGCTAATTGATAATTTTTGCGCCTTTAAAAAAGAAACAGGCCCTATTATTAACAGGAATAAAAGATATTTTTTCTTCATTACTTATTTTTAAAATTATTCAGGCAACCTTTACAGGTTGCCTGAATAAAAATTGTCACCTAATATCCATCAGAAATACGATAAATTTTTTAGGGTATATATGGCGTTGGCGGTATATTACCTGGTTGCTGTCAATAGAATATTACACTAACATCATATTTTGATAATGACCTGCTTCCTTGGTATGGATGCCTTGATATTTTATGGTCATTAAAAACTTCGTTGGAAATAGTAATATTTTGTTCGCCTTTACAACGTTTTTCGAATTTTGCTCTGCCTTCAATTTTTATATTCACAAAATGCCTTTGTGGGTTATGAGAAGCTCTGGAATCATAGCAACATTCCTTCTGGTTTTTTCTTTTCGCCTCAATACTAAAATAAAATATTGCCTTTTGATATACCAGTTTATCTTCACCCCTATAACAATAATCCTTACCCGGACACCTGTTATTTGGATAACTGAACCAATATTGAAATCCAGCATCTTTTCCTCTTTTTGCATGTCTGCATCGCCCAAATATTCCGTTTTCTTCTATCGCTGTTTTATAAGATTGGGGAGTTAGAACATTACTTTCAATCTGTTCTAATATATCAATACCATTATCAACCTCGTCATCAAAAACCATCATTCCCATAGCGTCTGTATTATTTGCTACTAAATCCGCATAAGCATTTGCATTTGCAGCATTAATGGCCAGAGCCTGGTGATTTTCCAAATCAATCTTCACCATAAAGCTCCCCATCTCAAAAATCTTATCAGTATTAAGGATATTCAGCAAAAATTCATCATAAAGAGAATCCACTTCAACAAAATCGGAATCATTTGCAAGTGTTTTAATTTCATTAGAGTTTACTGTGAGGTCTACAATATCATCCTGATTCAATGTATTTTCTGCATATTGTTCGTACACAGCTAAAGACCCAAATTTTACCATACCATTGTCTATAGAAAGATTTGTTTTTTGCGCATATAAATTTAATGCACAAAAAGTAATCATCCCCAACACAATTTTTTTAAATAACATAAATTTATGAATTTTAATTTGCCTACATTTCAGAAAATGGCCGACGCTGTTTGCAGGGAATAGGAAAAGAGTATCCCCATTCATTTCCGCCCTTAAAGTAAATATTATTTTGCAGTTTATCTTTTACGGGCTCTTACCTATAAACCTGTTGCCATTTACCCTTACCGTTAGCAAAATTATTTAAGCTGAGCGCAATCACATTGCACTCATTCATTTTTTTCAAAATTTATTTTAAAATTCCCATCAGGGTAGTAAAAATAAGTTTGCTTTGCTCTATCGTACAGTACTGGAGCTCCTAGTTCTTTTAAATCAGCTATATATTCAAATAGCATTCTTTTACTAATGTTTAGTTTAGCGGCAAATTCATCCGGTTTACCAGTAGCTTTCCTGGAAATAAAATAGTCTATCCTTCGAAAGCGGGATAAAAAATCTTTGGGCATAAGAGGTTGCGATAATTTTTAAAGGGTGCATTGCGTTTTTTTTATGTACTTCAATCGGATGAGGTTGTTTTTGCAGTTATGTAATTACACTGCTTTTAAAATACAGTAACAACTATGGAGGAGAATGCAGTAGTTTCATCGATATTAATTATTATAAACTAATTGCAATATATTATATTTTTACGCATAAAAAATATAAAAATTAACTGCTACGGATAAATGAAATTATATTAAAATGATGCCACAACAAGTAACCGTTGTAAATTATAACATATTAGTATTAACTCTCCTTGAGCTTTAATACCAAATAAATACTTACTAACGGCATCAAAATTATTTTCGACAGTAATAGTATTGAAAAAAAAGGGATAAAACAGATATATTTCACCTACATAATTACTATTCAATTTACAAGAGACAGTAAATTTAACAATAAGTTATGGCGTGTATTAGCGTATTCGCTTCTGATATTTCCGAGACCTACAATCAGGAATTTAGACGTGTTGAGTTGTGAATGGTGAAACGTGAATTGGGAATATTGAGCACCGCTTTTTAGCTTCGTCAAGATAGTAGCGGATAATACAGTGTGCTTTTTATTGACCAGTCACGCTAAATCAGTGTATCAAAAATTTGTTGCAGGTCTGCTTCTGTTTTTATTAAAACATCTCTTGCTTTACTGCCCTGGTTCATACCCACTACACCCGCTGCTTCTAACTGATCCATCAAACGGCCTGCACGGTTGTAGCCGAGTTTCATTCTTCTTTGTAATAAAGATGTACTGCCTACCTGGCTGGCCACAATTAATCTTGCTGCATCTTCAAATAAAGAATCCCTGTCAGTAAGGTCGGCACCTTTGGCTTCCAGCTCTTTTTCATCAATATATTCCGGCAATAAAAATGCCTGCGGATAGCCGCGCTGTGCACCAATAAAATCAACGATCTTATCTACTTCAGGAGTATCTACAAAAGCACATTGCAAACGTACCAGCTCGCCATTATAACTGATCAGCATATCGCCTTTACCAATCAATTGCTCTGCACCACCGGCATCTAAAATAGTACGGCTATCAATTTTACTGCTTACTTTAAATGCAATACGTGCGGGGAAGTTGGCTTTAATAGTACCCGTAATAATATTTACCGAAGGCCTCTGTGTTGCAATAATCAAGTGTATACCAACAGCTCTCGCCAGCTGTGCTAAACGTGCAATCGGCATTTCCACTTCTTTACCCGCCGTCATAATCAAGTCGGCAAATTCATCTACCACCAAAACAATAAATGGTAAAAACTGGTGCCCCTTTTCCGGGTTCAGTTTACGGGCGGCAAATTTTTCATTGTACTCACGAATATTTCTGCAACCGGCTTCTTTTAAAAGATCGTAGCGGTTATCCATTTCAATGCACAAAGCATTTAAGGTATGCACCACTTTCTTGGTATCGGTAATGATGGCATCTTCTTCGCCAGGGAGTTTTGCTAAAAAATGTTTCTCTATCGCTTTATAAATACTCAGCTCTACTTTCTTTGGATCTACCAAAACAAATTTTAATTGTGATGGATGTTTTTTATACAATAACGAAACGAGAATAGCATTCAATCCCACTGACTTACCCTGCCCTGTTGCACCCGCCATCAGCAGATGCGGCATACTGGTAAGGTCTACTATGAAATTTTCGTTATCAATTTTTTTACCAATAGCAATAGGCAATGAAAAGTTATTGTTCTGAAATTTTTCGGAAGACAATAAGGTCTTCATGCTCACGATCGATTTCTTTGCATTGGGCACTTCAATACCAATGGTTCCTTTGCCCGGTATAGGTGCAATGATACGGATACCCAATGCGGCAAGGCTTAACGCAATATCATCTTCTAAATTTTTAATCCTTGATATGCGCACACCGGCTGCAGGGATAATTTCATATAGTGTAACGGTTGGGCCTACGGTAGCCGAAATTTTCTGTATCTGTATATCGTAATTTTTAAGGGTATTGATGATCTGGTTTTTATTATTCTCCAGTTCATTGGTATCCTGCACTATTTTATCGCTGCCATGGTTTTCTAACAGATCAAGCGTGGGATATTTATAATCCCTCAGGTCTAATATCGGATCGTAAGGTTTTGCATTGGGCAGTTTAGAATTCATTGGCGATGCTTCTTCTTCCTCACCAATTGCTTCGGGAACGGTTTTGATCTCCAGTTCCAGCGGTTCAATATTTTTATCTTTTATTTTAGGTGTTACTACTACCGGTTTTATGGGTTCTTCCTCTAAAAGAATTTCATTTACTTCTTCATCCTCTTCTTCGTCTGCAGGGTTCGGTTCTTTTTCAATTAAAGTAATGTCATGGTTTAAGGCTGTATTATCCTGCGGCGGAGTTACCAGCATATTCCCTTCTCCTTTTAGTGCATTTATTTTGGTTATACCTGCGGTATTTTCTTCAAACGGTAATTCAACAGGCGCCGCAATTTGCTCTTCTTCAATTTCAGCTTCATTGTTGCCTGGTATCAAATCTTTTTTTGAAGGCAATTTAAAAACAGGGTTAAAACGCCAGATGATATAAGAAAACACGGCCACTACCAATACCCCGATGGTACCAATTTCGCCAATGGTTTTATACAACCAGTCTTTTACCATATCTCCCGCTGCACCTCCCCAGGGGAAAGCCGCTTTATTAAAAATAACTGAGGCCGCCACGCTTAATACCGGTAAGCCAACAATTAAATATTTGATGTTCCTGGAAACAGAAAAAACTTTTTTACCAAAGAATAAATTTACGCCTACTACAAAAAACAGTGTGCAAATAAGATAACTGGCCACCCCAAAACCCTTGCGTATAAAAACTTCTGACAGGAATGCGCCAAAAGTGCCCAGCAGGTTCTGCACTTTTATATCGTTGGCCAGCAGCATGCGATAGCTGAACTTATCCTGATCTTCGGCCCAGGTAAATAAATAAGAGGTAAAGCCCACAAAAAGTAAAATTGCAATCAGCAGTAAAATACTGCCGGCAATTTTGTGGGTACGTTCGTCCTGCAGCAATTGCTTTACTTCCACAGTTTCTTCTTTCTCCTGCTTCAACTGATCAGGTTTTGCAGCCTTTGCTTTTACAGATTTTGATTTAGTTGCCATTGGCGACAAAGATAAAGAAAACCAGTAGTGGATACCAAAGCAAACCAGCCAAACCTGTTATTTATATTAAAAAAAATTGTAGGTTTGGTTATAAACTACCGGATGCTTAAGAAACATTCCTTCCTGGCCCTTTTTATTTTGCTTTGCGTCAAAGGAATTGGCCAAACCATTCCCGACAGCAACTATATTGACATTTCGCAAATCCGGGATTCTTCAAACATAGTAAAAAGAACACTGCTTTTTTTTGACAGTACTGATGTTGCCACCATCAGTAATTTACCGCAACAGGCATTTGTACCCTTAGGAAATTACAAATTCGAAAATGGCATTCCAGCAAGGCTGGTATCAAAATACGCTTACATACAAATTGCCTTAAGCAACAGCAGCAACAAGGCAGTTACAATTTGCCTTTTCCCCGGCGTATTATTTGATAAAATAAATGCTTATGAGCTGACTGAAAAAGGCAATCTGAAGTTTGCAGTTGATGGCTCGAAAAATGGCTATTGCAGCCTGTATGTCGGCGTCAACGAAAAAAAGATCTACTTTATTCAACTTGATTTTTGCAGGCAGGACTTCGATCATTTAAGGCCTCAGTTAATACAGGAACATTATTTGAAAACCTACCAGTCTGTTTTCCGTACCAGGAACTCGGATATATTGAGTGTTGGTTTTTTATTAAGTGGCATGTTGTTTTTAATGCTGCTTTTTACTATTGTAAACTTTGTACTTACAGGAAAAAAAGAGTTTTTATACTATTTTGGTTATGCACTGCTAATGTTTTTACTGGTATTTTTTTACGCCTTGCTGGGTGGAAAATGGGGCAGCTTCAGCAGTTTTGTATATGGCTATTTCGATGTCTTTTTACTTATCATGGGTAATGTTTTTTACCTCGCTTTTTCGCGCCATTTTTTAAATACCAAAGCCAATTATACCATACTGGATAAAGTCTTTAGAACAGAAGAATGGCTATTGCTGATACTTTTAGCAGCTTTTACTTTTACACATTACTTCACAGAATCGTACTTAACCGAAAGGATGCTGGAAAACCTGATGAAATTTATTATTTTAAGTATTGGCATTGTATTCATCATTATCGCTTTTAAACAAAAGCAACGGTTAATAGGGTACCTGGCTCTAGGTAGTGCCTTCGCAATATTCCTGAATATCATTTCGCTTACTATTATCCTTATGGGTATATCACCCACCTCTATATTTCTTCATGCCCTGTTTTATCATGACATGGGATTGGTATTTGCCATGGCCTTTTTTCTTTTAGGATTAACTTACAAAAACAGGCGGGAGTTGGTGGAAAGGATACAGGAACAGGAAGCCTTAAAACTGGATGTGGAGAAAAAAGATTTTGAAAAACAGATCGCCATCATTAAAGCACAGCAGGAAGAGCGCAACAGGATAAGTGCTGACATGCATGATGACCTTGGCGCCGGTATGACCACCATCCGCTTATACAGTGAACTGGCAAAAGGCCGCATTGGCGATACGCCTATTCCTGAAATTGAAAAAATATCTTCTTCTGCAAATGAGTTACTGAATAAAATGAATGCCATTATCTGGAGTATGAGCAGCAGTAATGATTCGCTGGGTAATATGATTGCTTATATCCGCAGTTACTCGCTGGAGTATTTTGAAGATACCGGTGTTAATTGCCGCATCACCATACCAGAAAACCTGCCCAACATTGTGGTGAGTGGTGAAATAAGGAGGAATGTTTTTTTAGTTGTTAAAGAAGCATTGAATAATGTATTGAAACATTCCGGTGCCAGCGAAGTTACCATTACATTGGAAAGGGTGGCAGATGGCCTGAAACTTTTTATTCACGATAATGGTAAGGGCATTGATTTTGAAAAACTACGGCAGTTTGGCAACGGACTTAAAAACATGAAAAAAAGAATGGATGATATCAGCATTATTTTTACCATCGAAAATAATAACGGTACTTTAATTACTCTATACCGGCCAATAGCGGATGCTAATTTTTCTTCGTAAAACCAAGGGCAAGCAAGCCCCAGCCCAAAATAAAACACAAACCACCCAGTGGCGTAACCGGCCCCAGCCATCTTATGGCAGGTGATGCACACAAACCATACAACGAACCAGAGAATAAAATAATTCCGGCAAGAAAAAAATAACCCGCCATTTTGATCCATTTATTGGCAAACTCTTTATACAGTGCCCCGGCAACCAGTAATGCAATGGCATGGTAAAACTGGTACCGTACTGCGGTTTCAAATGTTTGTAAACTCTCAGCGGTTAATCTCGCTTTTAAAAAATGCGCACCAAATGCACCGCCTATCACTGCTACTGCAGCCAGTAAAGCCCCGGCAATTAAAAAATTTTTATTCATAGTATCGTATTAATAGTAGCTGCATTTATTGAGGTTACAGGTAAAATAACTTTTGCCTTTGCGTAAAAAATTGCCCGCTCGCTTAATTTCTTT
>Ga0302164_10000557_pt1 | contig 12464 bp, 9 predicted proteins | sample I_Fen_E3_1_FD_193500 | JGI IMG/M metagenome (GOLD analysis project Ga0302164, IMG submission 193500) | Peat permafrost microbial communities from Stordalen Mire near Abisko, Sweden - I_Fen_E3_1 | ecosystem: Environmental > Terrestrial > Soil > Wetlands > Permafrost | place: Sweden: Abisko...
CAGCCTCAGCAGAAGTGGACTTGTTCCTAAGTGATGCTCTGAAGAATTTAAGGCTTTTCCTGTTAAAGAGGTTTTGGTTTTTCATGTCAATATAGGTAAGAAGAAATCAAAGAATCAACCACCCCGGTCGGGAAAGAAAATACTGTATATATAAGATAATCAATCGTCCCGACCACCCCTCCTTCAAAAGGAGGGGAAACTTTTTTATGCAGTTTCTCATTCATCCCTAAAGCTTAAGTTGACGGCTATGCCCTAAATCCCCCAGGGGGACTTAAAGAAATCAGAATAACGAACCTTCGAAATTAGAAATCAGAAGTTTCGTTTAATTCACAATTCGCTGTTCGTTTGTTCGTTATTCTTAATTCAATTCATAATTAGTCCCGCTTTGCGGGATAGGGGGGTGAAATATCTTTTTTAATTATATTTGCGGCTTAAACTTTAGCATGAAAAGAATTTTATCCGTAAGTATAATCTTACTTATCTTATTTTCCTGTTCAAAAACAAAGGAGCAGAATCAGGAGATATTAAAAATAGATACTTCTCATTGTGCAGAATACGATGCTGTCAACTGTATTGGGATATTATGCCAGAGCGATACATGCATGACATATTTTGCAGTATGGAAAGATCAGTTCCTTTTAAAGAATCAAATGAGTCAGGATTATTTTAACTCACATATTACTCCCTGCACCGCCAGGCTTGTTAACTGGGTAGATGGCGTTTCTTATGAAATCGCTTATAAAGTCAAAATAAACTGGGCAGAAGCTGTTTTAACTGACAGATTTGCAATCTGGCTGGCCAAATCAACTTTGGGATTATACCCTTCATTAAATCTTTCACGCAATATTCTTCTTACAGCTGATCAGATAAGTTCTCTTTTCACTGTTCAGGCATTTAGCTCAAGTATAAACTCCGTATCTTCTGCAAATCAATTAAAATATCCTTCAATGCCTGAAGCTATGAACGCGTTAATAAAAGCTGCAAATGCAGATACACTATGCCGTGGGAATGTTTTTTTCCAAAGTCCTAATCTGGCATCTCCGCCAGTTGGTGATCCTTTTATTGAAGCCTCAGGAACTCTGAACTGGAGTGAAAATAAATGCATCACAGTTCAGTTGGACTTAGTCACAGGTGAATCAAGTGTATTTTATAATCCATGCGTCATTTCTCTATAGAGCAAACCAGTAAGAGAACTTCACCAGGAATACATTATGAGGGGTGATTTTAAACAGATCCTTCGTATCATTACTATAAGAGAACAAACCATTTGAGTCAGAACTGGTTCTGCCCTGTGACCAGACAAAATAAATCGTAGAACCCGGCAAGTATTCCCATCTTACTACAAGGTTAGAACGGAACTGCCTGAAATTGTAATCAAGATTTGAAACCGAATAAGAAGAATTAATATCTCCGTTTTCATCAATTGTGTAACTATTTGTTTCCGAATTGTAGCTGATTTCATCAGGTTTATAAACATAAAATCTGTTGTTGAATTTATCAGCATTGGTCTGAGTTATTTTCTTATAATCAGTATATTTTCCGGCAGAAATAAAAGGTTGTCCATAATACTCAATACTCAATTCAGGATTTATTGTATAATTAATCCTGAAAGTAATGCCTAAAGTTCTCTGATCCAATTTGCCGAAAACATAAATCGGATTCCCCGTTGCCCCCGCAGTACTTACATATTGTAACTCTTGTTTCTGAATGCCATAATCGGGATCAACTGAAATTGAGACAGTGTTTGATGGCCTGTAATTAATTTCTCCGTAGTATTCATGAGATCTGGAACTGTTTGCATCACCATATCCATGATAGTTACCAATAAAAAAAGATAGTTTTTTGGAGTAATCTGTGCCAAGGTTTAAGTTGAAACTCTGGCTTCCGGGCATTATTATGGATGGTCCGCCACGCAGCATGGTCGTGGAAATATTCTCGCTCTGCCTGTTGAATTGTCCATTTAATCTCCACTTATTTTTAAACTGGGAATTGAAATTTGTATTGTAATTTCTCGACAGAAGTTTACCCGAAAAGTTGAAGTACATCCAGTAATTTGTATTCAGATAGAAATTATTGAATATCCAGAACGGATTTCGCATATAATAACCCATCCAGTTACCCTGATGAATAACATCAGAGTATCTCATATAGCCAATATCATTAAATTCAAGACCCGGTGATCGTACGGTCATACTTGTTTCAAACTGCAATCTCTTCTTGCTTGATTTTCCGAATTTCACTGTTCCACCATAACCTGAAAGGGAGGTAAGTGATGAGTCAACAGAAAGATATTTTGCATCGGGTCTCTGATAATAGCGGGCTGATGAAGTTTGCGTTTCAGTAATTGAAACAGGCTTTCCCTTGACATTACTGAATTCAGCATTTCCTGCAATATACCATGTTCTCTCTTTCCAGTTATGCTGAAAATCGAGTCCGGCTGTGTATGCAGATGAATGAAGAAAATCAAGTGCCGGAGTATTAATGTCTCTGTTTACAGCAGTTACTAATGCACCAAGAATAGTCTGACCTTTATTGAAATCCTGTTGAACCCGTCCGACAAAATAGTTTGTAAGAGGTTCTACAGTAACTTTCCTTCTTTCACCCAAACTGTCGATCAGAGCGTCCTCCCGTGATGTCAGGCTCTCAAGAATTCCAATTGAAAGTCCTTTCTTTGTTTTTCCGGATATTTTCATAGCGCCAAGAATTGTTGTGGATTCCGGCATTCTTACATACTCATTGGCGCCGACAGAAGGATAATATTGTGGATATCTTCCGATCCGTCGTGAATAAAACAGATTGTCAGAGTACATATTATGGATTACAATTGTCTGGTTTGGCATAAACTGATAGATGTTCGATCCTTCGACAAAAAACGGACGCTTCTCAGAGAAATATGATTCAAAAGCTGTGAGATTAACCTCTGACGGATCGGCTTCAACCTGGCCGAAATCGGGATTGATAGTAAAATCGAGGGTAAAATCGTTTGTAAGACCTATCTTACCGTCAAGTCCGGCTGATATTTTGGATAGTCTTCCCGTATTGAACGGATCTCCTTCAGTTTTTGCAAATCTCTCGGTCCGTGCCACTGTATAGGGCATCAGTTCGATCTGATGTTTTGGTTTTACATTGTTTATGCCATGTAATTCACCAAATAAATGAATTACACCTGGTGAGCCTTTTGGAATGTACTGCCATTGTGATCGTTCCTGAAGACGAAAAATATTACGTGTTACCTGAAGTCCCCATATTTGTTCATCCTTCTTCCCGAAGCGAAGCTGGCTGAGGGGGATTTTCATCTCCGCACACCACCCTTTATCATCACAGGAGGTCTTCATGTACCATATGGGGTTCCAGTTGTCATCCTCGCTGCTTCCATCATCTGAAATTGCTGCATCACTTTTAGCACCTGATGCGGAGGCTGAGAAGAGAAAATCAGTTTGTTTGTCGAAGTGACTGTCCAGCTCTACGAATATCATGTCGCCGTTGAAATTATCCCTTCTCGACATTAATTTACTGACCTTGTCAGGTTCTGTATCATATGCCCGTATAAATAGGTAAATGTTATCATTATCATAAAGTACCTTAAAAGCAGTCTGTTGCGATGGTGGTTTATTCTCGACAGGTTGAGACTGGATAAAGTCCGAAGTCCATTCGACGATATTCCATGCATCATCATTTCCGATACCGTCAATGACAGGAGGCGTTTTTGTAAAAGCTGTCTGATATGTTCTTTTTAGAACTGTTGAATCTGGTTTAACAGCATAACCTGCAGTAAGCATGAGGATCATTATATTGCTAAGAAAAATCCTTTTTAAAATTGCTGATTTCATCCTTAAGATTCGATTTAAGTGTATTTTAATTTGATTCTGGTCACAACACTGATAACGCTAAGCAAGAAGAGGGGTTACAAAATACTATTTAAAGACGCTGCTTTTTACTCATTGCTGCAGGCAATCCGACAAAATTTGTAACCGGTGCTTGTTACTTGGAGCTGGTTCCTGGTTGCTGGCCTCCTTCGCTGAAGCTTCGGAGGCTAAAAGTTGCTTAATAATAAACCACAGCTTCTAGTCTCTTCCTCAGAACAGAACGCAGCACCTTACTCTCTCACTAATTGGATTTTCTGAAGTAGATATCACCGCTTATAGTTTCAAGCTTAATCGGATCGCCTCCGTTATTTAGTTTTTCGGAGATTTTTAGAGGAATACCATTATGCACTTTATTAAGAGTAAGTTCGTGATCCGAATACATTCTGCCTGAAATTGTTGAGAAATCTAAAACTGCCTTTTGATTCGCCGGAACTGCAAGGTCTATGAATCCGCTGATGGATTTTACTCTCATCTCCCTGGTCTGACCGGTAATAGTTATGTTGGCATTTATAGTTTCAACTGAAAATTTTGTTTTTTCAGGCATAAAAATCTGCCAGAATATGTCAGTATTGTCACAACAATTATTTTTCCCTTTAAAATAATTATCCCTGAATTTTGCATTAACAGCCAGAGAACTACCTGATTCATCGAATGAGGTTATATAAGCTTCATTGTCTTTGTTTTCGTTGATCTCTACCGAGGCCTTAACATAGACTTCATTTTTATTCCATGTCTGTATGTTTATTGAATCGGCTATCTGAATTTTCAGAATCAGAGATTCTTTTCCTGTAATATCCATGTGCTTCTCTATAATCTTCTGAGCCTCGACAGGGATAAAGCATACCCAGACTACAACTAATATTGTAATTGTTTTCATTGAAATAGTTATTAAAGATTTATACTAAAAGATGTGAGTATTTGAGGGTGTCGAAAAAGTCCTTTTTAACCGCGAAGTACGCTAAGAATATGCAAAGCACGCAAAGTCAAGATATTATAATTCAGCTTTTTACGACCTTTGCGTCAAAACTTTGCGACCTTTGCGGTTAATGGATTTCGACTTTTTCAACAGCCATACATCTGCAATCGATTAGTTTCCCTTCCTCAGGTAAATGTTTCCGCTTACACTACCTACAGCGAACTTAAAACCACCACCATTGAGTGAATAGTTTGTCTCATTTCCACCTATTTTTTTCAGGTTCTTCTGTGATTCAGAGAAGTCGAAATCAGAATATATTGCACCGGAAACAACCCTTAATTCCAGGTCCGTAGCTGTTTTGACGGGCAGGGTGATATCAATATCCCCGCTAATTGAATTAACAGATGACGATTTGGTTGTATTAATACTGCTATATGTAATATCAATATTACCACTGATTGTTGAAAGAACCAGGGGGCCGGTTACATCATTCAATTTTATATCGTGACAGCTTTTAATGTCGATCTCATTCTTCATACCTTTGATTGAGATATCATTGTTTCGCTCACACCCGCTGGATAACTCAAGAGCCAGGTTTTCAGGGACTTTGATTTTATATTCACCATCCTGTGTAAATGGGATAAGGCATGTTATAGTGATCATATTATCAATTTTCTGAACATCAAGACCAATGCCTGTATTGTCGGTCCCCGACGGATAGATCGGCTTTAATCCTTTTGCCTTTGCAGGCAGGGTGAGGTTTCCGGAAGTTGAAGTAATGAGGATATCGGTTCCATTATAACCTTCAATGGGTAATGTGCCATTAAAATCCTTCAATATAACTCTTCCTTCTTTAGAGTTCTGGACTGTAATTTTATATTCCTGGGCGGATAGGCTACCCGCGGTGAATAAAATAAACATAGCTATAATACTTGTTTTCATCGTTTTCATAACATTTTAATTATTAAGTAACTAACATTTTGATCAGGCAAATCCGGATTCTGCCACGATCTATCTTTAATTGAAATCAATTTTACTTTTTGTCATCAGATAAGTACTCTTAAACTGTTCTGTGCCACAGCTCTCACCTCTTTCAAGGTGCTTCTGTTGGCAATTATCTCCTGAATAGGTTTCAGAGCGCTCTTTTCCTTTCTCTCTGCCAGTATATTAATCAGAGTAACCTGCAAAATGGGATCACTCTGAAGCGACAGTGATTTGACAAGAGAATCACAGACCATGCGTTGATCAGCGAATTTTGACAGAGCGTAAGCAGCTGCCATTCTTACATTTACATTCCTGTCGGTATTTAAAGTTCTGACAAGGACTTCTATTACATTCTGGTCGGGTTGATCAATATCTTCCACATACCTAACGGCCTGGATCCTCTCGCTCGAAGATTCTTCTTTCAGCATCGTGAACATGGCCGTTTTTTTCAGATCCGATACTTCAGAATGAAGCTGTTTCAATTCATCTGAAGCAAGTGAAGCATTAAATCCGGAATGCAGAAGCAAACCAATAAAAGTTCCGCATATAAGCAAAGCGATACCCGCGGCAACTCTGTAACTACTGTTATTATACCAGGGAGTGGCAGGTTTATGTTCCTGAACTTTACTCTTTTTTTCACTCTTATTTATTTCGGAGTGAAGCATATGGTAAAAGTTAATACGCAGCGAATCGTCAGGTTTAACCATTTCATCTTTGGAAATAGAATTAAGAATCTGCTGACTCTCTTTCAACTCATCAAGACAACTTTCACAAGTTTCAAGATGTTTTTCAATTTCCCGACGTACGCCTGAATCCAGGTTATTGTCAAGATAATCGATCATTTTCAGTTCAACCTCATCGCATTTCATAATTCTTCTCCTAAATCTGTTTAAAATATATTCCTCTGAGCTGCCTGATTGCTCTGTACATTGCCACTTTTATTGCACCAACAGACTGATGCGTGATTTCAGATATCTCCTCATATTTCATTCCCTGGAATCTGCTTAATACAATTATTTCCTTCTGTTCAACACTAAGATCCGACATCGCTCTTTCCAGTCTTTCATACTCATCTTCGTGAAAGCCTTCAGTATCATCAGCCGGCTCAACAGTATACTTCTCAGTTTTCAGGAATAGCTCTCCCGATCGCTTCTCTTTTTTACAATAGTCTGCATGAAGATTCCTTGCAATCTGAAATATCCATGATTTGACTGAATATTCACTCTTATAGCTGTTTTTGTATTTGATCATTCTGTAAAACAAATTCTGTGTAAGATCCTGGCTGACATCCATATCAAATGTAAGTCTGAAGAAAAAGTTATAGACTCTGAGATGATACCGTTCAAATAGGACTGACATTTCTGTCAGATTACCTTTCTTCACATTTTCCATCACTATTTCATCTGTTGACTCAGCCACTTCTGATTTTTTTGGTCTCCTGCATTGATTACCTGTAAAGTTACAAATGGTTACATGTAAAACGGAAAAATATTTCTGCAATGATATAATATCATAAAGGGAAAGTTGCAGGGTGCAGGGTGCTGGGTACAGACTATAACAAATAAAAAAACCCTTCTGAGAGGGTTTTCTTTGTGATCTTTGTGAAACCTTTGTGACCTTTGCGGTTAATGGATTTCCTTAATCAAACCCGCATTATCTATTTTGTAAAGATCTTACTGAAAAACATCTTCATATCATTCCATGAATCTCTGTCAGCATCGGCATTATATTCGATAGGCATATTAAATTTCTTCCCTGTAGCGGTAGCATCAGGATTAGTAAATGCGTGAGTTGCATTTGCATATATTTTGAAAGTGTTATCTGCTCCGATTGAATCAAGTTTCTGTTTTAAACTCTCTACATCTTTCTGAGATACAAACTTGTCAATTGCTCCATGACAAACCAGAACTTTGGCTTTCAGGAGTGTCTTTTCTACCGGCACACCACCTAACCCGCCATGAAAACTTACGACACCTTTCAGATCAGCTCCCAGTTTGGCATAATTCAGAGCTACATATCCTCCAAAACAGTAGCCAATAACTGCAATATTTTCAGTATCAGTCTGTTTATACTCTTTTATTTTGATCAGAGCTGCATCCATGCGGGATTTTAACAGAGAAGGGTCTTTATAAAACGGAGTAGCAAGTTCCTGTGCTTCAGTTGGATTTGCTGCAATTTTCCCATCACCGAAAACATCAGCAGCCATTGCTATATAACCTAATTCTGCCAGTTTTCGTGCCCTCATTTTTGGATAGTCATTCAAGCCCCACCATTCGTGCACAATCAGAATAGCAGGCCGCTTTCCTGTAATATTAGCATCATAAGCTACAAATCCCTTAAATGTAACACCACCTGCCGTGTAGGTTACAACTTCCTCTTTGATATTCGGTGTCACACCGGCTTTCATGTCAATTGAAGAACTGCTTAGCATAATTATACATATTAGTATACTTTTATAAAAAATCTTATTTTTCATGTTTCACAAGTTTTAATTTCAGATATTATTAAAACTCTTAAACAAAAAACAGAGTAAAAAGTTTCATGTTCTCAGATTGTTATCATTGTTAATAGTTTGTTCCATATATATTGAACATTAAGTTCAAAATGGTTGTTAAAGTAGTATATCAATTTAAAGAAGACTATGGAGATTTCCCAATTTGTATTAGCGTCAAGACCACTTGGATTGCCAACAGCTGATAATTTCAGAATGGAAAAGATTATTCTTAAAGTTCTGAATGACAATGAAGTATTATTAAAACCCTGGTACATTTCCGTTGATCCTTATATGAGGGGAAGAATGAATAGTACAAAGTCATATGCCGCATCCTTTGAAGTTGATCTCCCGATTAAAGGGGGCATTGTGGCCAAAGTTATTGAGAGCAAAAGCAAATCTCTTATAGCCGGTGATGTTGTTGTTGGAACATTACCCTGGGCAACTTTTTGTATAGAGAAGTCTGAAAATCTTCGCAAGGTTGATGTTCAGAAAGTACCGCCTGGCTATTATCTTGGAATTCTTGGCATGCCCGGATTTACAGCCTATTTCGGAATGATGGAAATATGCAAACCAGTAAAGGGAGACACAGTAGTTGTGTCGGGAGCAGCTGGAGCAGTTGGAATTGTTGCAGGACAAATTGCAAAATTACAGGGAACAAGGGTCATTGGTATCGCGGGTAGTGATGAAAAATGCAGATTATTAAAAGAACAATTCGGATACGATGAAGCAATAAACTATAAAACATCCAAATCAATAAGAAAAGAGTTGGCAATCCTTTGTCCTGAGGGTGTGGATGCTTATTTTGACAATGTAGGAGGAGAGATTACCGAAGCTGTGGCGGCAAATCTTGATTTTCATGCGCGCATTGCTTTATGCGGACAAATTTCTCAATATAATAACTCAAAACCATATATTGGGTACTCAATTTTGCCACACCTTCTGACCAGAAGTGTTTTGTTGCAGGGCTTTATCGTAAGCAATTACAGCGACCGTTTCGGAGAAGCCATTTCACATCTGACTCAATGGGTGAATGAAGGAAAACTCAGATACACCGAAACAATTATTGAAGGTTTCGATAAACTGCCTGAAGCTTTCCTTGGATTGTTCAGTGGCACTAATCAGGGCAAAATGCTGGTAAAAACAGAATAACCGCTTGACAAATCAATGTAATCCTGAATCATTAATACTCCGTGGGATTCCTCGCTACGCCCGGAATCTCCTTCTTAATAAATCACCTATTTGGAATACATCCTAATCTTCCAGACTACCTTTCCGGCAAATGGATCAGTTTCAAGCGCGAAAGAACCATTTTTCTTTGCCAGTGTTATTTTATGAAGAACTTTATCAGTTGGCAGACAGATCAACCCATTAGCTTTCTGTGAATCAGTCGCATAAACCACAAGCTCGAGTCTTGTCCAATCCATCTGGGCAGTAGACTGTGCAAGTGCTATATGTGGTATCACGGATCCTTCTTTAACCAGTACAACTATCGGAATTTTTCCTGCCTCTATATTATGCCAGCCTCCTGAATATATTTTTCCGGTCTGGTAATCGATCCATTGTCCCGGTGGAAAGTAGACATCACGTTTTGTAACGTTTTCAAGCAAAGGTGCTACAAGCATATCTGAACCAAATAAATATTCATCATCGACCTGCCATGAACCCGGATCACCAGGAAATTCAATAAACAGTGCCCGTAACATCGGCAGACCTCGTTCCGTGCAATCTTTTGCCTGAGAGTAAATATATGGCATGAGTTCGTACCTCATATTATCAGCCAGCCGGAAAGCATTCATAAAATCAACTCCGTATTCCCAGGGTTCGGTTGGCGGTGCTCCATGACTTCTGGTATGTGAAGACAGCATTCCGAAAGGTGTCCATCGGCGATAAAGATCCTCCGGTTTTTTATTGACAAATCCTGCGATATCGTGAGACCAGAAAGAGAATCCGCACAAGCCGAGAGACAACCCGGCTCTCAGTGTAGCAGCCATCGCAGTGTTTGTGTTTTCAGCATCACCTCCCCAATGCAGAGGATATCGTTGACTTCCGGCCCAGGCGCTTCGTGCCCAGATAATAGTTTCTCCGGTAACCTGTTTTGTAATATCTGCCACAGCTTTATTATACCTGAGAGGATACAGGTTGTGCTCATAAAATCCAGTTCTTCCTGAAAAGTACAGGCCATTTTTTGGAGCAGCCTCCCCAAAATCAACCTTTATAACTCCAACACCCTGCTTTAGTAAACCTGCAATTTTATCCTGATACCAGGTAACAGTTGCAGGATTTGAAAAATCAAGAACAGCGTCCTCATAAGGCAGGTTGCCTTTACCGTCTTTTACAAACAGACCCTTTTCAATGATTTCCGGAAATAAAGTGTTTCTAGGAACAAAATAGGGCAGTTGCCAGAGGCTGGTTTGGAATCCTATCTTTTTAAAATCAGCCATCATTCCGGCAGCATCGTTAAACCGTGTTTTTGAGAACTGATAATCGCATCTCCAGTCTTTCTCGAACCATCCCGTATCAAAGTGAAGAACATCGCTTGGTATCTTGTTGTCCCTCAGCTTTTTTGTGACTTCACGTCCCTCGGCTTCAGAGAAATAGGATATTCTGCTCATCCAGAATCCAAATGACCATAAGGGAGGCATTGCAGCTTTTCCTGTAAGGTTCGTATATTCGTTAAGGATGTCTTTAGGTTCACCAAGGAATATAAATATATCAGCTTCATCATCCCCGATCATGAGGGAATAGTTACCACTGTAATACTTACCGAAATCGCACGTGATAGGAGATGAAGTGTGCATGAAAACACCATAACCCCTGTTGCTCATAAAAAACGGGATAGGTTTATACATTGCTTCATTCTGTGCACCGTTGGCATCGTCAGCCCACAATACAACTTTCTGACCCCGTTTATTAAATTCAGTGAATGATTCTCCGCAGCCAAATATTTTTTCATCGGGTGATAATGAAAATACGGCTGACATACTAGTCGAATAATCAGAGGCTCTGCGAACGAAGGAAAATGGCAAAACAGGTATAAATGTTTCTGCTCCGTCAACATTATGAACAGTATGTGTAAGCAACTTCCCATCAGCATCGTGAATCTCTACACGCCAGGGGTATTTTTTTATTATTACCGAACCAAAGGGACTTGTATAACTGTAGCCGCCATCAATAACATTACTTTTCCAGGAACTATTGTCATGAGGAGGCTTGCCATTGACGAGCATAAGCGATTCCTGATCAGGTTTCACCTGAAAACGTGAACTTGCCCGTATGCGTATTGTTCTTGCAGAAATAAATTCAACAGAAAATGGAAGTGATGGGGCCACAGCATATTCGCCTGTGGGAAATTCATTAGGTCCGACGGGTCTCAACACTCCCATCATGTTATTAAATGCCTCACGTGTAACGTTTTCGTACCGGCGATACATGAGCTCACCCTTTCCAGTTGTAAGATCGAAAGATGAGAGGCTATCGGCAAGATAGTATGTGTTTGAAAAATTCCGGAAATCACCACTTATATCAAATGGTTCATTCAGCAACTCCTGATTTTTGTCGGGGGAGTAAATTGGTATTTGTCCTAATAATCTTACCTGAGAAAATGTTAGAAACATTAAAGCAGTAAGTATTAAATGAAATTGATGAAGAATAGTTTTTTTGGTTTTCATAGGACTTTCTGGTTAGTTTTAAAGCAATTCAAAGTAAAAATCGCAATAAAAATCAAATATCTGCAATTCCGGTTAAAATCTTTTCATAAGATTTGAATGTTCGGTGAGTCAGGCTTGTGAAACCATGTATAAGACAATCTATTCAGCCAGTCTTATCATCTCACCTGGCAGATTCCGATTGAGAACTGATATCTTCAGATTACCATTGAGATAAATTCCTCTCGCTGTAAAAGTCTGCCTTAGGGTATGAAGTGCCTTTTCCGGAGTATTATTGTTTTTACTGAGATGGGCAAGACAGATATGACTGAGATTATCACTAATAATATCTGCCAGGAAGACAGAGGTTTGATGATTTCCTAAATGTCCATGGTCAGATTGTATCCTTTTTTTTAAATAATATGGGTAACCTCCATTCACCAGCATCTCTTCATCATAATTCGATTCAATTACAAGCAAATTAGCTTCTTTTAAATATGGAGCCGCTGTCTGACAAATATGACCAAGGTCTGTCGCAATGGTTATTTTTTTCCCCCCTG
>Ga0302164_10000558_pt1 | contig 12451 bp, 13 predicted proteins | sample I_Fen_E3_1_FD_193500 | JGI IMG/M metagenome (GOLD analysis project Ga0302164, IMG submission 193500) | Peat permafrost microbial communities from Stordalen Mire near Abisko, Sweden - I_Fen_E3_1 | ecosystem: Environmental > Terrestrial > Soil > Wetlands > Permafrost | place: Sweden: Abisko...
AAGCATTTGGAATGATCAACAGGATTCAATATCCGAAAGAGACTCAGGTTGGATGCAAATATATGCTGAAAACGGTCAGGAAGCACTTGATTCAATACTAATATCTTACCGTGTTTCAGAGGATAAAGAAGTGTTACTTCCAAGTATGGTGTGTATTGATGGTTTCATACTAACACACACGGTTGAACCCGTTGACGTACCTGGAAAAGAAGACGTAGATAAATTCTTACCACTTTACAAACCAGATCATGCCTACCTTGATCCAAAAAGGCCAATGTCAATTGGTACCTTCACAGATCCAAACTACTACATGGAAGCCCGCCATGATATGGAAGTTGCTTTAGAAGGAGCTAAAAAAGTGATAACCAAGGCAAATTCAGAATTTGCAGAGATATTCGGAAGAAAGTATGACTTTGTTGAAAAATACAGATCCGATGATGCAGACATCATACTGGTTGCCATGGGCTCCATATGCAGTTCTATAAAGGATGTGGTGGACGAACTCAGGGACAAAGGAGAAAAAATAGGATTGGTCCGTGTAAGAGTTTTCAGACCATTCCCAACCGACGAAATATACGAAGCAATCAAAGGTGCTTCAAAAATCGGTGTTCTCGACAAAAACGTTTCCTTCAGTATAGGTGGAGTATTACACAATGAAATCAAAGCAAAGATGGATGTTGATGCTTATGGATTCATAGTAGGACTTGGTGGAAGGGACATTAAACCAGAACATATTAAGGAGATAATTGAAAAGACCAAGAATCCAACTACACAGTCACAGTGGATAGGACTCAACAAGGAGGATATTTAAATGGAGATATCTGACAAAGAATTTTTTGCGCCAGGACACAGGGCATGTGCAGGATGCGGTGCCACTATAGGCGTTAGACTAGCACTTAAAGTGCTCGGTGAAAACACTGTTGCCATATCTGCAACAGGATGTTTAGAGGTTATATCAACTCCTTATCCTGAAACTGCATGGGAAATTCCATGGATGCATGTAGCATTTGAAAACGCTGCAGCAGTAGCATCAGGTGTTGAAGCAGCACTGAAATCCCAGGGAAAAACCGATACTACAGTTGTTGTATTTGGAGGAGATGGTGGAACAGCCGATATTGGACTTCAAGCTCTCTCAGGTGCCATGGAAAGGGGACATAACCTAATTTACATATGTTACGATAACGAAGCATACATGAATACAGGTATACAAAGAAGTGGTGCAACACCATACGGTGCATCAACAACAACCTCACCCCACGGTAAGGAAAGTTTCGGTGAGGACAAACCTAAAAAGAATATGCCAATGATAATGGCAGCCCACGGAGTTCCTTACGTTGCAACGGCCTCAATATCATACCCTGAAGACTTCATGAAGAAGGTTAAAAAAGCAGCTGAAGTTGAAGGCCCTGCATATATTCACCTGCAGCAACCATGTACAACTGGATGGGGTTACAATCCCGCCAAAACCATAGAACTTGGAAGGCTCGCAGTTGAAACTGGATCATGGATACTCTACGAAATAGAGGAAGGTGAATTCAAAGTAACTTATCGACCAATTCAGAGAAAAGCCGTTAATGAGTACTTAAATGCTCAGAAAAGATTCAAACATTTAACTGATCTTGAAAAAGAACGGATTCAAAGCCATGTGGATGCCATCTGCATTGAGCTTAAGATATAGGGGGATATGAACTTGGATAAGATATTGATTCAACCAGATCTCTGCGATGGCTGCGGAGACTGTGAAGAAACCTGCAGCAAACTCTATGGAACATCAAGGATCTCTGTAAGGGAGATTGAAGGATCATTCTATCCAATAATCTGCCAACAGTGTGAAGATGCACCATGCAGGATGATATGCCCCACAGATGCCATAGAACTGGATATAACATCGGAAAAGTGTATAGGCTGCGGACTGTGTATGATGGTCTGCCCATTCGGAGCGATAACCATTCACGATAGGAAGGCGCATAAATGCCACCAGTGTCCCGATAAAGACACCCCTGCCTGTATTACAGCATGTTCCAAAAGGGCAATTGCAAAGGTAGACACCGAAAGAATGAAACTCGACAAACAAAAACAGCATATTGAAAAGCTTAGCGGACTCGGTAAAAAGAAGAGAAAAAGTACAGATATGATAAGTATTCTGACAGCAAACTCAAGAACCAAAAAGGTTCTCCACAAGGAGGTCTGAAATGAAAGAACTAATTTCAAAACCAGAACTCTGCGACGAGTGTTCAAGGTGTGAACGTGAGTGTCCGCAGAATGCAATCAGAGTTATTAATGGTGTTCCAGTCTTCTGCCTTCACTGTGCAAAGGACAGAGCGCCATGCATGACTGTTTGTCCTGAAGATGCCATTGTCGAAATTGATGGTGCAATTGTGATAATGGAGGATGAATGCATTGGCTGCGGACTTTGCAGAGATTCCTGTCCTATAGGTGCCATACATATGGACGAAGCTGGAATTGCTAAAAAATGCAACCTCTGCATAGACAAGGATGTACCTCTTTGCGTTCTAACATGTCCTAAAGAAGCACTTAAAGTGGATTCAGAAGACATTTTAACCCAGAAACGCGACAAGATTGCAGAAGAGCTTAAAAGAGTTAAGATGATAATGAAATATTAGGGATAATTTTTTCCTTTGTTATCTTTTTTTTATAATATCAATTTATAACCATTATTCTTGAATTCCAATTATCAACCTTTTTTCCCCTTTTTATCTAATTAATATTTTTCATAAATTAAATATTTATTATTAGACATGCACTTCAAGTGTAAAAAATAACACCAAAAGTCACCATATAGAATAATTATCAATTTTAAATACTTTAAATATTACAAAAACCTATTCATAAAAGAAGATCATCAGATAATTGTAATATTTACCCTTCAAATCTACTCACTACCCGATAATATATTTGTAAACTAACAAATATGCCTACTTTAGGATAATTATAGAAGCTGATTATATGATAACACAAAAACAGGTTGAAGATACAATTTGCAGTCTTTACAGGGATTCTGTTATTGAACTACCCGAAGACATTAAGAATGCTTTGAAGAAGGCCTATGATAATGAAACGAATGAAACAGCTAGGCTGAATCTTAAGGCAATACTTGAAAATATTGAAGCAGCTCACAAAAATAGCATACCAATGTGCCAAGATACCGGTCTGCCAATAGTGTTTGTGAAACTTGGAAGTGTAAAAGTTGAAAATCTAACGAAAGGAATTCGTAATGGAGTTGAAAAAGCTACAAAAAAGGTTCCTCTACGTCCCAATGTAGTTGATCCATTTACACGTGAAAATACAGGGACAAACACAGGTAAGGGAATTCCCCTGGTAGATATTGAAATTGTTGAAGGAGAATATCTTGAACTGACCATCTTTCCAAAGGGATTTGGTTCAGAGAACAACAATGCACTGAAAATGGGCTTACCTGGTGAGGGTGTTGAGGGTGTTAAAAATTTCGTGCTAGAAACCGTCCTTGCAGCTGGAGGAAAACCTTGTCCACCAACAAGAATAGGGGTGGGAATTGGGGGATCATCCGATTATGCCTTAAAACTTGCTAAAAAGGCTCTTTTAAGGAATATAAATTCTAAAAATCCTGACAATCGCTTGGCAGAACTTGAACATGATATACTTGAACTTATAAATTCTACAGGAATCGGTCCAATGGGTTTAGGAGGTAAAACCACATCCCTCGATGTTAAAATAGAACTAGTAGATACACATACTGCAGGGTTGCCAATTGGTGTTTGCATACAATGCTGGGCTGCAAGACATGCTAGCACTGTATTAACGGATAAATAATTTTTTTATTAAAATGTTTTGTAAGCATTTTAGAATACCAAATAACTTAAAGAAAAAGAATTAAAAAAAAAGAAATTTTTATTCCTTATTTTTATCTCCAATTAGTTCATCTAATCTCCCTGCAACACCGGGCTTCTCACAAGTGATCATGTAAATGGTTCTGTCACCAATGTTCTCCGCCCTGTCAGCAATCCTCTCAAGGAACCTAGCAACAAACAGCAGATATATCAAGAAGGATATAGCATCCTTCTCCTGGAACATACTATCAGATATATCCTTAAGGGCCTGATCAAATAGATCATCCACCTTGTCATCATCCCTTTTAATCTCACGCACTAGGTTCATGTCTTCGTTTAAAAATGCAGATATACTTTTACTCATCATACCATCAACAATGTCAGCCATATGGGTGATGTCGTTCATTGGTCTTTCAGGTATTTTTTCATCCTTTATGTGTTTTGCAACATCTGCAATATTAGAAGCCAATCCTCCCATTCTTTTAAGATGACTTGAAACCTTAATACACGTTTCTATAAATCTTAAATCCTTTGCAACAGGTTGTTCAGAAGCAATTACGCTCATTGCCTTTTGTTCAAGGCGATAATTCATTTCATAGAGTTTGTCATTTGCCTTATTAACCTCTTTAACCAGAGCTGCATCATAATTTATAAACGCTTCCAACGCTTTTTTGTATGCAGAGAGGCTTGTCTGCCCCATCTTTTCTACATCTTCCTTAAGATAGTTCAACTTTTTCTGGAACCTTATTCTCGGATATCTTCTCTCCATTTTATCCTCCACCCTTCTTGAACTTTTTAGATAATAAATTTATTTTTTTAAGTCTTAATTTTACCTGATTATCCAAATCTTCCTGTTATATAATCTTCTGTACGTTTGTCCTCTGGTTCTATAAACAGTTTATCCGTTAGTCCACTTTCCACTATCTCTCCATGAAGGAAGAATGCAGTGTACTTGGAAACTCTTGTAGCTTGCTGCATGTTGTGTGTTACTATAATAATTGTGAATTCCTTTTTAAGTTTGTGGATAAGATCCTCAATTTTAGTTGTTGAAATGGGATCTAGTGCGGAACAGGGTTCATCCATGAGTATAACTTCAGGTTCAACTGCTATTGTTCTAGCAATACAAAGACGTTGTTGCTGACCTCCTGAAAGACCCATTGCAGATTTATCAAGTTTTTCTTTGACTTCATTCCAGAGAGCAGCTTCTTTAAGGCTCTCCTCGACCCTTTGTTCTATAAAATCTTTATCTGAAACACCATGAATTCTAAGTCCATATGCTACATTATCAAATATAGATTTTGGAAATGGGTTAGGCTTCTGAAAGACCATTCCCACCTTCTTTCTGAGATCTACAACATCAACTTTGGGATCGTAGATGTCATTGCCGTCTAGTAAAACACTACCATCCATTTTAAAAGTGTCTATAAGGTCATTCATCCTGTTTAAGGTCCTTATAAAGGTTGATTTACCGCAACCTGAAGGGCCAATAAGTGAAGTGACCATGTTCTTATTTATATTAATGTTTATATCCTTTAAGATATGTGATTCGTCAAAGTAAACGTTTAAATCTTTCACTTCTATTCTATAATCCATTTTATCGCCCCATCATCTTTTTGGAGTAGTTTTCAACCACAGTGTTAGTTACCACTGTAATAATAAGTATTAAAATCACAAGCACAGCTGCTGTTCCATATGCATTAGGTAAAGATATACCTTGTGTAGCAAGTACATAAAGATGCAATGGTAGTGGTCTTCCAGCATCAAATATAGAAGCAGGCATGGCCAGTGCTGACCCAACAACGAACAGTATAGCTGCAGCTTCAGACATAGCCCTTGCCATACCCAATATAACACCAGTGGTGATTCCAGGTATTGCAGCTGGTAGAATTACTCTGTAAACAGTTTGCCATTTAGAACCTCCGAGTGCCAAACTTCCCTCAGCATAAGATTTTGGAACAGCTGCAATAGATACTTCGGAAACCTGAAGTATTGTTGGAAGGGCCATGAAGGCCAGTACAAGTCCACCTGAAAATAAAGACCAACCCATACCCAGGAATACAACAAAGAAAGCTAATCCAAATAGTCCAAATACTATTGATGGAACTGATGCAAGTGTTTCTGATCCGAATCTTATGAGCTTTACAAAGAAATTTTCCTTTGTATACTCTTCAATATATACTGCGGCACCAACACCGAGAGGTGCTGCAACTAATACAGCTACAACTGTAACTATAATAGTTGATACTATCATAGGAGCTATACCCCCAGATGCGCCTGAGTCTATAGGGTCTGATAAAAGAAAATCCAAATTTACAACTGGTAATCCCTTAACTAAGATATAACCTATTATTATTATTAGTATAAGTGCAGTGATGATTCCTGAAGCCCAAAACACTCCCTTCATGATTTTCTGGGCAATTTTAGGAGAAATGATTCTGTTCAATTTTCATACCCCCATAAAAAGGTTGAGAGATCATTGTCAATTGAGCTATCTTGATTCATAGATACCCTCCCCCAATTGTGACCTTCTTTTTGTAGTGGAAGTAGTTTGCAATAACTAGAAGGACCATAATAATTAGGAATAGTATTATTGCTGTAGCAAAAAGTGCACTGTAATGTAATCCAGTAGCATAACCCATTTCAATAGCTATATTGGCTGTTAATGCTCTTACAGGGTCAAAAATTGAACTCGGGAATTGAGCAACATTTCCTGCAACCATTATAATTGCAAGAGTTTCACCTATAGCTCTGCCCATCCCCAGTATAATGGCTGTAATTACGCCTGGTATTGCTGCTGGGAAAATAACATTTTTTATGGTCTGCCAGTGTGTAGCACCTAAGGCAAGAGATGCTTCCTTGTACTCATGAGGTATGGAACGTATTGCATCCTCTGATATACTAATTATAGTAGGCATGATCATCACAGTGAGTATCAATGATGCAGTTAGCATACTGAAACCTGTTCCCCCGAAATGCACTCTCATAATTGGAACAAGTACTATAAGTCCGAAAAATCCGTATACAACAGAGGGTATTCCTGCAAGTGTTTCGATTACAGGTTTCAATATTCTTCGAATGGTTCGGGGAGCAATTTCAGCCATGAAAATAGCACAAAGTAGAGATAACGGTACTGCAAAAAGTAATGCTAGAGCTGTAATCCCTAAAGATCCAACTATCATTGGCAAAATTCCATAATCGCCAGCATCTGGATTCCAAGTACTACCAAATATAAAATTAAAGAACCCATAACTTTCTATAGCTGGTAAACCTTGACTGAATACAAAGATTATTATTAACAGGATAATTATAATCGATGATAGAGCAGTAATTAATAATGCTCTTTCAACTATAACTTCTTCAATTTTTTCCTTCATTTAGCACCCGACTGTGTTTTACTTTTGTAATCTTGAAAACCAGAAATCTCAAAAATATATGTTGCTTTGTTACATGTAATATCTAAAGATATATGAACTTTTTGAAAGTAAATTTTGTTGTATCTTGAATTAGATGTAAACTCATAATATTAAAAATGGTTAATAAATTTTCAAATATTCATTAAAAAAATAAATAACTGAAATGGTTTTCACCATTTCAAAAGTTTTACAATTTTTATCCGCTTATAGGTACAGTATTAGTTGATTTAACTATTGCTTGTCCTTCAGGTCCGGTTACCCAGTTAATAAAGTCTGCAACATTACCCTTAGGCTGACCTTTGGTTAAGAATAGGAAAGGCCCCTGAAGTTTGTAAGATCCATTAGAAACTGTTTGTACAGATATTGTAACACCATCAACTGTGACTGCCTTAACTGATGTGTCCATATTTGACAATGATATAAATCCGATTGCATTTGGATCTCCTTTCACTGCCTGTTTAACAGCTTCTGTAGAACTTTGAACAATTGCTCCTCCCATAACCTGACTTCCGTTCATTATTATCTTTTGGAAATTATTTCTTGTTCCAGAACCCTGTTCACGAGTTATGACATCAATTTTGGCGTTTGATCCTCCAACCTGATTCCAATTGGTAATGTTCCCACTGAAAATACCGTTAAGTTGAGCTGTGGTTAGACCGTTTACTGAGTTTGCAGTATTAACTATAACAGCTATACCATCTTTACCTATAATGGTCTGATTTAAACTTGAAGCATTGGCAGGCACATTCTCAGAACTTGTACCTATGTTTACCGTACCTTGTTGAACACTGGTAATTCCAACACCTGACCCCCCACCTTGAACATTTATCTTTACATTGGGGTGTTCTGCCATGTATGCTGCTGCAAGTTTCTCTGCAACAGGCTGAACAGATGTAGAACCTGCTATAGTTATTTTGTTGTTATTAGATCCGGCTGCAAATACTTCATATGCAGCAAATATTACAACCAATATTATAATTATTCCAATTATCCACTTTGTTTGCACTTAGTTCACCTCATCTAAACCTATTTTCATAACTATTTGTATTTGCTATGATTGTTTCAGATTATAAATAACTTACTCCAATCCACCTCACCCTTACCTTATTCTAATGACATATAAAGGTTACTATAAGTGTTTTAATTATCACATTAGGTGAATTAATCATGTCTCAAACAAGATTTGTTGTTGTTTGCATCGTTATAAAACACATTTAGTGATCTTTATAAGACTAAATGGTAAGATTTAAATAATAATTATACATTATCAATCTTATCATGATAGTAAAGGAAACATTGAAAGGTATGTTAAAGCCTAAAAATTCGGGCTGGAGAAGTTCCATAACCCAAGTGGAGCCGAACCAGCTTACAACAAGAGGTTTTTCACAGGAAGATCTTATTGGAAACATTTCTTTTCCTGAGATGGTATACCTTTTACTAAAGGGTGAACTTCCATCTAAAACGCATGCAAAAATGTTTGAAGCGGTTATGGTGGCCTTTTGTGATCATGGTACTACACCGCCTAGCACACAATCTGCCCGGCTTATGGCATCTGCTGGTTCTCCAGTTAATGCATGTATTGCAGGAGGAATTTTAGCATTCGGAGAAAATCACGCAGGTGCCATAGAACATTCAATGAAAATTCTTCAAGAAGGAGTTAAATTATCTGAAACATATCAAAGATCTACTGCTGAAACAGCAATGTTCTTTGTTGAAGAACACAAGCGCAAAAGAAAGAAGTTCCCCGGATTTGGACACCGATACCACACAGAAGATCCCCGGGCCCGAAAACTATTGAAAGTTGCACAACATTATAATTGTAATGGAAAACACATGGAGCTTGCAATTGAGATGGAAAAGATATTATTCAAAGAAAAAGGAATTAAGATGAATATAGATGGTGCAAATGCAGCAATATTATCAGATATGGGTTTTAACTGGAGATTAGGATGCGGAATGTTTGTGGTTGGAAGGATACCTGGATTATTGGCACATATAAATGAAGAATTATCCATTGAAGAGCCTTTCAGAAAGTTTACTGAATTAGATACACTCTAAACCCTTTTCAATAGAATTGAATATTTAATATCATCTTTTTTATATTATCTTTGATTTTTAAATTAATCAAATTGAAATGTTATCAATTAATTGAATCGACGATATATTGTAATTATTTTACTGAGCGAATAAATTGCTAACACATGAATACTGGATAATAATTTAAAAATTATGCTTTATTCGTTGTTTAAAATAAATATAATTGTGATTATAAGCAGATGTCTAAATTATTTGATTTATATAAATTTTTTAATCTAAATATGTAGAAAATAATTTATATACGATATAGACATACACTTCAAGTGTAAAAAATAACACAAAAGGTAAGAATTCAATCAAATTATTGCCAGGTTTTTAAAAAAAGGATTGTTTGAAGGAGAAAATAAATGCAATTTAATAATGTGATATTGATATTAATGGGTCTATTGACTTTAATCGTTATCATACTAATTAAATTAATATATAGACATAATCCTAATTACAACGACAAATATGGAAATGAAATTATTCTTTTTCATAGTGTAGATAGATATAAAAGAAGAATCTGGAGATTTAATCTAATAGAAGAACTAAAAATTTTAAAAAATAAGGAAAAATTGTCTGCAGGATTGAAATTAAGCGTAATTGTTGGAGAATTCAGTGATGGAACCCAAGAGATAATTAAACACGCAGCAAATCATGAATTTATATCAATAACTATAATAAGCGGGCCTAAAGTATTTTGTGAGGATAGGATGGAAATTTATACACTTCTTGATAAATATAAAAATGTAAATTATTTTATTCTACCTAAAAGGCCCCCAAAACATTTTATAGTTTTCGATGAGAATCACTTATACATTGAAAAGCCCCATAGACACAACGAAAGCCGAGGATCTGTAGGTATAAAAAATGCACAACCAGAATTGATTAGATTGTATGATCAATCTTTTAATAAAATGCTAAAATTTGCCAGAAAATTAACAAAAGAAGACGTATTGATACAAGATTGTTATTAAGATATAAAAGGTGCTGGAAAAATGGATATCAACGTTTTAATACCGGAATTCCTGGTTTTGAGTTTAGCAGGATCTTCTTTGTCTATAGCTGCATATTCCTCATTCAAAGATAGAAGTGACGACCAAAAGTTATTATTAATTATAGCCAGCTGTTTTATTTTTGCATTTTTAGTAGTTCTTATTTTATCTGCAACCGAATTGAACAATTTGACATTTTATCAGTACATATTAGCCTTAATTTTTTATGCACTGATATCAATGGCAATTTTATCTATAATAGGATTCATAATCCAACGTTTAAGAGTAGATCAAAAATTTAAAGATGATGAACTACAATCAGCAATAGATATAATAGAATCGAGTAAAGATGGATTAGAAAGTTCAATAAGTTTATTTGAAAAAAATAAATAAAAAATAATAGACCTGATTTAATTTTAATAATAATTGTTAATTAATTTATGCGACTATACACTTTTTTATCTTTAATTTTATCTAAATTCAAAAGATTTAATTTTTTATTTCTTTACAATTATAATGTTTACTCGGAAGATCTGCGTCGGAAACGTTCCGGTGTTGTTGATCTAGGGATATTTCTGTAAAATTCTCCTGCAGTGTCAATTATCTCAACCGATATATCTCCTATCCTTTCAAATGCTTTAACAACTCTGGATAATGTTAGGTAGTAAGTAGAACGATCCTTATCCATTACGTCATCTTCTGCCATCTGAATGGCAATATTGTTTAGAGCTTTCTTCTGGAGTTCATGTATCTTTTCCTCATAATCCATTACCTTATCCTTCAGATCAAGTTCTTCATTTAAAAATCCCTGCATGGAATATTTAACCATCTTTCTAGAAGTAAGGTACATGGAGTTAAGCACTTCGAGCATCTCAGGATCAACTTCATAACAACCGTTTAATACAAAGTTGGCAATGTGACAAGTATGATCTGCTATACGTTCAAGATCGTAGGCAACTTCACTGAAGACCATTGTTTTACTGAATTCAGAGTAGGGATTTATTGATATGACAGTATCAACAGAAGAACGTATCTTTTCATGCATGTTGTTACTTATATAATCCATTTCAAGGGCCTTGTTTGCCATTTCATCATTATAATTTACAAATGACTCAAATGACATATCAAATTGCTTACAAACGTGTTCAACCATGTTCTTAAGCATATCCTTAATAAGATAGGCTCCCGCATACTCCCTTGAAGTTTTTTCCTCATCAAACATCTCTGAAAATTCATCGAACTTCTTCAAATCTAAAATATATGCCCTTCTCACAACTCCGCGTTTAACCAGAGGTTGTAATAGTTTTGTAACATATCTCCTTGTTAATCCAAGTTTTTCAGCAATTTCATCCTGTGTTGATGGATTATCATGTAATATTACATCCAATACTGCCTTTAAGGTGCTGTTTGATCGTTTCATTTAAACCATTACCTCATATCATGATCACTTTTAGTTTCATCACTATTAACTTTGGGATTATTCGTCTTTTTATCATTACCTTCCAGCCAGTGATCAATCTTCTCCCCATATTTGGGTTTTTCTTCATCAATCTTTGCATAATTCTCAAGATCAATATTATTCTTTTCTTTAATAATTGTGATTGATTCCCTAGTTAATGCTATTATTACATAAGTTAATGCTGCTATTACCATTAATGAAATTAAAATCCCTGATTCTGAAAATATAAAGGAGTAGAAATCAGTTATCGGTGCTTTAAAATCAGCAAAGCCTCCTAATAGTACTATGATACCTACTACTATTATTATATATCCATAAAGCTTTTTAATATTTTCCGGTTGTATTACCGGGTATATTCCCATTATTATAAGACCAAGACCAATGGAACGGAACAAATTGTAGTCCGTAGCATTTTCAAGTAAATAAAAGAAATTACCTGGTTTTAAATAAAGCATTGCAAATATGAATAATACTTCTATAACCACTATTAAAACAAGAGGAAATGTGTATACAATCCTGGCCTCAAGATTCTGAGTTTTAATACCTTTAAGAGGAGCTTTAAATGAATGTGACATTATCTGATATAGTATGGCAGCTGATACAGATCCAATGACAGTTCCACTAATTCCAAGAACAGATGTGGCATAGGCCACTATTCCGGCGATGATTCCTGCCATT
>Ga0302164_10000559_pt1 | contig 12449 bp, 14 predicted proteins | sample I_Fen_E3_1_FD_193500 | JGI IMG/M metagenome (GOLD analysis project Ga0302164, IMG submission 193500) | Peat permafrost microbial communities from Stordalen Mire near Abisko, Sweden - I_Fen_E3_1 | ecosystem: Environmental > Terrestrial > Soil > Wetlands > Permafrost | place: Sweden: Abisko...
CTTACTTACAAGAATACAGTCTAAAAAAAAGAATGCAATTCAGCTAGGTAATAAGTACGAATACAATGCTCCATTTAAATTTATCAAACACGACACTAATTATCACTCCTGCTATTTATCCCGCATGGCAAGAGTGGTTTAGGAAGGAAACAACCGGCAAACACATTACATTTAACTATTTCAACCTTATTACACCCTCTCCCATTTACGCATTTTTCGTACATTTGCAAAAATCAGAAAATCCAAACGACACCTACAGCCCCATGATGAAAATAGACATTGCCAAGGTTCTTAAAGACAAAGCTCCAAACAGTAAAGTACCCCGATTTATTGTGAACTACCTGCGAAGAATAGTCCACGAGAAAGAACTTAATGCATTTTTCTTAAGGTGTCCGGGGAAAAAGAATCTCGAATTTATCGAAGCTGCACTGAAGGATTTCAGCATTACCACCACTGTAGAAGGTCTGGAAAATCTGCCCAAGGGCGAAAAGTATATTTTTGCAGGCAACCATCCGCTGGGAGGTCTCGACGGCATCACCACCGGATATTTTATCGGAAAAGAATATGATGGGAAAATCCGCTTTTTCTCCAACGATATACTGATGAACCTGGAACCGCTACGTGAAATGTTTGTGCCCGTAAACAAAGTCGGAGCACAAAATAAAAATCACGCCTTGCTGATGCAGGAATTATATAATTCTGACAACAACCTGCTGACTTACCCGGCCGGTATGTGTTCGCGAAAAATAAAAGGAAAGATTACCGATCTGGAATGGAAGAAAAACTTTATTTCAAAATCCATTGAATACCAACGAGACGTTATTCCGGTATATTTCGAAGGACGAAACTCCAACTTTTTCTACAATCTGGCCAACCTACGCAAGTTTTTCAGAATAAAGCTCAACATCGAAATGATGTATCTGGTAGATGAACTGTACAAACAGAGAGGAAAACATTTTACCATTCGTATAGGAAAACCCATACCCTGGGAAACATTCGACAAAACAAAAAGCCTGAATGAATGGGCCAACTGGGTCCGGGAAATTGTATACTCTATGGCCTGATCAGAAAAGAAATCGAGGCAGCAGCAGCATACTACCAATACACACCCTGTTGGAATCCGCATTTACAACTTGTTTGATTTTTCTGATTGATTTTTCTGATTAAACACTAACTTATATTGTAAACTCATTGCCCCCAAATTAATCAACAATCCTTTCTCCCCCCCGGAGGTGAGATTTTCGATTCGCACCTCCTGCTAACCAACGCCGCCACCGATTGCATTGTGTGCCAACAACTCTCCTTCAGTCCAACTCTCCCCCTCCATTATCAAGAATAATTAAGCACTTAGATAAATATAATGTCGTAAAAGTAAATCCAGAAATGGAAAAAGATTAGAACGCGGATATAGCGGATTTTAATTCCGATAAATCGGAATGATTTTCAATATTCTCTGGTTTTATCTGTCATGCTTGCATGACAGATAAAACCAGTCTTAGATCTGTTTAATTATCATCCATTTTCATCCGCTCAATCCGTAAAATCAGCGTTCCTTTCTTTTTTGAATATACGACATTATATTCTTCCGCTTACTTACCTTTTGTAAGCATACAGCTACCAACCATCTTTACTCAATTTCGCAAGACCACTTAACTTTAAATTCTATTTGATAAAATAAAATGCTAATTTTTCTGATTCCAAAATCTTTTTCCCCACTTTTTTGTTTTGATTACAATAATTCGAATAAAAAAAAAGATTACCGTCATGAAACAAGTTAACTATTTATTTTTTAAAGTACTATTTGTTAGTTCGCTCTTTCTGCTTGTTGGTTCAGGCCATCTGTCCGCTCAAAATCAAGAGTCAGGATCTTCTGTAGACAAATTTAAATTACAAGAAAAAGGACGATTCTTCGTCACTTGGGGATATAACCGTTCATGGTACGAATCAAGCGACATTCATTTCACCGGTCAGGGACATGATTTTACATTATACAACGTAAAAGCTACCGACCGCCCCACAAAGCTAAGTACAGAGTATATTTCTCTTTCCAACTGGTCAGTTCCCCAGTTTAATTTTAGAGTTGGGTATTTCCTGTCCGATAAGTACAGCGTCTCTATTGGCTGGGATCACATGAAATATGTAGCTACAGATTATCAGGTATTAAAAATGAGTGGTCGCCTCGACCCAACTCAGGTTCAGGATGCATTGATGAAAACAAATATGGAGAATATGAATGCTCAATATGCTCCCAATGGACTTTACAATAATACGCAGGTAATTATGGAACCAAACAATTTCCTGCGCTATGAACATACCGATGGGTTTAATTTTGCAACCGTAGATTTGGAACGATATGACAAACTTTGGCAATACTCTAAATACGACAAATTGGGAGTTTCTTTGGTAAGTGGATTAGGTGCAGGTGCAATTGTACCCAGAACGGATGCGCACCTGTTCGGAAGTGGCGCTAACCATTATTGGAATGTTGCAGGATGGGGTATTGACGCAAAAGTGGCAGCACAAATCAGTCTAACGAAACATTTCTACTTTGAGTCAAATCTGAAGGCCGGTTATGTCAAGATGCTTAATGTGCATACCACAAACTATTACAATACTGATAAAGCTAAACAAAATGTGGTTTTTTACGAGAATAACTGGCTGATCGGTTATCGGTTTTAAATCTCCTCCATCGCCCGTATTTACAAGAAAGAGGCTGTCTCAAAAGTCTTTTCAGAACGCAAACAACGCAAAATGCGCAAATTAACGCAATCTTGTTGAATTGAAATTCGGCAAACAACATTCTACTTTACAAATCTTATTTGCGAAAATTTGTGGTGTTTGCGTCATTTGCGTGCTTTTGATGCAGCCACTTTTCTTGTATCGCCTGTTTATGATTTAGACAGATGGTCAGTCTCTTGTCTTACTTAAAGATCCCGCATCAGATACTTCTTTTGATTTCTCAACAGGGTCTTGATTTTCTTTTCCGTATTCGATATTAAAGTACACAGCTATTTTCATTCCCTTTCTTTTTGCAACAATAAAATTGGGAAAAGTCGAAGAATAGACATTATAATATTTAACGGAGGTATTATATTCTGTTATAATTTTATTTAATTCTTCGTATAGATAACTCGTTTCAACGTTTGGTCTCAAGTCCTTACTGAGTATGTATTTATTCAGTTTATATTCGTTGAGCTGAATTTCAAGCGAGTTAACCTTATCTTTTCTTTCTAAACGGGATTTGGTGACAAGGTAATAAAGACTGTCAGAACCAGGAAAGTCTTTTGAAATAAAAAGTTTATCGCGCTCAGCTAGTTTTGCCTCGAATATTTTCCATGTGTCAATAACTTCTTTGTTAGAAATCTCAAGATTCTTTGAAATTCCTTTTTGAACAAAATAAATAACAATAACCCCAATAATTAAAATTGAGATTATAAAGCCGATGAGATACTTAATTATTTTCATAAGAAACTGTTTATTTATTTTTTCCCCTTTTCGGCATAATTTGCAATCATCAACATGATTATCAAACAAGTATTTGAAATTATAATAATGTGAGCACTTGCATTATTATGTGGCCAATTCAAATTATTGTTATACAAAGATATCGACAACACAATTATCATGATAGCTGGTATAATAGCCAGACCAATTCTAATTTTATTCATTTTCATTTCTATCTGTCTTTAAAAGAATGTTACACATATATGATTATTTGAGTCAAACGACAAAAAAACTCCTGAATTCACAGTTTGTCCCGTCTTGACGGGGTCAGCCGGCAAATGATCCTGGCGTATTTTTGCTGCATATCCTTATTACAGTTCTTAGTTTTTCATTTCATCGTCAGGAGTTCTGAGCACAACACACCCTTAATACCGAATCGAGTCCTGAGCCATTGTTGTGATTACTTCGTTTTCGAAATTGTATAGTTTCACATAAGTTTGCGAAGAAGCTGCTGCATGCTGCGGAGTAATAACCACAAAACTCATGGTGGTAGGAGCTACCCCATTATGATCAATCCAGGTTCCGGAATTTGCATAGATGCATTTCTGACCGTTTAAGTTCGTCGACGCAATAATCTTTGGATCGTGCGTATGCCCGAAAATAACGATTCTTTTATCCGAAGCGGGATTCAGAAAATATTGGTTCGTTGCCTGAAAGTCCGATTCGCTTGCTTTACCCGAATTTGCTATTGCCTGACTGATCGGAATAGGTACAGCTACATGATTGAGCGTTTGACGCTGAGTCCAGCTATCCTGAATGCCTTTATAGAGTTTCACATCTATCACTCCACCCGGGGTAGTTTGATAAGGCAATATATCATTTACTGCATAATCTCCTGCGAAACCATTCACATTGGTTACGATGATCTTCTCGTCAAATTTATTCGGTATCGTATAAGTGGTTAACGCCTTGTACCATGCAGCCCAATAAATATAGAGCAATTTCTGGCTGGTATCTCCCGAAGTATTTAGGGTAACTACCGGAGGAGTATCGGCGGGTGTTGCAGGTTCTTGCATTACATGCAGCACAGCTATTCTGGTGTAAAAATAACCGGGAGGCAGTATGGTGCCCGGAGCAATATCCTGATTGGATACAGGATCGGGAGCACAGAAGAAATTATAACGATGCCCATGTTCAATTGCTATTTTGGATGCATCTACCGGCGAATAAGTTCCCAAACCCTGCTTATCATCTCTGGCCTGATTTATTCCGGGAAGAATACTTTCCACGTTAGCTGCAGCAATGGTCAAATCATGATTTCCGGGCACGTAGGTAACCCGTATCTTCTTTTCTTCGATAATGCTATTAAAAGCATCTATCACACCTTTATTGGTAACCGCAATTCGTTTTACAAAATCAGCCTGATCCTTTCCCTGATAAGTATCCACGTTGGCCGGCACAAACCATTCGTCCAGCATATCGCCGGCTATCACCAGTTCTTTTACGTTGGGAGCCGCTTTTATCTGTTTCAGCAGTTTTTCCAACGATCCCAGATTTTTGTTACACTCAGCATAGGCCAAATCGGCACCCAGATGGAGATCACTCATCACTACTATCATATTCCGTTCATCGCCACCATTGCTAAATGCACCGATGGTATACTCCACCGGATCACTTTTGCAGGACGAAAACACGGTTGCAAACAGAATTACCAAACTCAAAACAGGAATGCGTGCAAGATTTTTCATTTTGATTGATTTTAAGTAAGCAATAATATTTAATGATCTGTTATCTGAAAGCAAAATGCAGATAAGCAGCACTTGTTAACTTGGAACTATCTGCCTGTAACTACTTACAGTTGTTTTAGTACTTATGCGAATCAGGAGTTGAAGACAAGTCTATTTTACTTCTAATAAGTTATTTCCCGGAGGGAATATATATCAATAAAATATAAAACAGCCACAATCAATTCCCCCGTAGATAAACATAGAACAATGTGAATGTCCTACGGACAATAAAAACATACACAGCTGTTTAATCTATGGATATGTAAGTCCTACGGACTATTTTTCAACACTTGTTCCCCCCGCTACCGCACAATTGTATCGCATAGCAACAATATTAAACACCAACATAACACTCAGCACCCTTTTCTCCAGCATAATCTATTGCACTAATATGACACGGTATTTTGCTTTAAAGACTAATCCTTCTTCCGCAGGATTGTTATGCAGGTAATTATTATCCTAATCAATTAATACATCATTTTCTTTCGGCATAAGCATAGTAGAGAGCTTTCTTGATTTGAGAATCATCAAAATCGAAAGTGCAATTAGGAAATAGTTTATGTAGTTAACCGTCATACTCTTTGTCGTTGAAGGACTTGTTTCTGTAGTACGTACTCCCGTTGTTTTGATTTGTTCTCCGGCAGGACCATAATTAAATGATGTTTGTTCAGTGGTGATTGGACTTTTTGTAGAAAAGGTATTACTCATTAGCTGGTTGCCACTATAAGTAAGCATGAAAAATCCAATAAAGAGCACGCCAATATGATAAATCGTTTTCTTTTCAATTTGAAAAGTTACATCGGTAGAATCGATCAATCTAAATAGACTTAATATTTTGTCAGTTTTAAACAGGAGAAAATAACTGAATAGGCCAAATAACACAATGGAAGAAATACAGAAAACACTGTAATATGTTTGCAACAAACCTATAAGGTCCGGCTTTGGAGCTGCAGACGACAAATAAAATGCAATACAAGCAGTAAGGCCGGCAATAAGAAATTCAATAAATTTACATGCGGCAATAATTCCAAAAATTTTAATGGTAACTTCGTAAATGTCTTTTTTTTTCATGATATTTCAATTTAATAGTTTATTTAAAAGGCTTTTATTTATTTGTTTGTCTGTTTCTGCTCTTCCTCTGCTGCTACACAATTACATCACCTGCCAACAATATTAAACCAACACAACACTCAGCACCTTTTTCAATGTTTATGCTGCTCTTTGAATATTTTCTCTATCTCGGGTAGTTTTTTCTTGTATTCATTTACATCCCATCCCATTTCAGATTCTTTCATTGGCTGAAGTCCCATCGATTTACGCCTTTGGTCAAGCTTATCGGGATCAATCATTGGATAAATATACTTTATTCCTGTGGTTTTGTCTTGAAACCCCTGACTTCCGTATAGTTGTTTTTTGCCTTCTCTCATTGCAATTCTGTCTTGTAGTATTGCGAGATTACTGGAAAAAGTTTTCCCTTCTTTTTCAGCTTTTTTTATCATTGGCAGGTATTTTTGCTGGGTTTTCAAATCGGCGTGTTGAATGACTAAAAACAGTGCCTGACTTCTATCCATTCCAACATCTTGAGGTCCCAACCAACCATACTGGCTCAGAATCTTATTTACTTTGATTAAATTAGCGGCGTCCTGTTGTTTTATAATTGCATAGATGCTGTCAAGAGCTTTCTTTGGAGCTTTGCTAGTTCTCAATTCAGTATACTTCAATCTATTAGATTGGTCTTCTTTATATAGTGTATCTAAAGCAGGAAGCAACTCTGTTTTAAACTTACTTTCGTCAATGGCAAAAGTATTCACTTGCGAATGTACAGCTGTACGAAAAATAAAAAAACAAATCAGAAAGATAATTGTAGATTTCATAAATTCTCTTTTTTTTGATCTCAGACTTAAGTAAGTAATACTATTTGATGATCTGTTTTCTGAAAGCAAAATTCAGATAAACAGTCTTGTAACTCGTAACTATTTACTTGTAACTACTTACAAATAATGGATAAGACTTTACAAAAGCACGCCAGTAGAGAGATTATTTTCTGGCTTTGCCTGTAATTGTTTCTATTGATAGTTTTATGACTTTTACTCTTTTAAAAGCTTTGATCATATATTCAGTACCTTCCTGAATATAATCGGCTGAATATTTTTCCAAAAAAAGCATTAATGCCTCATGCTTTTCTTCCCCCTCAACCTCGATTGCAACTCCAAATGCAATTGCACTTTCGTACACGGTTCCAAACTGTGAAGGCAATACATTTGTGCGGCCAATCACGCAAAACGAAACCCGATTGTTCTGTCTCAGGTATTCTAATTTTGAACCTTCTAATGCACAATGGAAATAAATCGCTTTGTCTTTTAAAGCATAATTCAGCGGAATGCCATATCCTCCACTATCTGGCGTACACATAGACAGAACACCAAATTCTCCTTTTTGCAAAATCTCTATAGCCTCACTTTCGCTTATTTGTCTGTCTTGTCTTCTCATTATGTTGTTTATTCTGAAAATATGCTGCAATTAAACTTCGTAGAATTCTGTTTTAATTTTCGTTCATTTCTGCTTTAAATACGATTTCTTCTTCAACAGGATTGTTATGCATGTAATTTTAGCTCTTTCAATAACTTTATCTACGTACATGATATACGATACAATCCGTGCGGCAGCAGAGGTAGATAAATTTAAACCAGCCTTACAAATACTCAGATAGAACTTTTCTTAATCAATCACTCTTTATAGTTTGAAAAAACAATCGGTTGATGGAACACTTGCTTCATTTTTCTATTATGTTCCATTGCCGGCATCCATCCGGGTGATTTTCGAACTACCTCTTCGGCTATTTCGTCAAATCTTTTGTCAAAGGGATCAGTTGTAATTACATTTTCAATTGCCCCATTTTCATTTACGGTAAAAGTCACAACAACCGTTGCAAGGTCTCCATTCGCTATTTTGTATCCGTCCGGAAAGTAAATCTTTTTTGAAATATATTTTAGCCAGGCCTCATCGCCACCTTCAAACTGTGCACGCCTGTCAGTGTTTGTAGTATCAGGCATCAACTCCCCTTTATCGTTGAAATATTGTTTGTTGACAAGTTTCGATTTATCATATAGCTCTATCGAACTGACAATTCCATTTTTATGAAAGTATTTCCACCTTCCATCTTGTTTCATACCCAGGGAATATCTTCCGACTTCACCCACAACACCATTATCAAACCACGAAACCTTTAAACCACTTCTGTCAGTATTTAGCGATATCGAATCATGCGGATAACCATTGGGATACCACGACAGGCTTTTCCCTATTGGGTTTCCATCTGCATAAACCGTAGAGTCTCTCACTGAACCATTGCTATGAAAACTCAGCCACAATCCCTCTTTTTTATTTTGGGTGTATTGTCCCGAAGATTCAAGAACTCCATTCGCATAATAAAAGCGAAATCTCCCGTTCTTAAGCTCGTTTATGGAGTCCGAATAATTGCCCACCATTTTCAATCTTCGCTCTTTAATAAAGTAATCTTTCCTAAAGTATCCGGAATCCGTTTTGGTTGTCACACTGTAAAACCGTGCCACGTTGGGCTTACAGGACTTCCATTTAATATCGTAGAATTTCTCGGTCTTTTGGGCAATACATTTAATTAAAACAAAAGAAATCAAAAGTATCAGGCATGCTGTTTTCTTTAATACATCCATATTCAGTATCGTGCAAATTTATTATTAATCTTTTCTTTATTACTACAGACAGCATTCTGCTTTAAATACGATTCCTTCTTCAACAGGATTATTATGCTGGCTATTCACCTCCCGTCAATAGCTTTATTTACTTTATATGCCACACGATGCAATCGTGCGGCAGCGGAGAGGTCAGCAAGGAGTATCTTTCTACCCACTTGACACTAAACCCACTTTTTATAGGTAATTTTTTATTGTCTTTATATTTGATTCACGTTCAAAAGAATAGGCTTTGTCTTGTAAACTACAAAGCTCAAAAAGTTGTAAAGCCTTTTCAAGACATTTTTTTGAATTATTTGATTTATCACTTAAACCTATTCGAAAAAGATAATTTGCAAATAGCTCTATATTGTCATTATTAAATCCAATAAAACTTGATATATATTTATTTGAGTTTTCAACGGTTGAATTCAAAAATTTATCTAAGTCAAAATCAGCTCCATTAAACAACATATCTTTTGCATCTTTAATTTGCTCTTCAAGAGTTATTGCCAGGTTTCCTTTACCACCAAATATTCTCTGCCCAATAGCATTTATTATCAATCCTATTTTTTCAACTTCCCTCATTAAATAGTCATTTTGTTCCATTACATTTTAATTTTTTGTAGAGACGTTTTGTAGTTCAAGCCACAACCCTATGATTATTAACTTCTTTGAATTATCCCTTAATGGTTATATTGATTATTGTCCAATATAAGTTCTTTTTGTTATATCTGAAATGTAATTTCTCACCTACCACCCTTTGGCTACCGCACAATCACACCACGTGGCAACAATATTAAACCAGCATAACACTCAGCACCTTTTTCTCCCACAGAACCTATTGCACTATTATATACACAGCATTTTGCTTTAAATACGATTCCTTCTTCAACGGGATTGTTATGCAGGTAATTTTAACTCTCGTCAATAACTTTAGTTGCTTTACATGCCACACAATGCAATTGTGCGGAAGTAAGAGCAGTTCATTCTGTTTTCTTCACAATTTCTTTTGTTTCTGTGTCGTAAATTAGTATTCCCTCTGTCTCGGTGCCAAGTTGTCCAATTAGCTTTCCAGTTGTGTCCCAAACAGAAGATTTTCCTGCACATTCATATCCTCCTGATTTGCCAACATAATTTGCCATAAATGTCACCAAATTATTATTCTTAGCTATGTCAGACAGTTTTTTTAGTTCAGCATCAATTCCGTCAATAGAACTTAATACACTTGCTATATAAATTGTTGCATTATTTCGTTTTGCAAACTCGCAATGTGCTTTATTAGACACTTCATAGCAAATTGCAGGAGATACAACTTCTGTTTCAAAATTTAAAACAAGTGGATTCTTGCCAGCTTTAAAAATAGGTTCTTCCGGTGGATATAAATACTGTTTTGAATAGGTTATTCGTTCCTTATGAGGTTGAAAAATAATCATACTGATAAATGTATCACTCTCGGCTTTTGTTGGCAATCCAACTCCAATCGTGATTCCATTTCTATCACTTAAACTCTGAATCTCATCTAATCTTGTATCATCTTGATTGGTTGCAAGACTCTCTGCTAAATCAAGTTCGTAACCAGTTACTGACAATTCAGGAAAAACCACTATATCTGCATTATTCTGAATTGCTTGTTTTATCCACTTTAAATGATTTTCAATATTTTTCTCAATATTTCCTTTTATTGCCTCTATCTGGGCTATTGCAACTCTCATTTTGTTGTATTTAATTTTATAACTGTTTACATTTTAATTTAATCATGATTTTTTTCTGTTTAGTCCCGACTAACATTTAAAATCCCATTAATTTACGAATATTATCAGCATTATTTTTTGTTGTCAGTTGCTCCAATAATAGTAAAGCAACATTTACCGCTGTAGATGGATTCCATGATGTAATTACATTATCATCTATTACAATAGCTTCATTTATCACATTAACGCCAAACCCTTGCAATGCTTCCCGCCTGACAACATTATTATAGGTTGTAGCCTTTTTATCTTTTAATATACCACTCTTTCCCAATGGCAAAGCACCAACACAAATAGATGCAATTATTTTGTTGTTCGATTTAAAACTGCGAATTAATTCAAGGAATTTTTCATCATAAGCATCATCATAAAAACCATACACTTCAAATCCACCTGGAATAGCCAATGCATCAAACAAAGTAATATCAATTTCGTCAACAACGAAGTCAACAATAAATCGTTGATTAAATGAACTTTTTATTTCTTTTTTTAGTCCACAAGTAAATAATTGGGTAGAACAATCTCCTTCAACAAGGTTCCAACCAATAACATCAATGAATACGCTTGCTTCAAATATTTCAAATCCATCCGCTAATAACAACAATACTTTTTTCATTCAAATTTTAATTATTATCAAGTTTGTTTTTTTCTATAATTGGCCATAACAACTATGTAAATTTCACTTTTATAGTTCTTTAGTCGTTAGCCTCCTCCCACTGCCACACAATTACACCGCAGGGCAACAATATTAAACCAACACAACACTCAGTACACTTTTCTCCCACAGAACCTATTGCACTACTATATATACACAGCGTTTCTGTTTTAAATACGATTTCTTCTTCAACAAGATTGTTGTGCCTGTAATTTTTTCTCTTGCCAATAACTTTATTTACTGGCACATGCCACACGATGCAATTGGGCGGTAGCAAGGGGGACGCTTTCCTATCAACCGATAGAAAGTTTGCCAGCGGGCGAAACCTTTTGCTTACCAATAAAACCCCTCTGTTTTATACCGCTTGTTGGCAGTTCGTGCTTTTTTAAATCAATCAATTAATAATATCACAATCCTATGCATTTCAGAAGGATTTTCAGGTATTACATTAATTTCCATTCCAGCATTCCTTACTGTTTGATAAACATCCACGGCAAATCCTTCCGGACTTGGTCTTGATTTTCTTTTATCCTTACAATCAGTGCGATTACCTGAACAATCCTTACATAGATCACAACAGGTCTGATTTAACAAAAAGGCTTTTTGATTCCCTTGTAAAAATATTTGTTTTTCGATCTCAAGAAATTTATTTGTCATATCCCTGGACCAATCAGATGGATATGAATCCTTGTCAGCAAACTTTGTTAACCTTATAATCAATCCATTATTATATTCGCTAAAGAACCTTTTGCATTCATCTACCGTTGGGGTATTAGGAGGACAAGTCCCTAATCCATAATCACTGCACCCAAAAGTACATTTGACCCTAACCCATTGAGATACGATTATGTCTTGGGGATTAATCCAACGATAATCAGTAAATCCATATCCGGTTATAATTGATTCTATTTTTTCCTTATTTGTCATATTGGTGTGTGAGTTTTTTTAGCATGACCGCCAACGACTGAGCCTATGCGCATTTGGCGGTTTGCGGGAGCAAAGACCGCTGAATACACGTCAGCCAGCCAATGAACATAGCGTGTGTTATGTGCTAGCAGCTTGGTTGTCATAAGTTTTGTTTTAATTCAAACAAATTTTATTG
>Ga0302164_10000561_pt1 | contig 12435 bp, 10 predicted proteins | sample I_Fen_E3_1_FD_193500 | JGI IMG/M metagenome (GOLD analysis project Ga0302164, IMG submission 193500) | Peat permafrost microbial communities from Stordalen Mire near Abisko, Sweden - I_Fen_E3_1 | ecosystem: Environmental > Terrestrial > Soil > Wetlands > Permafrost | place: Sweden: Abisko...
CCATTTTTCTTTTTTTTGTTATTATTAGATAACATGCAGTTTCTACGTTATCAGCAAACATTTATTCAGATTATCTCATTTAAATTCATTAATTTTTGATAAAATAAATGTGACTATGAAATATGCCCCGCTAAAAAATTATATCAGTGGCAATTTTGTTGCCCCGTCTTCTGCCAGAACAATGGAAGTGATTTCCCCGATTGACGGTAACTTATTATCTACTGTTCCTATGTCGGCAACAAAAGACCTGGACGAAGCGGTAAAAGCTGCTAAAGCTGCATTTCCTGCATGGAGTAAAATGCCCATCAAAGAAAGGGTACAGGTTTTCTTTCGCTATAAAACTTTATTGGAAAAAAATGTAGAAGAGCTGGCTAAATTATGCAGTGAAGAAAACGGAAAAACTTACGGTGAGTCTGTTGCAGAAATAGAAAAATGTATAGAGTTAACTGAGTTTGCTACTTCCTTACCACAATTAATAACCGGCGAACTACTTGAAGTGAGCAAAGGTGTGGAATGCAGGACCGAACACGTGGCTTTAGGTGTTGTGGCATCCATAGTGCCATTTAATTTTCCGGCCATGGTACCCAACTGGACAATGCCTAATGCGATTGCTTTAGGAAACTGCATGATCATGAAGCCATCAGAAAAAGTACCCTTGAGTTGCGGACGATTAGCCGAACTTTTAAAACAAGCCGGGTTACCCGATGGCGTATTTAATATTGTACATGGCGATGTGGAAATTGTAAATGCCATTTGCGATCACCCCGGCATTGAAGCGGTTTCATTTGTTGGTTCAACTAAAGTGGCAAAGATCGTTTATCAAAGAGCCACCTCAAATTATAAAAGATGTTTGGCATTAGGTGGCGCTAAAAATCATTTGATGGTATTGCCGGATGCCATTCCGGGGATGACAGCACAAAACGTTGCCGCATCAATGAGTGGCTGTGCAGGCCAGCGTTGTATGGCTGCAAGTGCAATGATTGGCGTGGGAAATGTGGATGCTATCATTGACAAGATTTGTGATGAAGCCAGAAAAATTATACCAGGACAAAATTTAGGTGCCGTAATTAACAAAGAAAGTAAAGAACGTATTGAAAGGTTTATCGGCGAAGCGGAAAGGGATGGTGCAAAAATTTTAGTAGATGGCCGCAACACAAAAGTTGCCGGTAAAGAAAATGGTACTTATGTGGGCCCTACCGTTATTGATTTTGTAAAGCCAACTATGAGTGTAGCAACTGAAGAAATTTTCGGCCCTGTTATTTCTATCATGCGAACTAACACGGTTGATGAAGCATTGGCCATTGAAAATGCTAATCCTTATGGTAATGCTGCCAGCGTGTTTACGCAAAATGGTGGTATGGCACGTTACATTATTGACCGTGCCAGCGCCGGCATGATTGGCGTTAATGTTGGCGTACCCGTACCACGTGAACCGTTTAGTTTTGGTGGATGGAATGAAAGTAAATTTGGAGTAGGGGATATCACCGGAAAGAGTTCAATTGAGTTTTGGACAAAGTTGAAGAAGAGTACAATCAAGTGGAATGCAGAAGCGGGGGTTAATTGGATGAGTTAGAAAGGAACACGGATTGGATGGGTTGAACGGATGAAGAACGGATTTTTTTTGCTGCGCAAAAATTTTGATACCTAATGAAATACGAAGAGATTACAGAGAAAATTATTAAGGCATTTTATAAAGTTTACAATACGCTTGGATATGGTTTCTTAGAGAAAATGTATGAAAATGCTATGTTTATTGAATTGATTGCAATGGGGCTTAAGGCGGAAAAACAAAAAAAGAGTATTGGTTTATTACTTTGGAAACATTGTTGGTGACTATAATTCAGACCTGATTGTTGAGGGAGTTGTTACGGTTGAATTAAAGGCAAATGAAATTTTAGTTGAACAAAACGAGAATCAATTGACAAATTACTTGAAAGCAACAAATAAAGAAGTTGGATTGTTATTAAATTTTGGTAAAAGATCACAGCTAAAAAGAAAAATATTTGACAATGATAAGAAACCAATGTTGAAAAGATAAATAAGCACACAGATAGACGGATTGGATAGATAAACGTGATTACATTTAATTTGAATTTTACTTAAAAAATAAAACACGAATGGTACGGATTGGATGGATTTATAATAAGGATAAAACTTTACGTTTAACTTATCCCAATTTTCTGTGTAACAGAAAAAAATCCATTTTTCATCTGTTCAACCCGTTGAATCCGTGTTCCAAAAAATAAAACCATGAATACAAAAACATTATCTGAAGCAAACGAAGTAATCCAAAATAATTTGGATTACACTTTGTTTAGCTGGAGCAAACAAAAAGGTATTGCACCTATTGCAGTAAAACACGCTGAAGGTGTTTACCTGTATGACTATGATGATAAACGATACATCGATTTTTCATCAGGACTGATGAATGTAAATATTGGCCACGGCAATCAGCGTATAACTGATGCCGTTGTAAGGCAAATGCAAGAAGTAAGTTATGTTACGCCGAGCTGCGTTACAAAAGTGAGAGGTGAGTTAGGGAAAAAATTAGCAGAGATCTGCCCTGGTGACCTGAACCGGTCATTCTTTACTTTATGCGGTGCAACCTCAATTGAGAACGCCATTAAATTGGCAAGGTTGTATACAGGCCGTCATAAAATTGTTACCCGTTATCAATCTTATCACGGTGCTTCCATTGGAGCTATGGCAGCAAGCGGCGACCCACGTAAGTTGCCGGTAGATGCACAACAGCCGGCGAACTTTGTACATATTGATATCCCGATTTTATACCGCTGGCCATATGGTGAAGAAAATTTACTGAAAGAAACAGTGGGGCAATTAGAAAGATTGATTGCTTACGAAGGGCCGGGAAATATAGCCGCTATTTTATTAGAAGGAGAAAGCGGTTCATCGGGTTGTTTAAAATACCCGGCGGGCTATTTAAAAGCAGTAAGAGAAATTTGCAATAAACACGGCATTCTGCTGATCATGGATGAAGTAATGAGTGGCTTTGGCAGAACAGGTAAATGGTTTGGTTTTCAAAATCATGATATTATACCGGATATGATTGCGATGGCAAAAGGATTAACCTGTGGTTATTTGCCTTTTGGTTGTTTGCAGGTGAGCGGAAAAATTGCGGCAAAATATGTTGATGCGATGTTGCCATTGGGATTAACCTATTCTGCACACCCGGTAAGTTGCGCAGCAGCATTGGAGACTTTAAAGATTTATGAAGACGATGACCTGATTGCAAATACCGTTGCTATGGGAAAATATATAGAGCAACGTGTAGAAGAATTAAAAAAGGTACATCCTTCGATTGGCGAATTTAGAAATACAGGTTTATTAGGTTGTATAGAATTAGTGAAAAACAGAACCACTAAAGAACCCATGGCACCCTTTAATGCCAAGCCCAATGAAATGGAAGTGATGAATAAAGTGGCAGCTAAAATAAAAGAATTAGGCATGTATACTTTTGTAAGATGGAACTATATTTTTACTGCACCGCCGCTTTGTGTTACTAAGGAGCAAATTGACGAAGGACTGGCGATAATAAGCGAGGCGATAAAAATTGCAGATGATGCAGTAAACTAGTTTTCACGCAAAGACGCTAGGGAAATAAGCCGCAACGAAAATCTTATGTTTTCCTTTGCAACTTTGCGTGAAAAATATATTTTAATGACAGATACTACCACCATAATCAATTCATCGCTCATAAATGAAGATCTTGCGCCTATACCGCAAAGCAGGCGCACCTGGGGTACCTGGAACTATGCTGCATTATGGATAAGCATGAGTTTATGCATACCTACGTATATGCTTGCCAGCTCGTTGATACAAGGTGGTATGAACTGGTGGCAGGCCATCCTTACTATATTTTTAGGTAATGCTATTGTATTAATACCAATGATATTGAATGGACAAGCCGGTGCAAAATATGGTATCCCGTTTCCTGTTTTAGCAAGGGTAAGTTTTGGCATAAAAGGCGCTAACATTCCTGCAATGTTAAGAGCGATTGTTGCCTGCGGTTGGTTTGGTATTCAAACATGGATAGGAGGAGCATCGCTGTATAATATTTTGCGGGCATGGAACCCATCATTGGATGAGATCAGCTATGCCGGGTTAATGCCGCAGGCATTGCCGATGGTATGTTTTTTTATCTTCTGGTTGCTGAATATGTTCATTGTTTATCTCGGCGTAGAAAGCATTAGAAAATTATTGGTGTTTAAAGCCATCTTTTTACCTGTTGCGGCATTGGCCCTGTTGTTTTGGGCCATCAGTGCAGCACATGGCCTTGGTCCGATATTAGACCAGCCTTCAAAATTTACTGATACGCCATCCTTCTTTAATTTCTTTTTTCCGGCATTAACAGGTATGGTGGGCTTTTGGGCAACACTATCTTTGAATATTCCTGATTTTACACGCTACGCAAAAAGCCAGAAGGCACAGGTAACCGGGCAAATAATCGGGCTGCCTCCCAGCATGACCTTATTCGCATTTATTGGCGTGGTGGTAACTTCAGCCACCGCAATTATTTATGGCAACAGCGAATGGGATATTGTAAAGTTAGCGGGTAGGTTTGACAGTAAGGTGATGGTGAGCTTTGCCATGATTGGCATTATCATTTCAACCCTGGCAACCAATATTGCAGCAAATATTGTAAGCCCTGCTAATGATTTTTCTCATTTGGCGCCGCACAAAATTAGTTTTAAAACCGGGGGTTATATTACAGGTATTATTGGTGTTTTAATTTTGCCGTGGAAATTAATTGCCAGTCCTGATGGATATATTTTTACCTGGCTTATTGCCTATTCAAGTTTGTTGGGGCCTGTTGGTGGTATTATGATCGCTGATTATTTTTTTATCAGGAAGAAAAATTTAGTAGCTGCTGATCTGTACAACCATGGAGGTGCGTACAGTTATTCAGGCGGATTCAATACAAAAGCAATTGCGGCTTTGTTGATTGGTATTGCACCCAACATCCCAGGTTTTTTATTGCAGGTTAAATTAATTTCGGCGACAGCATTCCCTGAATGGATATCAGACCTGTATCATTATGCTTGGTTTGTTGGATTTTTTGTTAGCGGCCTGGTATATTTATTACTGATGAAGAAAAAATAAATACTTATGTCTTTGTTAATTAAAAATGGAAGAATTATAACTGCGACAGATGACTATGTAGCAGATATCTTTATCGAAGGAGAGACCATTAAAACCATTGGTAAAAATTTATTGGTTACTGCAGATAAAACGATTGATGCATCGGGCAAATTAGTTTTTCCTGGCGGCATTGATCCGCATGTGCATTTGGACATGCCTTTTATGGGTACTTACTCCAGTGATAACTACGAAACAGGAACGAGAGCGGCATTGTATGGTGGCACCACCATGGTAATAGATTTTATCTTACAAAAACAAGGCAATAGTTTACATGCTGCATTAGAAGAATGGCAGGGCAGGAGTAGTAGTAATTGTGTGGGGGATTATAGTTTTCACATGGCAGTTACGGATTTTAATGATAATACTAAAACCGAGATAAAAGATTTTATTGAAGAGGAAGGCATCACCTCTTTTAAAGCTTTCATGGCTTACAAAGGCGCATTGATGATTGATGACAGGCAGATGATTGGCCTGATGGAAGAAGTAAAAAAACATGGCGGCCTTATTAATGTACATGCTACTAATGGCGACATGATCGATTACCTTACTCAAAAGCACAGAAATGAAGGAAAGCTTTCACCATTGTATCATTATTTATCTCAGCCAGAAATAACGGAAGCAGAGGCCAGCGAGCGTTTTGTGGATATGGCTTCATATACCGGTTGTCCGGGTTATATTGTGCATCTGACTTGTGAAGGTGCGTTGAATGCAGTGCGTAATGCAACAAAGAGAAATCAAAAAATGTTTGTAGAAACCTGTATTCAATATTTAATTTTAGATGCATCGCTTTACGAACAAAATTTTGAAGGTGCTAAATGGGTGATGAGTCCACCATTGAGGGAAAAGAAAGATCAGCAAACTTTATGGGCTGGAATCAATCAAGGATTAGTGCAAGTTGTTGCAACAGATCATTGCCCTTTTAAATGGGAACAGAAATTAATGGGTAAAGATGATTTTAGTAAAATACCCAATGGCCATCCTGCAATAGAAAACAGGATGGAATTATTATTCAGCGAAGGTGTTGCAAAAAATAAAATTACGCTCAACAAATATGTTGAAGTGGCTTGTACCAACCCTGCAAAAATATTCGGCATGTTTCCCCGCAAGGGAACTATAGCGGTGGGCAGTGATGCAGACATTGTGATTTTTGATGCCAATGAAAAACACATCCTATCTGCAAAAACACATCACATGAATGTGGATTATAGTGGCTATGAAGGATGGGAAGTGACAGGCAAAGTAAAAACTGTTTTTTTAAGAGGAGAAGTAGCCATTGAAAATAATGAGTGTAAAATTGAAAAAGGATTCGGTAAATTTATAAAACGCAATAAAGTGTCGCAGACAATTTAATACAGGAACAAGGAACACGGATTGAACAGATGAAGAACGGATTTTTTTCTGCGTTGCAGAAATCTTGGATTTTTACTTATTGAATTCAATCCATTTCTATCCGTTTTATCCATCCACTACGTGTTCCCAAAAACAAAATTTAAACTATGCCAAGAATTATTAAATCAGGACTCATCCAAATGAGTTTACCTAAAACAGAAGGTGAAGGTACTATTGAAGAAATTAAAGAAGCGATGGTGCAAAAACATATTCCGCTTATTGAAGAGGCAGGAAAAAAAGGTGTGCAGATATTATGCCTGCAGGAAATTTTTAACACACCCTATTTTTGCCCCGGACAAGACAGGGCCTGGTATGAAAGCGCTGAAACGGTACCTGGTCCTACAACAGACCGTATGGCAGCGTATGCAAAAAAATATAACATGGTCATCATTGTACCGGTATATGAAAAAGAACAAGCCGGTGTGTTATACAATACCGCAGCAGTAATAGATGCAGACGGCACTTATTTAGGCAAGTACAGAAAAAATCATATTCCGCACACCTCAGGTTTTTGGGAAAAGTTTTTCTTTAAGCCCGGCAACCTTGGCTACCCGGTGTTTCAAACCAAGTATGCAAAAGTGGGTGTGTACATTTGTTACGATCGCCACTTTCCTGATGGCGCAAGATGTTTGGGATTGAATGGCGCGGAAATTGTGTACAATCCTTCTGCAACTGTTGCGGGCCTCTCTCAATATTTATGGAAGCTGGAACAACCAGCGCATGCTGCAGCCAATGGTTACTTCATGGGTTGCATCAATCGTGTGGGCGAAGAAAAACCCTGGAACCTCGGTAAGTTTTATGGCAGTAGTTATTTTGTTGACCCTCGCGGACAAATTTTTGCACAAGCCAGCGAAGAGAAAGATGAATTACTGATCGCTGAGTTTGATCTGGACATGATTGAAGAAGTAAGAAGTGTATGGCAGTTTTTCCGGGATAGAAGGCCGGAGACTTATGGGAAGTTGACAGAACTATAATGTGATAATTTGCTGATTAGCTAGTGTGCTAATTTCTTCAACCACTGTATTCCATTAGCATATCAGCACATTAACTAATTAGCATATTTAAAAATAACTATGGCTATCACAAATAATAAATTATCACCCCAACAATACGCCGAAAACTTCAGCGACATTCATCCGCCTTTTGAAACGCAGAATGCTGCATTGGTGGAAGCAAACCGTTGCTTGTTTTGCTATGATGCGCCATGCATTAAAAGTTGCCCAACGGGAATTAATGTGCCCAAATTTATAAAGCAGATCACATCAGATAATATTAAAGGCAGCGCACACACGATATTTTTATCCAATATCATGGGTGCAGGATGCAGCAAAGTGTGCCCGGTGGAAAAATTATGCGAAGGTAGTTGTGTGTTTAATTTAATGGATGAACCCCCAATCCCCATTGCCAAGTTGCAACGCTACAGTACTGAAAAAGCAATGCAAAACAATTGGCAATTGTTTACAAGAAAAAAATTCGTTGGGAAAAAAGTTGCTGTTGTTGGTGCAGGGCCTGCAGGCTTAAGTTGTGCGCATGTTTTATCAAGAGAAGGTATTGATGTAACGATATATGAAAAAGAAAGTAAAGGAGGCGGACTGATGACCTACGGCATTGCTGCTTATAAAGTAACACCAGAGTTTTGCGAAGATGAAGTGAATTATATCTTATCATTAGGAGGTATTGAAATAAAGTATAACCAGGAGTTAGGAAAAAACATTTTATTAAGTGATTTAGAAAAAAACTACGATGCAGTTTTTTTAGGCATTGGTGTTGGTTTGGCCAGGCAACTGGATATTCCCGGCGAAGACTTGGAAGGCGTGGAAGATGCGATACAATTCATTTATGATTTAAGAAGCAAAGGCTTTTCAGCAATAACCGTTGGCGATAAGGTTGCAGTAATTGGTATGGGCATGACGGCGATTGACGCGGCAACACAAGCCAAACGTTTAGGTGCAAAAGAAGTAACGATGTTGTACAGAAGAACGCAGGAAGAAATGCCCTGCACACAACATGAGTTAGATATTGCTATGCTTGATGGTTGCAAAATAATATGGCTGGCGGCACCCAAAGAATTAAAAGGTGTTGATGGTAAAGTAACTGAAATAGTTTGCAGCACCATGCAATTGACTGAACCCGATGCTAGTGGCAGAAGAAGCCCTGTTGAAACCGGTGAAACTTTTTCTTTAAATGTAGATATGGTAATTAAAGCAGCAGGACAAATGCCATTTGAGCAATTGATTACGGATAATGGAGTAATGAATGATAAAGGGCGAATCAATATTGAAAATTGTGCAACAAATATTAAAGGGGTATTTGCGGGTGGCGATGCAGTGAATGGAGGCAAGGAAGTGGTGGATGCGGTGCAGGCTGGGAAGGATGGAGCAAAAGCAATTTTAAATTACCTGGCCCTACCTATCCTCCCCCAAGGGGAGGGAAATGGAGAAGATTAGAGCGATGATTAATAAGAGTAATAATTCAAAAATTGGGTTGATTTTAAAATAGAGTTATGATTTTTAATAAAAAAATAAAACTTAATCTTCTAACCAATCTCCTTTATTTCCTCCTCTTTGGGGGAGATAGGGGGGCCGCATTTTTATGGCAAACATAACTTCAAACTTCCTCGGTATTAAATCTCCCAACCCGTTTTGGTTGGCGAGTGCTCCGCCTACGGATAAAAAGTATAATGTGCTCCGTGCATTTGAAGCAGGCTGGGGTGGTGTGGTTTGGAAAACATTGGGATCACAAGTGAAAAATGTTTCTTCACGATACTCCGCAGTGGATTATGGCGGACAAAGAGTAATGGGGTTTAATAATATTGAACTCATCAGCGACAGGCCACTGCAAATAAATTTAAGAGAGATAGCAGAGTGTGTGAAATTATTTCCCGACAGGGCCATGATCGTTTCGCTAATGGCCGACAATGACAAGAACAGCTGGCATGAATTAATAAAAAAAGTAGAGGACACCGGTGCACATGGATTGGAATTAAATTTTGGTTGCCCGCATGGTATGACGGAACGTGGCATGGGCGCAGCAGTAGGGCAAGACCCTGAGATTGCCTGTATGGTGGTAGAATGGGTAATGGAAAAAGCGACGATTCCTGTAATAACAAAACTTACACCCAATGTGCATTCTGTTGTGCCAACAGGAAGATCGGTAGTAAAAGCAGGAACCAATGCATTATCATTAATTAATACCATTCAATCAGTAACCGGCGTTGATTTAGATACATTGGTTCCTAATCCTTATGTAGCTGGTAAAAGTGTTTTTGGTGGTTACTGCGGCCCGGCTGTCAAGCCTATTGCATTAAAAATGCTGACCACTATTGCGCAGGATGAGTTAACTAAAAAAGTCCCCATTAGTGGTATTGGCGGTATTGAAACCTGGAAGGATGCGGTAGAATTTATGCTGTTAGGTGCATTTAACGTACAGGTGTGTACGGCTGCTATGAAACATGGTTTTAGAATTGTGGAAGATATGATTGACGGACTGAACAACTGGATGGATGAGAAGGGTTTTAATACGCTGGATGATTTTATTGGTAAAAGTGTTGCCACTATTACCCATTGGGAAGAACTAGATATCAACTATCACCACATTGCCAAGATTAACCAGGATAAATGTATCCACTGCGGTTTATGTTATATTGCCTGCGAAGATACTTCGCACCAATCCATTAAACTGGAATATGGAAAGCCTTACAACAAATACACCGTGATTGACGAAGAATGTGTGGGATGTAATTTGTGTAAATTAGTTTGCCCGGTTGATGATTGTATTACCATGGAAGAACACCGTGTGGCACCTGAATATTTAAATTGGATAGAATTTCAAAAAAAGGGCTTACCGCTGAACGACCATTAATAACGTCTTTTTTCTTTATCATAATTAGCATGCTTAGTTATATCTTGCAAGCCAACCTGAACAAGCATGATCAAATTAGAATATTTTACCAGCAAAGATTTTACGCAGTTAATAGAATGGGTACATGACGAAGAAACATTAATGAACTGGTCTGGTGCATTATTTAATTTCCCACTTACACCATCAAGTTTAGACTGGTATATTGAAGATGTGAATGACATTAAAAACTCCGAAGTATTTATTTATAAAGCGGTGCATATTGAAACCGGGCATGTGGTGGGCCATATTTCTTTAGGTGGCATTAGTAAAAAAAATAAAGCCGCACGAATCAGCAGGGTGTTGGTGGCGCCGGAATACCAGGGCGAGGGCTTTTGCAGGCAAATGGTTAGTGCAGTGTTAAAAATTGGTTTCGAAGAATTGCAATTGCACCGCATTTGTTTGGGTGTTTACGATTTTAATAAAGCAGCGATCAGTTGTTATCAAAAAGCGGGAATGATGATTGAAGGGACCAACAGGGATTGTTTATTGTTTAAAGGTAAGTGGTGGAGTTTGATAGAGATGAGTATGTTGGAAGGAGAGTGGAAAACCCCCTCCACCCCCAACAGTACTGTTAGGTGAATTAGCGAAGATTGATGTGAAGGATACCTCACCTTGAGCTACGCTCGTTCCAAAATGGGAACTCCTTGAGGAGAGGGAAATGGAGGAGATTGATGCGAAGATTGTGTTTTATAAATAGCTCCAGCGGAGCGATATTTTGATAGCAGAACAGTGATGTTTGTGACAAAGCCCCGGCGGGGCGACATTTTTATAGCAAAACATAATTAACAAAACGCAATTAAAGTTCAATAAAGAAATATAGTTGAAGATTGCCCCGAATGCTTTCGGGATAAACTATGCCACCGCAGCTTAATAGCATTACAACTGCCCGTTACAAAAAATTAAAAAAGGAACACTGCAAGTGTTCCTTTTTTAATACATACAATATTTTTATTGCAACTTAGCCAACCATAATGACGCGTTCATGAATAAGGGGATATGGCTGAAAGTGGTCCAGCCATTGAATAAAGTATTACCTGCAGCGCCTGTACCATCATCCATAGGCGAGCTGTCGGTTACCACGTACACACGGCCCGTGCCATAAGTGGCAGATGCGGACATGGCATTGGTGGCACCTTGAGTGGAAGTGCTTCTCCATATCAAACCCTGCACACTTGCATTTGCTGTTGAGTTTAATGTAAGTGTTGCACCATTATGATAATCGAGCTGCGTTACATTACCCTGCGAGCCGTGCAATATAGGGTTGGTGGCGTTACCAGTTAATACATTACTGGTTAACTCTGTAATATTGGTAAGGTCGATAGTAAAACCAAAAGGATTGGTTACTGCGCCATTGTTATTCATCAGGTCGTTCCAGATATCGGGAGAATCCCAGCCATCATTATTACGATCTGAAACAGTGTGATCGGAGATCATGAACAACCCGCCACCATTACTTACAAAGTTTAGTAGAGCAGTTTTTTCAGCCGCCGTAAAACGAATGTTGGGCTCGTCTACTACAAACACATTGTAGTTGGAAAGATCCTGGGGATTGGAGGTGTTGCCATAAGTGATCGTGCCTGTAGAAGGTAAAGTTTCAACGGTTTGTCCTGCTTTTACTAATGCAATACCCCAGCTGGAGATAGCACCCGTCCAATAGGTTTCAGCTGTGCTCGCGGTAATAGTAGATTGCAAAGGAGTAGGAGTTTGTTGCGGACTTGCATCCTGATCAATTACCCAATCTGCATTGCCTGCAGTTTCTGCTTTAGTGTTATCAAATAAAAATTTCTTGCCGGTGCCACCGCCACCACCACCCGATCCAAAATCAGTAATGCTGATATCATCAAAATTAATGCGGTTGGTACTGCCATCTGTTTTACGAATTTCGAAACGGATAGCGCCGGCAATATTTACTGTAAAAGCAGTGCTGGTTAAAGTGGCGCTGCTGGTGGTAATTGTTGCACCGGTTTGTGTATAGCTGGTGCCACC
>Ga0302164_10000562_pt1 | contig 12426 bp, 9 predicted proteins | sample I_Fen_E3_1_FD_193500 | JGI IMG/M metagenome (GOLD analysis project Ga0302164, IMG submission 193500) | Peat permafrost microbial communities from Stordalen Mire near Abisko, Sweden - I_Fen_E3_1 | ecosystem: Environmental > Terrestrial > Soil > Wetlands > Permafrost | place: Sweden: Abisko...
TACACGTTTTTATACTTATATCTCAACGCTCCATTACATTATGGAATCGTGTGCAGAAAACCATGTTAAATGCCTTGTCCTTGACAGGCCCAATCCAAATGGGTTTTATTTTGACGGGAATATCCTGGATACGGCGTATAGCTCCTTTGTCGGAATGGATCCGGTTCCGGTTGTTCATGGTATGACAGTGGGAGAGTATGCAGGTATGATCAATGGCGAAGGATGGTTGAAGAATGGCATAAGTTGCGACCTTGTCGTTATTAAATGTAAAAACTATTCACATAAGACACTTTACGATCTTCCGGTTAAACCATCGCCTAACCTGCCAAACCAGACCTCCGTTTATCTTTATCCTTCAATTTGTTTTTTTGAGGGTACAGCTATCTCCTTAGGAAGGGGAACATCATTCCCTTTTCAGGTGTTTGGTAGTCCTGACCTGCCCGACAAAGGCTTTAGTTTTATTCCTGAAAGTGTTCCTGGAGCAAAAAATCCACCTTTATTGGGGATTAAGTGTTTCGGGACCGATCTCAGAGATGCAATTGAAAAGAAACTGGCACCTAAGCCTGAACTGAATCTCGACTGGCTGATCAGCGCCTATAACGATTTCCCGCAGAAAGATAAATTTTTTACCTCCTATTTTGATGTTCTTGCCGGGGGACCAGTTTTAAGGGAACAAATACAGAAAGGGATGACTTCTGAACAGATCAGGGAAACATGGAAAGAAGGGTTAGCCAGATTCTCTAAGATAAGGCAGAAGTATTTACTCTATAAATAGACAGATTGTCGGCCCCCCTTTAAGGGGGCAGTGGGGCCCGGCTCCTATATAATAATTGCTTAATCTGTATCTTTAATAATAGAGTTTAATTCTTCTGCTTTAATCCCTGGCGATTGATTATTGCGAAGCTTTTTCACTACTAAAAGACCGGTTTTTTTTGCAGCATTTTTACTCTGAAAAGCTATCTGACCGCTCATTGCAGGCATATAGGGTTGGTGGATTATAACTTTATTTCGAAACAAAATATTGTACCCCCAACCCTGGTTGCTTTCAATCAGATCAACTGAGAAATGATGATTTCTATAGTTGATGAAAACGCCAAATGCTATTAAAATGAATAAGATGACAATCGCTGCAAGAATCTTTTTATTTATCATTCGCGACTAATGTTGCCTGGGGATCAAATGACCAAAGATCATCAAAGTAATATGTCCCGTTCTTTCCTGTTGTAAGATAGCCTAAATCGCCTATTGCAAAACCTACCGCATCAGCTCTTGCACTTCCTTCAAAAGAAGTTCTGGCAATCCACAAATCAGTAGCAGGATTGTATTCCCATACCTTGACACCTGTGGTTTGACCTCCTGTAACAAGATAGCCTTTGCCGTTTATTGTGAATCCGACCTTGTAAATTCCAACTATATCTGCATAAGCATCGTCATAAGTATCAGTGGAGATATTTGAAATTGCTCTTTTCTTTGTCCATGCTTCCGTGGCAGGGTCATATTCCCATAAGTCAGTGTCGTATGTTCCATTATCAATTCCTGTAGTAATATAACCTTTACCATTAATGACAAAACAGGTGGCATCTCTTCGTTTACTGCCGCCAATACTGTTCTTTTGGGTCCAGGTATCAGTATCCGGATCATATTGCCAGAAATCTTTCAGGTAGTTACCGTCATATCCGGTTCCGAGATAACCTTTGTTGGCAATAGCCATTCCAAGTGCAGCATACCGTGCAGTCCCACTAAAATCAGCTTTTTGGGTCCATTTGTTTGTTGAAGGATCATATTCCCAAAAGTCCTTGAGTTTGTTTGTCCCATCATAACCGGTACCGATATAGCCTTTTGTGTCAGTACCGAAACCAACTGCTCCGTTCCTTGCTATCCCGGGAAAGTCAGCCTTTTGGGTCCAGGAATTAGCAGATACATCATATGCCCAGAAATCGTTTAATCTTTCGTCTCCATCGAAACCTGTACCTATATATCCTGTTGTACCAATTGAAAAACCAACAGCATCACTGCGGGGTAATCCGTCAAAGTCAGATAGGCTCATCCAGTTACCTATAAGGGTTGAAGAGCTGCTTTCACATGAATTAAGGAAAGGCAGTGCCAGAATGGGAAAGAAGAATAATGCACAAATCTTCATTGTTTTGTATGACATTACATATTTATTAGAGTTAATACTTACGACGCAAATCTATCTGATGAATTTTTCAATAAAAAGTATAGTAGATATATCCCCAGAATAAGTAGACCAGACACTGTTTATAATCGATAAACCATTTTTAACCCCGATTTTATTAATAATTCAGAAGGAATTGTGCCTGCTTTTCACATTATCTTATCAATCTGCCTGTAAGTCTACACTTTTAACCTGTTGGTAAACTTTGCTTGGTTTGCATCGTGTTTTAGTCTTTAATTTGTAGAAATTGAAATAAAAATGATAGTTTTTTGTATCGGCAAAACGGAGAAGCATATATCCTTTACTAGGAAAACATTTTCTTTCTTATTTATTTTTCTTGTTTTTGTTATTGTCTCTGTAGTCTCCTGTACTGCACCTGATAAATTTACAATAGGTGAAGATATCATTGAGTCTCAGACAGATCTGAAGATAATAGACACTTTTAAAGTAGACTTATCAACTGTTCTGCTGGATTCTTTAGCGACTTCAGGAACAGGAGTAGTTCTTGTCGGAGATTCTAAAGATGAAGAATTTGGCTCGGTAGGGTCCAAAAGCTATTTTGAACTTGCATATCCAACTTTCCCGACTCTTTCAAATACAAGTGTATTTGATTCAGCTGCTTTTATTCTTAGTTACTCAAGATATAATTATGGCGACACTACTGTATTAATGTCAGTTGGTATCCATCAGTTAACCGAAAGAATAACCCTTAATGAATCCGGATATCTCTATAATAATTCATCAGTTGCCTATTCATCTGAGGTTCTGGGAACAAAATTATTTTATCCAAGACCGGAATCCCGGGATACTATTGTCTCTATACCAGTTAATGAATTTGGAAAAACCTTTTATGGGTTAATTAAAACAAAGGATGAAGTTATTTCTACAGAGGATTTGTTCTTTGATCATTTTAAAGGATTTGCAATTACTTCAGAATCAGGCAATAACAATGCAATAATCGGGTTCTCTGCAGACACGAACCACTTATCACTAAAAATATATTATCATATTGATAAAGACGTTCCTGATGCTACGGAGAGGGTGATTAAAATCCCATTTGGTACCAAATCGGTTCAATTTAATGGCATTCAATATGACCTCAGTAAAACAATGTTGAATAAATTAAATGCAACAGATAATGTGGTTTTGTCTTCACAGACAGGGAATAAAGCATTTCTTCAGGGTATGATAGGATTAATTCCTAAAGTTCAGTTTCCGACAATGCAGAATATACTATTAGAAAATCGATGGAAAATTGTGAAAGCTGAACTCGTTATTGCACCAGTAAACGCAAGCTACAGTCTTTATAAGCTACCCACACAATTGTATTTATATAATAGCGATAAACACAGCGATATGAATAGTTTGCTGACTCTTGAAAGTGGAACCACAGTTGTCTCATCCTTAAGCGTAGATGATTTATATAATGAGAATACCAGATATACTTTTGATATTACATTCTTTATGACTTCAGAGCTTTCAGATTCGTATTTTGATTATGACCATGGAATATTGATTGGTCTTAAACAATCTGAATTCCTATCTACTTTCGGAAGAATGTTAATTGAGGGTAAAAACCCTGCCGTAAAGTTGAGGCTTTATTATTTAACTTATTGACATGATTATGTGCACTCCGGTTAAGACATTCTCTCTGGTAATTATATTTTCAATTCTGCTGGGTTTAAAAGCTACTGCTCAGCTTACCTCGTCGCCTTATTCCATTTTCGGAATGGGTTCTATTGAAGAAAATGGCTTTGGTGAAAGCAAGGCTATGGGAGGTACGGGTATTGCCTTTATGTCTGGTCATTCTGTCAACTTTCTTAACCCCGCATCATACAATGGATTTGATAGTCTGGCTACCGTATTTGAACTTGGTCTTTTTGGCAAGTATACTTCATTTAATACCATCAACAACAGTCAGGGACGTTTGGATGCCAGCGCTAAATACATTGCAATGGGTTTTAAAATCACCCGCAAACTGGCAACGAGCTTCGGCCTGGCATCTTATAGTACAATTGGGTACAACATAAATGTCACATCACCTGTTGAAAGCAGCGTTCTGACTTACAACAAGACCTTTTCAGGAGAAGGAGGGGTAAATCAGCTTTTTTTAGGGAGTTCATATAAAATTACAAACAGTCTTGTCTTCGGAATCAATGCAGTTTATTTTTTTGGAACTATCACACATTCAGAATCCTCAGTGGATTATAATTATACACTTAAAGGTTTAACCTATTTATCGAATATCAATCTTAATTATGGATTGAACTACCAGATTACAAATGGAGGTTGGAAATATAATATCGGACTTATTTACAATAATGGAAAGACGCTTACAACAAGGGATGCATCAACCATAACAACAAGTACCAGTATAGAAACAATAAAAAGTAAGACTAATATATTCAAGATTCCGAAAGACTATGGAATAGGTTTGGCAATTGAGAAAGACTATTTCAAAGTTGGGGTAGATTATGAATTGAAGAGATGGAAAGATGTTGAATTTTCCAATCCGCTTCTTGAGACCAGAAACAGTAACAGGTATTCTCTGGGGATTGAAATTCCTTCATTAGGTTTAAACAGGGGTACCAGTAAGATGATCTTTTACAGATTGGGAGCCGAATATAGCGGATCTTATCTCATCATAGATAAGGTTCCAATCAATTACCGTTCGGTTTCATTTGGAGCAGGTATTCCTGTTAAGGGGGATTTAAGCGTAATTAATCTGTCTTTGGAGTTAGGGAAAAATGGTTCTAAACAGAATGGACTCTTCCAGGAGAACTTTTGCACGCTACATATTGATATATCGTTGAAGGGTCATTGGTTCATTAAATGGAAATACGAGTAATAAGTCAGATAGAGTTTCTGTTAACCATTTCAAAAAATGGCAATCTGAACGATTCCCCTATAGGAATATGCTGATTATCAATTATAATCCGGCTGTTTTCAATCCTGTTAATTTTATCAAGCGATACAATAAATGATTTATGAACTCTCAGGAAACGATCGGGTGGAAGTTTATCGATGATATTCTTCATTGTCGTTTTGGTAAGAATCGGACTACGTCCTGTAAATATCTTTACATAATCTTTCAGTCCTTCTATATAAAGAATATCATCCAGGTTAACCCTGATAGTACTATATTCAACTTTTACCATCATAAATTCTCCTGAAATCCGTAGTTTGTCTTCCTTTATTATTTCGGTACGGTTTTTAAGTTTTATAAGTTGAACTGCCTTGTTTATCGATTTTGTGAAACGATCGAACGAAAAAGGTTTAATAAGAAAATCAACTGCATCATTCTCATATCCCAAAAAAGCATGTTCTTTGTAAGCAGTTGCAAATATCACAAGAGGGGGATTATATAAAAGTTTCAGAAATTCAAGGCCATTAATCTGAGGTATATGAATATCAAGAAAAATCAAATCAATTTCTTTACTGTTCAGTAATTTGATGGCCTCAAAAGGATTTGTAAATGTGCCTACAAGATCAACATAAGAAATTCTATTACAGAATTCAGTTATAATATCAAGTGCAAGTGGTTCATCATCAATGGCTATGCAATTCATGGTATATCTAAATTCTTAATGGTAATTCGAGTAAAACAGAAAAAGTCTCTTCTTTATCCAGTATTTTGAGTTCATGACTATCGGGATAAACCAAATCCAATCGTCTCTTTATATTTTTTAATCCGATTCCTGAATGTTCTAAGTCAGTTCCGTTTGTGTAACTCTTTTTGTTACTTACTGAAAACTTAAGTTTATCAGCTTTTATTGTGATCTTTATATTAATAAATGAATCATTTATATCAATCATCCCATATTTAAAAGCATTTTCAATCAATGGAAGAAGTATGAATTGTTCAATTTTATAATCGCCGACAGAACCCGAAACATTGTATGTTACAGGCAAATTATTCTTAAACCTCATTTTCTGAAAATCGATATAAACATTCATAATCTCTAATTCATCCCTTAAAAATGCTAATGAATTATCTGAATTGCTAAGTGTATATCTGAGAATGGAAGAGACTTTTAAAATTGCACCGGGTGTTAACTCAGGATTTTTAATGGAAAGCGAATAAATATTATTTAAAGTATTAAACAAAAAATGAGGATTGACCTGCTGTTTCAGATATATTAACTCAGTCGAAATCCTTTCTTTCATGATTTCTTCCTTCTTTTTTTCATCTTCTCTGAATTTCATAAGAACTTTTATTGAAATGGTTGCAAAATAAATTAGAAGCAACCCTGAAAGAGAAGTCAGTTTTCTGTCAAATCCTGGATTTAGGCCAAAAGGCCGTTTATTTTGAAGCATCATTTCAAAATCAGGTCTCCGGAACACTTCCCTTCCAAATTCCGGAAGCGGTGGCACGGCTGAGTTTGGAGCTAAGGGTTTGGGTTGATTCGGATTGAACGGACCCGGCCCTGGGATATCACCCATTTGTTTAAAAACAGTAATAAACTGGTTTCGGGCAATAGTCTGATTGAGAAGGTAGGCAGAGGAAATCAATATTAAAGAGCCTGTTATAAAAGCAATTACCTTTCTTTTAAATAAAAAAGCCGGGATCAGAAAAGAGTAAGAAATATAGAATAGGGCTAAGTATATTGTCCACATTAACAGGTGAAAAGTCAGATCAAAATTGACTACTGAACTCTTTAAGAAAACCCAATTAATCAAGAATAGCAACAGCCAGGTAACACAATGTATTGTTATACTCTTACTGTTATTCTTAATTTTTTGTATGAGACCCATCATAGGCTAACTATTTAACAGAACAGGTTAATATCAGAATTCTGATCGTCCGGGATATATTTTTAATGCCTCCGTAAGGATCATCACTGCATTTTTAAGGTCTTCTATTTTCAGAACATAAGCAATACGAACCTCATTCTTACCCGATCCCGGAGTTGAATAGAAACCGGAAGCAGGAGCGACCATTACAGTCTGATTATTATATTCAAATTTCTCAAGGAGCCATTGTGCGAATTTGTCGGCATCATCGACCGGTAGCTTGACCACAGTGTAAAATGCACCTTTTGGTTTAGGACAGTAGACTCCCGGAATTTTATTAAGAGCTTCAACCATATAGTTTCTCCGAGCTGTATATTCCCTGTTTACTTCCTTAAAGTAATCATCAGGAGTATCTATTGAAGCTTCACCGGCAATCTGTCCAAGCCCGGGAGGAGAGAGTCGGGCCTGAGCGAATTTTAGCGCAGTTGATATAACTTCTTTATTTTTTGTGATAAGCGCACCAATCCTGACTCCACATTCACTGTAACGTTTTGATACTGAATCGAGCATAATGACATTATTCTCAATACCTTCAAGATTCATTGCTGAAAAATGTTCAGCACCGTCATAGCAAAAGTCGCGGTAAGCCTCATCTGAAAAAAGAAATAAATCATGTTTCTTTACGATCTCTTTCAAATGGTTCAGTTCTTCCTTCGAATAAAGATATCCGGTAGGATTATTGGGATTACATACGATAATACCTTTTGTTTTTGATGTGATCTTTTTTTCAATATCCTTTATGGGAGGAAGTGCAAAATCCTCTTTTATATAAGAGGTTACAGGTATAATTTTAATGCCGGCAGTAGTTGCGAAACCATTATAATTGGCATAAAATGGTTCGGGTGTTATAACTTCCTCACCGGGGTTAACGCACGACATGAGAGCAAATAATATAGCTTCTGATCCACCGGTTGTGATGAGTATTTCGGAACAGTCGATATTTATCCCGATCTTCTGATAATAAGTTGCCAGCTTCCGGCGATACGATTCATTGCCTGCTGAATGAGAATATTCTATCACTTTCAGATTAATGTTGCGCAGGGCATTTAGTGCAACCTCGGGAGTAGGGATATCCGGCTGTCCTATATTAAGATGGAGCACTTTTATCCCTTTACGTTTTGCTTCTTCAGAATATGGAACAAGCTTCCTTATTGGTGATGCAGGCATTGACTTGCCTTTTTCCGATATTGATGGCATATAAATATTGTATTGAATTCTTATTCATTAAAGTGGTACAAAAGTAAGAAAAATCACTCACTAAATATTTGTTCATTAAGTTTTGGAAAAGATGTTGTTTCCCCAGATTACTCAGATTTTCGCTGATCTTTCTGCACCGATCTGCGAGATCAGCGGGAAATATTATATTTTTGCAATTCATATTTTTGAATATTTTATAATACTAAAATGGATATTCCTTCAAAATACGAACCCGGAAAAGCGGAGAACAAGTGGTACCGGTACTGGATGGACAATGGATTTTTTAAAAGTACTCCCGACGAGAGAGAACCTTATACTATTGTTATTCCACCTCCGAATGTAACCGGTGTACTGCATATGGGCCATATGCTTAATAATACAATTCAGGATGTCCTCGTAAGAAGGGCGAGGATGCAGGGGAAAAATGCCTGCTGGGTACCAGGAACAGATCATGCTTCAATAGCTACCGAAGCAAAGGTTGTTGCAAAGCTGAAAGCTGAAGGAATTGAAAAGCAATATCTTACACGGGAGGAGTTTCTGGAACATGCCTGGGAATGGACTCATAAACATGGTGGTATAATCCTCGAACAGTTAAAAAGGCTGGGGGCCTCATGTGACTGGGACAGGACTCTCTTTACAATGGATGAAAAACGATATAAATCTGTTATTAAGGTTTTTGTCGACCTATACAATAAAGGCCTCATTTACAGAGGTGTAAGAATGGTTAACTGGGACCCTGAGGCCAGGACTGCTGTCTCTGATGAAGAGGTTAATTATATCGATGAAAAATCAAAACTTTATTACGTCCGTTACAAAATAGTCGGAGAAGATGGGTATGTAACGGTAGCGACTACCCGTCCTGAAACGATACTTGGAGATACTGCCGTCTGTGCAAATCCTGAAGATGAAAGATACAGGCATCTGAAAGGTAAGAAAGTTATAGTTCCGATGGTTAACCGTGAAGTACCGTTTATTTTCGACAGTTATGTTGACCCCGGATTTGGTACCGGTTGTCTTAAAATTACTCCAGCTCACGATATTAATGATTACGAGATTGGTCTCAGACATAAATTGCCATCCATTGACGTTTTTAATGAGGATGGAACAATGAGTTCCAGGGCAGGTCTGTTCATTGGTGTTGACAGGTTTAAGGCAAAAGATCTTGCCGAGAAGGAGCTTCAGAAAACAGGTAACCTGGTTAAGGTTGAAAATTATGATAATAAGATAGGACGTTCGGAACGGACAAATTCAGTAATTGAACCCAGGCTTTCACTTCAGTGGTTTGTTAAGATGAAGGAATTGTCGCAACCTGCTTTGGAAGCAGTTTTGAATGGAGAGGTCCGCATTCATCCGCCAAAGTTTAAAAACCTTTACCGTCACTGGATGGAGAATGTCCATGACTGGTGCATAAGCCGCCAGCTATGGTGGGGTCAGAGAATACCAGCCTGGTACTACAATAATAATGAATTTGTTGTTGCAGAGGATATAAATGAAGCGCTGGAACTTGCAAGAAAAAAAAGCGGAAATGCTGCCCTGAGCAAGGAAGACCTTCATGAGGATGACGACGTACTTGATACCTGGTTTTCATCGTGGCTTTGGCCCATCACATCATTTGACGGGATCAATAAACCGGACAATGAAGACATCAGATACTATTATCCTACAAATGATCTTATTACTGCACCTGAGATCCTTTTCTTCTGGGTTGCCCGAATGATCATTGCCGGTTATGAGTATAGAGGGCAAAAGCCTTTTGATAATGTTTACCTTACCGGACTTGTACGTGATCAGCAGAGGAGGAAAATGTCAAAATCGCTTGGTAACTCGCCCGATCCGATTGAGCTGATAGAAAAGTACGGCGCTGATGGAGTTAGAGTCGGGATGCTCCTATGTTCTCCCGCCGGGAATGATCTTCTTTTTGAAGACAGTCTTCCGGAACAGGGACGAAATTTCGCAAATAAAATATGGAATGCTTTCAGGCTTGTCAAAAGCTGGGATATCAATGACACAATAGATCAACCTGTTTCGTCAAAACTTGCACTGAAATGGATGGATGAGGTATTGAAGAAATCGATTATTGAAGTGGATGTGACCTTCAGAAAATTCAGAATCTCAGAAGCTCTGATGATCACTTACAAATTGTTCTGGGATGAATTCTCAGCCTGGTATCTCGAGATCATCAAACCTGAATATCAAAAACCTATCGACAGGATTACCTTTGATGCCACTGTCACTCTCTTTGAGAAACTTCTGAAGGTAATTCATCCTTTTATGCCCTTTATTACTGAGGAGATATGGCAAATGCTCCTCGAAAGAAAAGAGGGCGAAAGCATTATGGTTACGCGGATGCCTGAAGCTAAAAAGTTCAATACGGAGATGATTGCCAGTTTTGAATCAGCAAAGGAGATAATCAGCGCAGTCAGGACTGTCAGGAAGACAAAGGATGTTCCGAACAGGGAAAAAATTGAGCTTCTGATCCTGTCTGATAAAAATAGTTATGATACTTATTTTCTTCCTGTTATAAGTAAACTCTGCAATTTATCAGAGGTTCGATTTGTTTCTGAGAAGCAGGAAGGGACTGCCTCATTTATGGTAGGAACTACCGGGTACTTTGTTCCTCTTGCCGGGATACTTGACGTTGAAAGTGAAATTGCAAAGCTTCAGGAGGATCTGAATTATAACAGAGGATTTCTGGTCAATGTTATGAAAAAGCTCGATAATGAGCATTTTGTCAGTAATGCTCCCGCAAAAGTTTTGGAATTGGAAAGAAAGAAGAAAAGCGATGCGGAGTCGAAGATAAGGTCGCTGGAAGAGGCAATTAAGTCGTTGAATCGCCCTTCTGCCACTCTTTAGGGCGGTTGGGGATCGATTTCTAGGGTACCCGCCTTCTTACAAAATAATTCTGATTAACAGGAATAAGTTCCCAATCATTATTCAGGATCAGATGCCATCCTTCACCTGAAAGATGGTTTTTATCTGCATTAAATGATTTCGCGGTAATTCGGATAAACTTCAGGTTATTTGATATCAGGCAGCCTCCCTTATCAACTGTCAGTTTACCCCAGTTATCAGAAACCCTGATAGAATTATAAATGATTCCAAGAGTATCAAGTGAATGAATATCTTCGGGTTCAAAATCAAATGACGGACTCTCGAGTTCAAAAAATACAACCGGTTTATCAATAAATTTGCTTATCTGGCTGTGGATATTTTCTTTTATCTCGGCATCCCGTTGTGCCTCTTCCTTATTAATTACATCTATATCATAACTTACTGCAAGGCTGCCTGCTACATCCCTGCATATACCCGGTAAATCTATATTATAAAGCTCTTTTACTGCATTGCCCAGATCAAAATTCCCGGTGTTTATCTTTTTGAAATCGTATCCCTTGTCATAAAGAAGCGAGGCATATAATGCGCCTTGAATAATACCATACGACCTGGCATATGATTGCATTGCATAGATACGATCGAGATTTTCGAAAAGCCTCACCTTATATTCATCATGTGAATTGGTGCAGAACAGAGTATAGGTAAATGTTGCAAGCCCTTCATATGTTTCAAATCTGTTTTCATCATTGGCATATTTTTGGTAAAGTTCTCTGTTGGATCCTCTGAAGATCAGAGCATCCCTTATGGCAAGCTGACGCTCTTCCCCCTGGGAATTTATAGCTTTACGTAGAGCTTTCCATTCGAGTTTAATCCAGAGCCTTGCCTCTTTTTCATCCATATTGGTTATGTTAAAGGTTGAGACAATAACTCCTTCATTTTCCTGAAACCGGTGAAAAAGGCTGTGAATTGCTCTGGTTTTTATCCTATAGTCATCTTCTTCAGATGGAATGGGTACCATTGCATACTGAGTTCCTCCGAATTTCACCGGAGCATTACTTAGTATAAGCTCTTTTGGATACGTACCGGTATAAATACCATCTTTAGATTTCAGAAGTCCGTCCTTATCAGGATGACTAGCTATAATTTTACGGCTGCCTCTTTCCACGAACATTATAGGGTTATAAAGGTTTTTCCCCCAGAGTTTTCCATTGTCACGATTGCATACCTCCTCAATATATTTGAAATATCGGGTTGCTTTATCGGGCGTTAAATAAGTGTCACTTGTTTTAACTTTACAGCTTATTAATACCAGAAAGACATTGAAAATTATCCATTTTTTCATTATGGCCGGTTTGTGCGACCGAAAGTAATAAAAAAAATTGCACAAAGTCAAACTCGCTCCAAAGTTTGGGTATTGGTATTTATTA
>Ga0302164_10000565_pt1 | contig 12356 bp, 8 predicted proteins | sample I_Fen_E3_1_FD_193500 | JGI IMG/M metagenome (GOLD analysis project Ga0302164, IMG submission 193500) | Peat permafrost microbial communities from Stordalen Mire near Abisko, Sweden - I_Fen_E3_1 | ecosystem: Environmental > Terrestrial > Soil > Wetlands > Permafrost | place: Sweden: Abisko...
TTGTATTAATTCTGTAATTCTTGATTTTGAAAAAACAAAAGAAAATAAATAATCCTGAACTAATAAAATTATAAAACCGGTCCCCACAATGTTGTGGGGACCGGTTTTATTTTTGATCAATTGTTGTTGCTTATTTTATCCCTAATTTCTTTTTCACTTTATCGGTTATATCATCTGCCGCCGGAAAAACGATGAGTTGTTCTTTGTAAGCAATATGGGTATAGCCATTTTCTTTTGCCACATCCTGTATCGTTTTCATCAGCTTTTCCCTTATCGGTTTCATGGTTCTTTCCTTTTCCTCTTCCAGTAATTTATTAAACTCTTCTTCTTTTTTAGATAGCGCCGTAATTCTGTCCTGCAGGTCTTTGCGTTTTATTTCCTTTAAAGTGGGCGTCATATTAATGGTGTCTTTTACAAATTTTGTATAGGCGTCATTCAATGCAATTTGTTGTTGCTGGTAAGTATCCTGCAGCCCTTTTTGAAATACAGCAAGAGAAGTGTCTGCTTTTTTTAAATCAGGCATTTGGCCAAACACTTCATCTACACCAACCACACCAAATTTGGTTTGAGCATTTGCTACAGATACAAACAGGGTAACTACAAATAATACTAAGGCGGCTTTTTTCATTTTAAAAATGTTTTAACTCGTATGACAGAATTTTATGTTTAATGGTGGCATTCAAAATACAATTATTTGCATTACCATTGAAATAATTATTTTGAACTCCAGCTGTTTTTTTCGCAATTTCATGTTTCTAAACTTAATTGCATGAAGAAGCTAAAATTTTGGGCGACAGCCATTGTTATTGTTTTGCCATTTGCTGCTACACGGGCACAAAAAATTTCCCTTACCCAGTTTAAAAATTTAAAAGCCCGCAGTATTGGGCCAGCCGGCATGAGTGGCCGGGTAACAGCTATTGATGCAATGTACAGCAACCCCAATATTATTTACCTGGGTACAGCAAGTGGTGGTGTGTGGAGAACAGAGAACAGTGGCGCCAAGTGGGAGCCTGTTTTTGACGAACAACCTATCTTAAACATAGGATCAGTGGCTGTACAGCAAAGCAACCCTTCGGTGTTATGGGTGGGTACCGGCGAAGGCAATCCTCGTAACTCCATTAATATTGGTGGTGGCATATTCAAGAGTTTAGATGGTGGAAAAAACTGGAAGATGATGGGCCTTGAAAAAACAAGGAATATCCACCGTATTATTATCGACCCTGCTAATCCTAATACTGTTTATGTTGCTGCTATCGGCAACCCTTATTCCGAACATCCGGAACGTGGCGTTTATAAAACCACCGATGGTGGCGATACCTGGAATTTGATACTGCATACTAATGATACCAGTGGTTGTGCTGATCTGATCATCGACCCCACCAATCCCAATAAATTAATTGCCGCCATGTGGCAGCACCGCCGTACTCCATACAGCTTTACCAGCGGTGGTCCGGGCAGTGGTTTGTACATTACATACGATGCTGGTAAAAGCTGGAAAAAACTGGGCAAAGAAGAAGGCCTTCCGGAAGGAAATTATGGCCGCATTGGTTTAACCATTTGCAACAGCGAACCCAAACGTATTTACGCCATGGTAGAAGCTACTAAAAATGGGTTGTATAAAACTGATGATGGTGGTTTTAAATGGGAGCTGGTAAACAGTAATAAAACAGATGTTACCAACAGGGCGTTCTATTTTCAGGATATACGTGTAGACCCTAAAAACGAAAATCGTTTGTACAACATTACTTCTACTATAACGATGAGCGAAGACGGTGGTAAAAGTTTTAAGACCGTAATTCCTTATGCAGGTATCCATCCCGATCATCATGCATTTTGGATCAACCCCAACGACCCAGCTTTTATCATTGATGGTAACGATGGCGGCATTGGCATCAGCCGTGATAAAGGAAAGAACTGGATCTTTAGCGAGCAAATTCCTGTTGGGCAATTCTATCATATAAATGTTGATAATAAAATTCCTTACAACGTGATGGGTGGTATGCAGGATAATGGCAGCTGGCGCGGCCCGGCCTATACCTGGACCAATGGCGGCATAAGAAATTATTACTGGAATAATGTAGGTGGTGGCGATGGTTTTGATGCTTCGCCAGATCCTGATAATAACGATTGGGTATATGCAATGAGCCAGGAAGGGGAATTACAAAAGACCAATGTGGTAACCGGTGAGGACATGTATCTTAAACCACCCACACCAGACGCAAAAACCTATTTGCGCTTTAACTGGAATGCCGCTTTTGCACAAGACCCGCTTGATGCAAAAACAATTTATTATGGTAGTCAGTTTTTACACAAAAGCAGCAATAAAGGTTTAACATGGCAAATCATTTCTCCCGATCTTACTACAGACAATAAACAACAGCAAAACCAGGAAAACAATGGCGGCCTTTCTGTTGATATTACCGGTGCAGAAAATTACAATACCATTCTTTGTATTGAACCTTCTTCTAAAGACACCAAAACAATTTGGATTGGTACCGATGACGGCAATGTACAACTAACAAAAGATGGCGGTGCAACCTGGACCAACTTCAGGGGTAAAATTCCGGGTATGCCTGTAGGTGCATGGGTACCGCAAATAAGAGCAAGCCGCTATAATGCAGGCGAAGCTTTTGTAGTTTGTAATGATTACAGAAGAGGGGATTTTAAACCTTATATTTTCCGTACCAAAAACTTTGGCCAAACCTGGGAAAGGATGATTGATGAAAATAAAGTAAAAGGTTATGCTTTGTGCATGATACAAGACCCGACTGAGCCCAATTTAATTTTTGCCGGAACCGAGCAGGGCCTTTGGGTAAGTTTTGATAATGGTGCTGCTTTTCAACAATGGAAAAATGGTTACCCATCAGTATCCACTTATGATTTAGCTATACAGGAAAGAGAAGCTGATCTTTGTATTGCTACTTTTGGCAGGGCCATGTATATTTTAGATGATATCAGGGCATTAAGAAAAGCTGCTGCAAATAACGGTACTGCTTTTGGCAAAACACTTACTTTGTTTGAAGCACCGACATCTTACCAGGCTAATTATAAACCGGCGCCGGGTTACGAATGGAGTACCTGGGGATTATATGAAGGACAAAACAGGAATCGTGGTGCAGCATACTCGTTCTTTGTAGACGTACCACGAAATTCCATTTCGGATAGCCCTGTAAAAGATACAGCAGGCCGAAATAAAATTTCGGCATACGATTCTGCTACCGTAAAAATTTATACCGGCACCAATGAACTTATCAGATCAGTAAAAATAAAAGCCGATAGCGGGTTTAACAGGGCCTACTGGAATTACGAAACAAAAGGCATTCGCCAGCCCGGCACAGCAAAGGCAAAAAACGATTTGCCCGAGCCGGTAAGTTTTGGATTACCTGTTTACCCGGGTACCTATAAATTAGTCATTACAATGGGCACAGCAGCAGATTCAACCCTGCTGGTTGTAAACCCCGACCCTAATGTACCCAACGATAAACAGGTATATGATGCAAAAACTGCTTTGCTTAAACGCCTGGAAAAAAGTGCTGCAAAATTAACCGATGTAACCGACCGGTTAGTAGAAGCAGAAGAAACAATTGCAAAAATAGAAGCCGAATTTAAAAATGCAGAAGGCAAAGAAGTGGATACTTTAATGAAGACCGGTAAAATAATGACCGATTCCATTAAAAGCATCCGCAATTTTATTTTTGGCAAGCCGCAGGAAAAACAGGGTTATGGTTCTCCTTACCAGTTAACTGTAAATGGAAAATTGCAAACCGCAAGGGGCGCTGTATTAAGTAAAAACAAGACCCCTGATGCACAGGAAATTAATCAAATAGAAATCGCAGAAACACTAATTGCCCAGGCAATTGAAAAAACCAACGCTTTCTTTACCACAAAATGGGTGGCTTATCAAAAACTGGCAGAAGCAACTCCCGTGAAAATTTTTAAAGAATATAAAGCTGTGGAATAGTTTTTTGAAACAATTAAATTATAAAACCTGTTGAAGTGTTCATTTCAACAGGTTTTTGTTTTACCCATCATTAAAATTTACTTTTGTTTTTTAATTGAAAGGATATGAGTTCAAACAAACTAAGCCACCTGGCAGAAACGTTAATAGGATCGGAAATTGTTAGTCTTGGTGCCGAAATAAAAGAAAGAATAAAACAGGGTGATAAAATTTATAATTATACCGTAGGTGATTTTGACGCATCCGTTTTTCCCATACCACAGGAGCTTGAAAATGAAATCATCAAAGCCTATAAAAACCATCACACTACTTACCCGCCTGCTGATGGTATTTTGGAATTACGCGAAGCCGTATCGGGTTTTATTGCTGCAAGAGAAGGGCTTAGCTATACCACTAATGAAATATTAATTGCCGCAGGCGGCAGGCCGCTTATTTATGCCGCCTTCAGGGCCATTGTTGATAAAAGCGATAAAGTAATTTATCCTGTACCCAGCTGGAACAATAATCACTACGTGCATTTTACCGAAGGCCAGCATGTTTTAATTGAAAGCAAACTGGAGAATAATTTTATGCCTACAGCGGCACAAATACAACCCCATTTAAAAGGTGCAGCATTGCTGGCTTTATGCTCACCGTTAAACCCAACAGGCACTACTTTTACTAAAGAAGAATTAGCTGCCATTTGCGATTTGGTGATTGCTGAAAATGAGCAACGCGGTGTCGGTGAAAAAAAATTATACCTGCTGTACGATCAAATATACTGGACGTTAACTTTTGGCGATACCAAACATTACAATCCCGTTTCTATTAACCCAAAAATGAAAGCATACACTATTTTTATTGATGGCATAAGTAAAGCTTTTGCAGCCACCGGTGTAAGGGTGGGATGGAGTATGGGCCCGTCAGATCTAATTAATAAAATGAAAGCCATCAACAGCCATGTAGGTGCATGGGCGCCTATGGCAGAGCAAAAGGCGGTGGCTGCTTATTTAACGCAAACGCAAAGCATCAATACTTATTTTAAAAATTTTAAAGCAGCTATTGAAGAACGCTTACACCGTATTTACGAAGGTTTTATACAACTAAAGAAACAAGGCTTTGCTGTTGATGCTGTTGCGCCACAGGCTGCAATTTATCTTACCGTACAAATAAATTTAACCGGCAAAAAAACTGCGGACGGAAAATTATTGGCAACGCAAAGTGATGTTACAAAATATATTTTAGAAGTGGCGAAAATTGCCATTGTTCCTTTTTATGCATTTGGTGCAGATAAGAGCAGTAACTGGTACCGGCTAAGTGTGGGAACCTGTAAAACAGAAGAGATTGATGAAATGCTGAAAAAACTTAGCAATGCATTAAACAAGCTGAGTTAAAAACAAAAATAAAAAGGAAGGGAGTATGGTTTAAGGTGCCAATTCAGTAACAATAACCTGTAATGACACTAATAAATAGCGAAGTTTGTAGAAATTTTTCGGCTTTAGAAGATTAGTTCTTACAATTCAAAAACACAAAAGGTTTTAATTCTCTTTGCTTTAGAATACCCTGAAGCTGTTGGGGGGCATTAAAGATTTTGTATTTGTTCACATCAATTACTTCGTGGGCAGCCACAATGTTGTTTAAGTTTTCAACCATGTACAATATGCCATGAAGTTGTTCTACTTCATGTTCAATTGCTTGTGGAGTCATTAACTCCTGATTGAACAATACCAGTAAATCCCGGTTTGTGTTGTTCATAAGTGAAATTGGGGTTCTAATACTACCGCCATTAAACTCCTTAATAACCCACCATCCCTGTTTTGCTTGGGCAACCACACTGTCCTTTCTTTGAAGAAGTGCACCCTGTAATTACCAAGCCAGCCAGCAATGTCAATAGTATCGTGATTTTAAATAGTTTTTTCATCAGCTTAGATTAATAAAGTTAAACTATTTTCACAATTATTTATTGTTTTCTTAAAATGAAATTTGATAAAATTAACATAAATGCATATAAGAAGCGGGTATTGATCACTCCGTTAGACTGGGGGTTGGGCCATGCCACACGCTGTATTCCAATAATTTATGCCTTACAGGCGCAAAACTTTGAGGTTATTATTGCGGCAGACGGAGCTGTAAAAAATTTATTAAAAACCGAATTTCCGGATGTGGTTTTTACGCATTTAAATGGCTATAATATCAGGTACAGCAACAAAGCCAGATGGCTACCAGCACAACTTTTAGTGCAATTGCCCGGTTTTATGCGGAGGGTTATTGCAGAACATCATTGGTTAAAAAATATCATTAAAGAATATCGGGTAGACATGGTTGTATCAGACAATCGTTTGGGATTATACCATTCCTCAATTCCCTGCATTTACATAACCCACCAGTTAAAAATAAAAACGGGCAACCAATTTACGGAGTGGCTGGCACAAAAGATCCACTATTTTTTTATTAATAAATACACCGCCTGCTGGGTACCTGATAATGAATTAACGGACGACCTTGCAGGAGAATTATCTCATCCCAAAAAATTTCCTGCTGTACCTGTAAAATACCTGGGCATTTTATCAAGGTTTGAAAAAAATATTGTTGTAAAAAAATATAACCTGCTGGTATTACTCTCCGGGCCCGAGCCGCAGCGAACAATTCTTGAAGCATTAATGATGAAAGAATTAAAAAGTTTTTCGGGAAAAGTATTACTGGTAAGAGGCCTGCCTGGCAATACAACAAGTAACCCATTTGCACCGGGTGACGAAAATAAGATAACGGTTGCAAACCATCTTGCTGCTGCAGCATTAAATATTGCCATTCAGCAATGTGATTTAGTTATCTGCAGAAGTGGCTATACCACCATAATGGATTTAATTAAGGTGCAGCAAAAAGCCGTTCTTATCCCCACACCCGGGCAAACAGAGCAGGAATACCTTGCTGCATATGTAATGCAGAAAAAAATATTCTTCAGTGTTTTGCAAAAAGATTTTTCGCTGCCTGTTGTATTGAAAAATATTTCAACTTTCCCTTTTAAAAATAATATTACTCCGGCAGAGGATTACAAAATGATAATAGCAGAACAGGTGCAGCACTTTACAGGAGTGCCCTCTTAAACACTTAAATACCTGTATCCCCTTATTAATTTTTTTATATCGGTGGCTGTTGTATAATAAGTGGCATACCATTGATCTGAAAGATATAAACTTTCTGTTGGCAAATCATTTACCGATTGTGGTAAGGTAGTGGATGTAAGGATACCTTTTTTTATTGAAGGTAAATCACCGGAGGGGGCTGCATAACCAATCCATGTTTTTTGCAAAAACAAAACAGCAAAAACGTTTTTAAAAAAACGAAGCGGTTTTTTTTGTAGTACCAGGTGAAGCGGGGAACTGAGTAAAAAAATTATAGCCACCATAACATCCAGCAAATTCTTATTTCTTTTATTTATAGGATTAGCTATGGTGTATTTATCACTTGCAGAAAGATATTCACCACTTATATCTTTATCATTACTTCCAATTATGCTGCTGCTGCCCGATGCATGAAATTTATAAAGTACTTCTTCCGGCAGTTGCTGAACTGTAGCAATAATTTCTTTAAAGGTTAAAATATCTTCGCAAAAAATTATTTCTTTTACCGGGTACATTTTTATTAGATGGTTCAATTGATGAATACTTCCCAGGGCCTTACTGCTGCTTTTTAAACTATCGTCTACCCTGCCTAAAACCTTTTCAGGCATACCTGCTTTCTGCATTAATGTGGTAACGGTGGTAAAGTCATTTTCATCCGCCACAACAATGGTCTGCCGGTGCCCGTCGTCGTCGTCCATCCTGCTTAATAAACCTGCTTGTATCAATAACCAGCGCAACAGGCTCATAGTTATAAATCCCATCACTATCCCAAATACCAGTATACCCCTCGAAAACCTCAGGTCTTCGGGAAGCAGGCCATAACCGCTAAGTAATACCAATGCCGCCATTGCTGTAGACCGGTTGAGTTGCGATTGTTTATACCCTTTGTCATATAACCCCGAATAATAAGAGGCAATTAAAAATATAACCGTAAAAACAGGAAATGCGATAATTAGCATATTGGGAGAATAATTCACTTCCTTACGTATGAAGGTGTTCCATAAATATTTAATGCCCCAAAAGCTCATAAAAATAATCGCTGCATCTAAAAGAGGCAGGCCTATCTTTTGAATAAATTTTCCCGCAACCGAAAGTACTGCCCTTAAAAAAATGCCCGTTTGTATTAAAAAATTAAAAATGCCAGCCCGGCTACCGCTGTAATGTTTTTTTACAAACAGGCTCATGGCACTGTAGAACATCTTTACATAATTCAGGCTGCCTTTTTTAGTACTTTCTCCTTTAAAATGTATAATGGTGCTTTCGGCAAAATAATAGTTTTTATAGCCCGCCTTTTGTATGCGGTAACTTAAATCAATGTCTTCCCCATACATAAAAAAAGTTTCGTCAAAGCTTCCTGTTGTATTTAAAATTGCTTTGGGTATCATCATATAAGCACCCGCCAATACATCTACCTGGTGATTTTCATTTTCGGATAAATGGCCTACGTGATACCGGCCAAATGTTTTAGAATGCGGAAATAATTTTGCAAGTCCTGTAAGCTTGTATAAAGATGTAAGTGGTGACGGGAAAGACCTTTTACTTTCTTTTAAAAATTTTCCTGCTCCATCTATCATTCTTATGCCCGAGGCCCCGGCTTCGGGGTGCAATTCAAAAAAACGAATATGATTTACAAAACAATCTTCCGGTACAATAGTATCTGGGTTTAAAAAAAGTATATACTTTCCTTTTGCCTGTGCCAGCGCCAGGTTGTTAGCTTTGCCAAACCCTATGTTTACACTGTTCCATATAAAGTTAACCTGTGGAAATAGGGGTAATAAAAACTCTTTACTATTATCGGATGAGTTATTATCCACCACAATAATTTCTGCGTCAATATTCTTACAGGCTTTTATTACAGAACAAAGGCATTGCTCTAAAAAATATTTTACGTTGTAATTTATTATGATAACCGATAGTTGCAATATTGGTAAGTTATAGGTTGCGAAATACGATTTTTTATTCCATTATTCAAAATACAACTATTATTAACCGCCGGGTAAAATTAATAATAGCCCTTTTTGTGCCCAAAGCTAAAAAGCTAAATCCCAATTCAGAAATCGAAGTTATCTTTGCCATATGATAAAAACTATTTTACTCAATGCCGTGGAAGCGGGCGGAAAGGAATTACAGCGTTTTTTTAATGGCGAATTTACAATCACTAATAAAGAAGGCATTAATAACCCTGTTACAGAAGCAGATCATGCTGCTGAAAAAGCGATCATTGGTATCATTCAACAAAACTATCCCGATCATTTTATTTTAAGTGAAGAAACCGGTGAAATTATCACCGACAGTGAATATAAATGGATCATCGACCCCATTGATGGCACTATCAATTTTGCTAATGGCATTCCCATTTGCTGCGTAAGCATTGGAGTGGAAAAAAATGGCGAAATGGTGATGGGTGCTGTATACGCACCTATATTGAATGAATTATATTTTGCCCAAAAGGGGTTTGGGGCTTCTTTAAATGATAAAAAAATTAAAGTGGGCAACAAATCCGAAGTAGTTAACAGCTGTTTGGTTACCGGTTTTCCATACACTTATTTAGATTCCCCCAACGGGCCTTTGCAGGTTTTTGAAAAACTCATTCGTAAAGGAGTACCCGTTCGCCGCCTGGGCAGTGCTGCTATTGATCTCTGCTGGGTGGCAGCCGGCCGTTTTGATGGTTTTTACGAACACAAATTATCTGCCTGGGATAGTGCCGCAGGATTTTTAATAGTTCAGGAAGCGGGGGGGAAAGTAACCGATTTTGAAGGCAATACATACTCTCCATATCAACCGCACATTTTAGCAACTAACGGTTTAATACACGATGAAATGCTGGAAATAATTAACGGCAGAAAGGGATTGTAAAGATATTAACGCAGTCAACGCTTGCATTTCTTCTGAGTTATTCAGTGCAATCTGTGGCAAACATTTTCGCCCCCGGCGAAAAGCAAATCTGAAATTGGCAATCTAAAATCTAAAATAATGGAGAGAACTGAAATATCATCACTTGGCGAATTTGGTTTGATAGATCATTTAACCAAAAACAATGAAATAAAAAATGCCTCAACTATTTTAAGTGTGGGAGACGATGCTGCTGTGATCGATCATTTTGGAAGACAAACTGTAATCAGTACCGACTTATTATTGGAAGGTATTCACTTTGATTTAAGTTATACCCCGCTTAAGCATTTAGGATATAAAAGTGTAGTGGTAAACGTGAGTGACATATACGCCATGAATGCCACACCTTCGCAAATAGTGATCAGCATTGGCATCAGCAATAAATTTAGTGTGGAGGCCTTAGATGAGTTTTACGAAGGCGTGTATGCAGCCTGCGCAGCATATGATGTGGACCTGGTTGGTGGAGATACCACTACCAGTAAGCGTGGATTTGTGATCAGCATTACAGCCATTGGAGAAGTGGCTCCCGATAGTTATGTTACCAGGAGCGGTGCAAAAGTGAATGACCTTATTTGTGTAAGCGGTGATTTGGGCGGCGCCTTTTTAGGATTAACTTTATTAGAAAGAGAAAGAAGGATCTTTGAAGAAACCGGTGCACAACCAGATTTAGAAAACCAGGCTTATATTGTTGGCCGTTTATTAAAACCCGAAGCAAGAAAAGATGTAATAGAATATTTTGCGGCGCAAAACATTATGCCCAGCAGTATGATGGACATTAGTGATGGATTAAGCAGTGAAATGCTGCACATTTGCAAACAAAGCAATGTAGGCTGTGTGTTATATGAAGATAAACTACCGATGAATGAAGACAGCAAGGCCTTTGCATATAAATTAGAGCTGGACCCAACAGCGTGTGCGCTAAGTGGTGGCGAAGATTACGAATTACTATTTACCGTAGCACAGGCCGATTATGAAAAGATAAACGCCAATAACGGTTTAAGCATTATTGGGTATATTACAGAAAAATCGGAAGGGCAACATATTATTACCCGTGGCGGAAACAAGCATGAATTAGTTGCACAAGGGTGGAACCATTTGAAATAATGCATTATAAATCTCCAATCATATTTTTCTTTCTCCTTATTTTGCTGAGCAGTTGTTCAGTTACAAATAAACCTTACTTGCCCAATAAAAAATACCCCAGGCAAAAACTGCAGCAGGATTTTACTTTGTTGAGAAATATCCTGGAAAAAAAACATCCTTCTTTGTACTGGTACACCGGCAAGGATAGTATGGATATGTATTTTGCCCAATACTATAATGCAATTGAAGACAGCATGACCGAACAACAATTTGGCTGGAAGATCATTGCACCACTAACTGATAAAATTCATTGCGGTCATACCAGCTTTGGTATGAGCAAGGCTTATAACAAATGGGTGAACAATAAGATCATACCCTCCTTTCCTTTGTTTATGAAGGTGTGGAATGATACCATGGTAATAACAGGAAACCTGAATCGCAAAGATTCCTTATTAAAAAGAGGCACTTTAATTACCGGGATAAATGGGTTGAACAATACCAGGCTTACTAACGCCATGTTTAATTACATGACAGAAGATGGCAACGCCAATAATGTAAATTACCTCAGGCTCAGCAATAATTTTCCATACTACCACCGTAATATTTTTGGTTTAAGTAAAGAGTATACTGTGAATTATTTAGATGCTGCAGGCAAAGAGCAAACCATAAAAATACCCTTATTTGACCCGCCAAAAGATACCGGTAAAAAAACAAGGCCTTCGCCTTTTATAAAAAAATCGAAGGAAGAAAGAAAACAGCAGCAATTACTAAACATCCGTTCCCTTGCAATTGATACTGCCAATAATACCGCTATCATTACCCTTAATACTTTTGCAACAGGAAAATTGCGTAAATTTTTCAGGCAAACCTTTCGTTATATTAAGCAAGCCGGTATTAGCAATACTGTACTTGATATCAGGAGCAATGGCGGGGGTAAGATCAACCTATCAACACTGTTAACCAAGTATGTTACCAGGCAGTCTTTTAAAGTAGCAGATTCTTCTTATGCCGTGTCAAAATCTTTACGGCCTTACTCAAAATATATCAAAGGCAGGTTGGTCAATAATATGGGCCTTATCTTTTTAACCCATAAAAGAAAAGACGGCATGTATCATTTCAGAATGTGGGAAAGAAAAACCTATCATCCCAAACACCGCAACCATTTTGATGGCGATCTTTATGTGCTTATTAACGGTCAAACTTTTTCTGCCTCTGCGTTATTTTGTAATGCCATTAAAGGACAGCCCGGAATTAAAATCATTGGTGAAGAGGCTGGTGGCGGATGGTATGGTAACAGCGGCATTATGATTCCGGATATTACT
>Ga0302164_10000566_pt1 | contig 12355 bp, 10 predicted proteins | sample I_Fen_E3_1_FD_193500 | JGI IMG/M metagenome (GOLD analysis project Ga0302164, IMG submission 193500) | Peat permafrost microbial communities from Stordalen Mire near Abisko, Sweden - I_Fen_E3_1 | ecosystem: Environmental > Terrestrial > Soil > Wetlands > Permafrost | place: Sweden: Abisko...
CCAGAACGACAATAAAAAATTTCTTAGAGATAGTATTTTTCACGCCTGAGTTTATTTTATTTTAAACGTCTGTTCTGTTATGTCGGAAGTCAATTTGACTCCTTCTTCAAAATCATTGATCTTTACGAGTATCATATTTGACATGTCTCCGTATAGCCGGGTCATTATCAGGTTTTTTACTGAAATAGTTCTGGGTCTTTTACTTGCACCAAATTCAAGATTCATACTGATCTCATTATCAGCCAGATTTATATTCTGAATTTTTCCTGATAGCTGTTTTTCATTAACTTTAATTATAACCTTTTCAGCAAGATATCTCTGCATTTTATTAATGGATGAAGCGTCAGTTGTTGAAAAATCCTTATCCCTGATTTCAGTCCCGCCTAATTTATAATCACGCAGAAAATCATCGAAATACATCCTGACAAATACTTTAAAAGAATCTATTTCCGGGACATAATCAATGCTGGTTAGTGTTACATGTACCGGATGAAGAAAAAACCATATTGAAAAAAACAGGGTTTTTAACATTATACTTCAGTTTCGGGCCCGATTTATACATCAAAAATCAGACCAATTATTTACTAATCTTTAATGCTGACACGATCTTTAAGATACTGTACCGATCCAACCTCAATAAATGAAAATCCGGACCCTCCTGAAAAGTTTCCTGCAAGAACAACTACTATATCATCGCTTTTAAGATTATGTGTCTTAATGAGATTTTTCAAAGCGATATGAATAAACTCATCGACTGATTTTTTTCTTTCCTGGAAACTTCCGTAAACGCCGTACGACAACGCCAGTTCTCTCATTGTACTTTCCAGATAGCATTGAGCAAGGATCAGATTGCTGCCTCTGTATGAAGCCATGTCCCTGATAGTTCTTCCTCCTGTGGTATCGGCAATAATTCCTCTGGCTCCTATCCTGAAGGCAGTCTTAACTGCAACTTTAGACAGGTAAGCGGATATTTCACCGGTAACATTCAGATATGGAATGTCAAGAAATTTTTCCTTGTTCTTCTCAATTTCCAAAGCCACTTTGGTCATTGTTTTTACAGCTTCCACAGGATATTTTCCATTGGCGGTTTCTCCACTTAGCATTATTGCATCTGTCTGTGAATAAATTGCACTGGCGATATCGCTGACTTCTGCCCTTGTTGGCCGTGGATTGGTAATCATGGAATGGAGCATCTGCGTTGCAACAATAACCGGTTTCCTGCTTATAATGCATTTATTAATTATCATCTTCTGAATGACAGGGATCTTTTCATATGGAATCTCAATCGCAAGATCCCCCCGGGCAACCATTATACCATAAACATGATCGAGGATATCATCAAGGTTTTCAACACCTTCCTGGTTTTCAATCTTCGCTATTATCTTAATGTCGCTGTTGAAAGATTTAAGCACAGCCTTTACATCAAGCACATCCTGCTTTGAACGTACAAATGAATGAGCGATAAAATCAACATTGTGCTTAGCAGCCATTTCAATAAAAGCTCTATCCTTATCAGTAAGGGAAGGGAGTTGAATCTTAACGCTGGGAATGTTAACACTCTTTCTTGATGAGAGCATACCATCATTTTCAATCGTACATTCCAGAGCTTCTCCATGCTTTCTCAGAACCCTGAGCTCTAATTCGCCGTCATCCATCAGAATAAGTGATCCAAGAGGAATATCTGCAGAAAAAGATTTATAAGTAACATATATGGCTTCAGGTGAGCTCTTTTTTCCGGGATCTCCGATTATATTTATTGTTGCCCCTTTTTTTAAAGGAATTGGCGCATCGCAAATAGTGGTGCGGATTTCAGGACCTTTTGTATCTAATATAATGGCGATTTTATCTGAGATTTCACGAGTGTTTTTAATTATCCTTAGAGCTCCTTCAATATCAAGATGTGCCGAGTTGATCCTTATTATATTCATTCCGGCCTCATATAGTTCCTTAATAAAAGCCGGTTCACAGTTTTTATCTGAAATAGTTGCTACAATCTTTGTCTTTTTGGTGTCCATAAATTATTTCTTATTTGATTTGACTATTTCGATCAGGGCCTCTACCGCCAGCCTGTAACTATCAAGGCCAAACCCGGATATACTGCCTGAACAATTCCTTCCGATGAGACTGGTATGACGGAATTCCTCCCTTGCTGAGATATTGGTAATATGAACTTCGATCACAGGTGCTTTTACTGCTGCAATTGCATCAGTAATTGCCACTGAAGTATGAGTGTAACCACCTGCATTAAGAATTATTCCATCAGATGAAAAGCCTGATTTATGAATTTCATTGATTATCTCACCCTCCGTATTCGACTGATAATATTTGAAGTCAATTGACGGATAACGCGATTCAAGAACCAAAAGATAATCTTCAAAAGAAGAAAGCCCGTACTTTTCAGGTTCTCTTTTGCCTAGAAGATTCAGATTGGGACCATTAATAATTTCTATATGCATAAGGAGTTAAAATTTGATCTCTTTTCCTTTGTGATTCTTGGAGACTTACTCAGTGATCCATTGTAGTTAAATGAATTATGTCTTACCACAAAGGTACACAAAGGATATCACTAAGGGTCACAAAGGTATTACTGACCGGAGTTTTAATATCAGGGTAAAAATAGTCAAAAATATTCTGAGTACCGATAATTAATTATCTTGTTAATAAACCTACCTTCTTTCATAGTAATGATAATATGAATTTATAATTTAGTTGGCTCTGAAAGAGCCATATGTGAATAACCCCCGGCGCCAGCCGGGGGTTATAGAGGATTTATCCCTTTCCAGCTCTGAAGGAGCTGAATATAAGTAATTTACAGTCATATAGTCAAATCTTGCCCTCTTAATATATTTCGCCCTCTCAGGGCTTTAGAACAAAGGAGAAGTCATCTACCCCTGGCTGACGCCAGGGGTTATTCATATAAAGCCACATTCGTGGCTAAGTAGAGTATTTTTTAAGTACTTTTATATGATATTTAGTCTTGTAAGTTTAAAAAAATGAGCCTCACCTGGAAGCAATCATTCAGAAATTTTGAAACCTACCTGAGGCTGGAGAAATCTCTGTCGGACAATAGTGTGGAAGCCTACCTGAATGATATTTTTAAGCTTGAAAAATATTTTAAAGAAGCTTCAATTGACATTTCACCAGCCAATGTGACTTATTCAGATCTCAAAGGGTTTCTCACATGGTATGGCAGCAACAATACCAATACAAGAACTCAATCTAGAGTTCTTTCAGGCGTAAGAGCATTTTTCAGATATCTTCTTATTGAAGGAGAAATTGATGAAAATCCTGCTTCACTTATAGAATCACCAAAAATAGGGCTTAAGCTTCCCGAAGTATTGTCTGTAAGTGAAATTGACAGGATAATAAGTGAGATTGATCTCAGTAAACCGGAAGGGCACAGGAATAGAGCTATTATTGAAACACTGTATGGTTGTGGACTGAGGGTTTCGGAACTTGTCAATCTCCGTCTTACCGATATACATTATAATGAAGAATTTGTCGTTGTAACAGGAAAAGGTAATAAACAGAGACTGGTACCCGTCAGCAGTAAAGCTTTAAAGGAGATAGACATTTATAAACAAGACAGGAACCAGCTTCCCGTGATCAAAGATCAGAATATCCTTTTTCTTAACCGGCGAGGAAGCCGGCTTACCAGAGCAATGATTTTCACTATAATTAAGGACCTGGCAGCCAAAGCAGGAATCAGAAAGAATATCAGTCCTCATACATTCAGGCACTCATTCGCAACACATATGATCGAAGCAGGTGCTGATCTGCGGGCTGTTCAGGAAATGCTGGGACATGAATCTATACTTACCACTGAGATCTATACTCATATCGACAGGAGCTTTTTGCGCGATACACTTATTATGTTCCACCCAAGAGCCTAAAACCTACATTTCTTATCATAAAATAATTAATTGTATAATGAAAAAGGTGATTATAAGATCATTAAAGAATAATTTATCTCAGTTCTCTGTGGTTCTCTCCCGCTGTGCGGGACAAGTTGTGACACCTCAGTGGCCCTCTGTGTAACAAAAAAGAACTAACACATAGTGACACAGAGAAGACTCCGAGTTACACAGAGAAAATCCTTCAGAAATTCAATTTTTTACATTAACTTTGCGGCTAATTTTGCAAAAACAATAATTAAACCTTATCTCAAATCAATAAAATTATGTCACAAGTTAAAAGAGTCTACTCCTTCGGAAAGAAAACAGCAGAGGGTAAAACCGACATGAAAAACCTCCTTGGAGGTAAAGGTGCCAACCTTGCTGAAATGTGTCTGCTAGGGTTACCGGTACCTGCAGGATTTACTATAACAACTGAAGCCTGTAATGAGTACTACAAAAATAATTGTACTCTTCCGGCAGAACTTATGCCTGAAGTATGGGCAGCTATGAAGAAGACAGAAGAAACAATGAATATGAAGTACGGTGATCCGGAAAATGCTTTGTTGGTATCATGTCGTTCAGGCGCCCGCAGTTCAATGCCGGGTATGATGGATACAGTCCTGAATATCGGCCTTTGTTCAGCAACGATACCGGGTTTTCTTAAAAAGACCAACAACCCGCGTTTTGTATGGGATTCATACCGTCGTCTTATTATGATGTATGCCGATGTTGTTATGGAAAAAGCCGAAGGAATTGACCTGGGTGAAGGCAAAGGAATCCGTAAACAGCTTGATGAAAAACTTGACGAATTCAAGAAACAGAAAGGTTATAAATCCGATACAGAAATTTCAGCTGATGAACTGAAACTTCTTTCGGAAGAGTTTAAAAAAATAGTTAAAAGTGCGCTCGGAAAACCATTCCCTGATGATGCAAAAGAACAACTCGAAGGCAGTATTAAAGCTGTTTTCAAAAGCTGGAATGGTAAAAAAGCTGTCTCTTACCGTCGTATTGAAGGTATTCCTGATGATTGGGGTACAGCTGTTAACGTACAGGCAATGGTATTTGGAAATATGGGTGATACATCTGCAACAGGTGTTGCATTTACACGTAACCCTGCAACCGGCGAAAACCTTTTCTATGGTGAGTGGCTGGTGAATGCACAGGGAGAAGATGTTGTGGCTGGTATCCGTACCCCCAGTCCTCTGAATGACGACACAAAAAACGATCAGAATCAGCATCTCCACAGTATGCAGGAAGCAATGCCAGGTACATACAAGGAGCTCTGGGATATCCGCAATATCCTTGAGAAGTCATTCCACGATATGCTTGATATAGAATTCACAATACAGGAAGGTACTCTTTATATGCTTCAGTGCCGTACAGGAAAAAGAACAGGTACTGCCGCACTTAACATGGCAATGGATATGCTTCACGAAAAACTTATTGAGGAAAAAACAGTTGTGATGAGAGTCGATCCTGTCCAGCTCGATGAACTTCTCCATCCTATTTGCGATCCGACTGCTGAAAAGAAAGTTAAAGCAGTAGTAAGAGGATTGCCAGCGGGTCCTGGTGCAGCAGTAGGTAAAGTTGTTTTCAATGCTGAAGACGCTGTAGCATGGCTCCGTAAAGGCGAGAAAGTCATTCTTGTCCGCGAAGAAACTAATCCTGAGGACGTTGAAGGTATGCGTGCTGCTGAAGGTATTCTCACTGCTCGTGGTGGTATGACATCTCATGCTGCACTCGTTGCACGTGGCTGGGGCAAATGTTGTATCGTCGGTGCAGGAGCACTCCATGTGGACGCTGCAAAAAAGATCGCTAAAATTACAGGTTCAGATATAGTTATTAAAGAAGGTGATATCCTTACACTGAACGGGACCAAAGGAAACGTCTATACAGGCGCTGTTGCGCTTATGGATGCTACAGAAAACCCACGTTTCAAGGAATTCATGACTATTGTTGACAAGTATCGTAAAATGGGTGTCCGTACAAATGCTGAAACCCCTGAAGATGCTGTTATTGCCCGTAATTATGGCGCAGAAGGTATTGGTCTCTTCCGCACAGAGCATATGTTTTATGGTAAAGGTTCGGAACAACCTCTTTTCATTCTCCGCAAGATGATTCTTAGTGCAAATGAAACTGAACGCCGGAAAGCACTTGACGAACTCTTCTCATTTGTTAAAAAGGATATGAAAGAGACTATGACCGCAATGGACGGTCTTCCAGTTACTTTCAGACTTCTCGATCCTCCCCTCCATGAGTTTGTGCCTCAGGGTGCGGAAAAACAGGAAGAACTGGCAAAAGCACTTGGTATTAAAAAAGAAGATGTCGCAAAACGTGGCGAGGCTCTGCACGAATCAAACCCGATGATGGGACACCGTGGAGTCCGTCTTGGAATTACCTATCCTGAAGTAACAGAAATGCAGATCCGCGCTATGCTCGAATCTTCTTTGGAACTTACGAAAGAAGGAAAGAAACCTTACCCTGAATTAATGGTTCCTGTAACATGCGAGGTTGGAGAACTTGACTTTACTAAAAAAATATTCGACAAAGTAATTGAAGAGCTCTGCAAAAAATTCGGAGTAAAATCCATCGCATGCAAATACGGAACTATGATTGAAATCCCACGTGCATGTCTGCTCGCCGACCGTATGGCCAAGACTGCTGAATTCTTCTCATTCGGTACAAACGACCTCACACAGATGACCTTCGGTTTCAGCCGTGATGATACAGGCGGATTTCTTCATGATTATCTCGACAAGAAGATTCTGGCTTCTGACCCTTTCCAGACAATAGATCAGGATGGAGTTGGCCAGTTAATCAAAATGGCTGTTGAGAAAGGACGTGCAACCCGACCAGATCTTAAAGTCGGTATCTGCGGTGAACAGGGTGGTGATCCTGCATCTGTTGAATTCTGCTTCAAAGCTGGTTTGACATATGTAAGCTGCTCTCCTTTCAGGGTACCAATTGCAAGACTTGCAGCTGCCCAGGCTTCGATCAAGTTCGGTAAATAATACTCTAAGTCAGTTATAAAAGTAATAGGGACATGCAATTGCAAGTCCCTATTTTCTTTTCATGGCTGACTGATCTGACCTGATATAAACTCCTAAATCCTCCTGACATAGCTAAGACCTACTGAAACCAATATACCCTATCCCCTTTCAGAACAATTATTAGAAAAATTGAACTATATTTCGAAATCTTTATTTTTGACACTTTCATAACTGGGAATTTCTTGATTTTAATCAATTCTTCTTAAAATGATTGATGACCGGGATTTATTAAAATATGGTATTCAAGATGTTACGGAAATTATCTATAATCCGTCCTATAATACCCTTTTTGCCGAGGAGACAAAACCCGGACTTATTGGCTATGAGAAGGGGATCATAACCCGGTCGGGCGCAATTGCTATTGATACCGGAGTTTTTACAGGGCGCTCACCAAAAGACAAGTATGTGGTCCTTGATGAAAAGACAAAGGATACAGTTTGGTGGAAATCGGAAAAGGCAAAAGTCTCCGATAATAAGCCAATAACACCGGAAATCTGGAACCACTGCAAAAATATTTCAGCCAAACAGTTATCCGGAAAGCGACTTTTTGTCGTAGATTGTTTTTGCGGTGCAAATAAAAACTCACGGTTGAAAGTCAGGTTCATTGTTGAAGTAGCCTGGCAGGCCCATTTCGTGAAAAATATGTTTATAAGGCCTGAACCAGAAGAGCTGGAGGTTTTCAAACCCGATTTTGTCGTTCTTAATGCTTCAAAAGCTAAGAATCCTGAATGGCAGCAACAGGGACTCAATTCTGAAAATTTTGTTTTTTTCAACCTTACAGAAGGCATGCTGGTAATTGGAGGCACCTGGTATGGCGGTGAAATGAAAAAAGGAATTTTTTCTGTCATGAATTATTACCTGCCACTCAGGGGAATCGCCTCAATGCATTGTTCTGCCAATGTTGGCAAAAATGGTGACACAGCAATCTTCTTCGGTCTTTCAGGTACCGGAAAAACTACTCTCTCCGTTGACCCCGAGAGAGCTCTGGTTGGCGATGATGAACATGGCTGGGACAATGACGGGGTATTCAATTTTGAAGGAGGCTGTTATGCCAAATGCATCAAGTTAAGCAAGGAGAATGAACCTGATATCTACAACGCGATAAAGCGTGATGCCTTGCTTGAAAACCTGGTAGTGCTGCCCGATGGTACCATAGATTTCAACAATAATTCAAAAACAGAAAACACCAGGGTTGCGTATCCGATATACCATATTAATAATATTGTAAAACCTGTTTCAAAAGCCGGACATGCAAAAAAAGTGATATTCCTTTCTGCAGATGCATTTGGTGTACTGCCTCCCGTAAGCCGGCTTACGGAGGAGCAGACAAGATATTATTTTCTTAGCGGATATACCGCAAAAGTTGCAGGCACAGAAAGAGGTATTGTTGAACCATTACCCTCCTTTTCAGCCTGTTTCGGTGCAACGTTCCTTATGCTCGATCCGATAATTTACGCAAACGAGCTGTTAAGAAAGATGAAAATGCATAATGCTGAAGCCTGGCTGGTAAATACAGGATGGATGGGTGGACCTTATGGTACTGGCAAAAGGATTGACCTGCCATCCACACGACTGATAATCAATGCAATACTTGATGGTTCAATATCTAAAGGTGAGTTTCTTACCCTTCCTGTATTCAATTTAAATATACCTGCGGCAATAAAAGGTGTGGATACTGATATCCTTGATCCGGGAAAAGTGTGGGACTCTCCTTCCAAATGGCGCATTGCGGCAACTGACCTGGCTCTGAAATTCATCAATAATTTCAGTAAATTTACTGCAAATAAAGAGACAGCCAGGCTTATCAGCTCAGGCCCCGTCATCTGAACAAAAAGGGGGTTATTAATATTATTATATTTGCCAATTGAAATTATTTTGAGTATGAACATACTTAATGTGGGTCTTGCTGTTGTGCTGGCTTACTTGCTGGGATCAATACCATCAGCTGTGTGGATCGGAAAGCGATTTCATAACATCGATGTAAGAGAACACGGGAGTGGAAATGCAGGAACGACAAATACTATAAGGGTACTGGGATGGGCAACCGGAATTCCGGTCCTGCTTATTGACATTGCTAAGGGTTGGCTGGCTGCAACATTGCCAGTTTTCCTTCATCTTGCACCTCAGGGAAGCGCCCTCATAACTAATTTGCAGATGATGACAGGTATTATTGCAATAATAGGTCATATTTTCCCTGTTTTCGCAGGTTTCAGAGGAGGCAAAGGAGTAGCTACTGTCTTTGGAGTTTTCCTTGCCTTGCAGCCATTGCTTACACTTTGCAGTATTGGTGTATTTCTGGTCGTTTTGCTCATATCAGGAATCGTATCGGTATCCTCGATGAGTGGCGGAATATCTTTTCCAGTCTTTTTGTTCCTGTTTTTTGATACACCTTCAATACTATTTAAAATATTTTCAATTATAGCCGGCATTGGACTGATAATAACTCACAGGAAAAATATTGACAGATTAATAAAAGGAGAAGAAAAGAAACTTATCACCTTAGGGAAAAGAAAAAAATCTACAAGCTGATTAACAGGAGGTGCAAAGGCGCAATGGCGCAATGGCGTAAAGTATCTTAATAAGTAAATATTATGTAATCTTGCACCGTCGTGCTATTGTGCCTTTTTACCGTTGTGCCGTTGTGCCGTTGCGCCCTTAGAACTGTTCCAGCAACTGTATCCTTTTGCTTATCGGTGGATGTGTATCGAAAAGTGAATTCAGAGAGAAAGAGGATTTTTTTTCAGCGACCTGCGGATTCTCAATAAACATCTGTGCAATATCTTTTCTTTTCACAGCTTCAATTGTCGGATCTTCAGATATCTTTCTGAGTGCTGAAGCAAGTGCCAGAGGCCTGTGGGTAAGTTCAGCCGATCCTGCATCTGCCAGAAATTCCCGCTTCCTCGACAGAGCGAATCTGAATAGCGATGAGATTAAAAGGCCGACAAGAGCCAGAACGAGTGCTATGATAATTCCCGCTCCTCCATTTTTCTTACCCTTTCCTAAACTTCCGAATTGCATCCCCCTGAATATTGCTTGTGAAATAAATGCAAAAATGCCGACGAAAATAATTGATATTATAAGCAATCTTACATCCCGGTTTCGTATGTGAGTCAGTTCATGAGCAATTACTGCTTCAAGTTCCTCATCATTCAGTTTTTCGATGATCCCTTTCGATAGTGATATAGAAAATGTTTTTGAATTAATTCCGCTTGCAAAAGCATTTAAAGAATCATCATCTATAATATTGATTTTTGGTGTAATCATCCCTGTAGAGATACAGAGATTCTCCACCAGGTTGTATACCCTTTTGTTTTCATTCCGGGCCAGAGGTTTTGAATCAGTTGCAGTATTAATCATTGCAGAGTGAGAAAACCAGGCTATTGTAAACCAAACGGTTACACCAATAATAATAAAAGGAATCGTTGTTAGAAAACTCTGGTTAACCTGGCTGATGGTTCTATGTTCTTCCGAATTAAAAGAGAGGAAGAAAAAAAAGAGCCAGGTGAGAACAAAAAAGACAATAGGGAACATTACCAATATCAGTACAGAATTGGTATTATTCTTCCATATCTGGCTCTGCAAACCAAAATATTTCATTTTGTCAGAACTGGATTTTCGGAGGTTGTTCCGCTTCAGCACGCTGTGTTCCAAGTTCAAACATCGGTTCGCGTTTAAAATTAAACAGGGTGGCTATAAGGTTCGAAGGGAACACTTCGGTTGCAACATTAAGCTCTTTGGTGGCCGAGTTAAAGAATCGCCTTGCAGCAGCTATTTTGTTTTCGATATCAGCAATTTCATTCTGAAGTTGCATAAAATTCTGGTTTGCCTTAAGATCGGGATATGCCTCTACCGATACTTTCAAACCTTCAAGAGCTGTTGATAATTTATTCTCAGCTTCAATCTTATCATTGATTGTGGTAGCCTTCATAGCATTTGTCCGCGCTTCAGTAATATCGGTAAGTACCCCTCTTTCATGTCCCATATATCCTTTTACCGAATCAACCAGCTGAGGTATAAGATCATGTCTTTGTTTAAGTTGCACATCGACGTCGGCAAAAGCCTGATCCCTGTTATTTCTAAGCCTGACAAGCTTGTTATACAACGAAACAGCCACCAGGATGAAAAGAACAATGATCGCCAGAAAAAATAGTACAATTATCATCTTCGTATTTTTTAAATTATTTTAATCCAACATTCAAACAGACCTGAATTTGAAAATAAAGATAGTTATATTTACTATAATTATTCTGAGACTAATATCAATTTTTAAATTGATGATATTTAAATTCATTAAAGTTATCTGACATGGAAAAGAGTTTAAAAGGAACAAAGACAGAACAAAACCTGCTTAAGGCGTTTGCCGGAGAATCGCAGGCTAAGAACAGGTATGAATTTGCAGCCAAGGTTGCAAAAGAAGAAGGTTTCGAACAAATTTCCGGAATTTTTCTTGCAACTGCACTGCAGGAACAGCAACATGCCAAACGATTCTTCAGGTTTCTCGAGGGTGGCATGGTTGAAATTACTGCAACCTATCCTGCAGGTAAAATTGAAACAACAAAAGACAATCTTTTCGCTGCAGCAGCAGGAGAACACGAAGAATGGAGCGATCTGTATCCTTCTTTTGCAAAAACAGCAGAAGAAGAGGGATTTAAAAACATATCAACGGCATTTAAAGCTATTGCTTCTGCAGAGAAAGGCCACGAAGAAAGATACAGAAAATTGTTAGAGAATGTGATGCAGGACAAAGTATTCCAGCGCGATGAAAAAGTTTTCTGGTATTGCAGAAAATGTGGATATATACACTTCGGGACAAAACCTCTGAAGAATTGTCCGGCCTGTCTTCACCCGGAAGCGTATTTCGAACTCCTTCCAAATAACTATTAATAATGATTGATGGAAAAGATGCTCTCGACCTGATAACCAGTCGTCAGAGCGACAGAAAATATAGTGACAAGCCTGTTGAGAAGGAAAAGCTTGACAGGATAGTTGAAGCAGGCAGAATGGCCCCTTCTGCATGCAATGCACAACCATGGAAATTCATAGCTGTAACTGATGCGGAGCTTGTTTTAAAAATTGCTGATGCAGCCTCTGCAAAACTGATAGGAATGAATAGTTTTGTTGCCCAGGCACGCGTTATTCTCATAATTGTAAGGGAAAAACCAAATATGTCTTCCAAAGTCGGGGCTACCATAAAGAATAAAGATTATTCTTTAATTGATATAGGTATTGCCACCGAGAATATCTGCCTTCAGGCAAAAGCCGAAGGATTAGGGTCGTGTATTATCGGCTGGTTCGATGAAAGAGTGTTGAAAAAACTTCTTGATATCCCGAGATCAAAACGTGTTGAGCTTATAATCACCCTTGGATATTCATTGAGTGAAAGACGCGAGAAAAGGAGGAAACCTGCCG
>Ga0302164_10000568_pt1 | contig 12350 bp, 11 predicted proteins | sample I_Fen_E3_1_FD_193500 | JGI IMG/M metagenome (GOLD analysis project Ga0302164, IMG submission 193500) | Peat permafrost microbial communities from Stordalen Mire near Abisko, Sweden - I_Fen_E3_1 | ecosystem: Environmental > Terrestrial > Soil > Wetlands > Permafrost | place: Sweden: Abisko...
CATTTGAAGATACAACCTGAAAGTTTACATACCAGCTTTCGTCATTCGGGTTGATCTCAATTTTTAAATTAGTTGAATTTCGAATAAAAACTTCGGATAGGTACGCCGCAACTCCGGTCATAATAAAACCATGTCTTTTAGCAAAGTTGCTTTCCGGGTTTACTAATTCCCCATTTTTAAATTCGTCATCAAAAAGCCTGTCCAATTCTTTTACACTTTCTACACTAAAGTCAAGCGAAATATTAATTGAAGCATATTGATGGATAATATAAGAACAAGCGTTATTTAACTCCTGTAATTTTTCGTTCATATAAGGTGGTAATAGTGGAATATTTATTTTCAAAACCAGCTCTTACTTTTCGAACTGCTCCTGCTTCTTCCACCCATACCCAAAGCCCCAAGCAAAGAACGTACTATGGTGTTACCCGCAGTACGCACCATACTTTTTACAATAGTGTTATTGGCCACTTTTTCAAAAGTAGATTCTTCTTCTTTTTTAGATTTTGTACCACTGTCGTTTCCCTGGTCCTGGTTTTTATCAGCCGCCTCCTGCAATTTAGCAGTTAATATTTCATAAGCACTCTGGCTGTCGATAGTTTGATTGTATTTAGTAACCAGTTTTGATTTGGCATTGATGGCATCAATTTCTGCATCAAGTAAAACATCCATCCTGCTGCGTGGCGAGCAAAGCATTACATGGGCCAACGGAGTAGGAATACCTTTTTCATTCAACATAGTAATCAAAGCCTCGCCAATACCCAGTTGTGTAATAAGGTCTTCTGTTTTATAAAAAGTTGTTTCGGGATAATTATCAGCTGTTTGTTTTATCGATTTTCTGTCGGCAGCAGTAAATGCCCTTAAAGCATGTTGTACTTTTAAGCCCAACTGTGCCAATACACTTGCTGGTACATCCATGGGGTTTTGAGTACAAAAGAAAATACCAATGCCTTTAGAGCGGATGAGTTTTACAATCGTTTCAATTTGCTGCAGTAATGCTTCGCTGGCTTCATTAAAAATTAAATGGGCTTCATCAATAAACATTACCAGTTTGGGTTTATCAATATCGCCTTCTTCCGGGCAACTGGCATAAAGTTCTGCCAGCATTTGCAGCATAAATGTGGAAAATAATTTCGGCTTATCCTGTAGATCTGTTACACGCAATACATTGATCATTCCTCTTCCGTCATCACTCATACGCATCAGGTCATCCACCTCAAAACTCTTTTCTCCAAAGAAAATATCAGCGCCCTGCTGCTGCAGTTCAATCACCTTACGTAATATGGTTCCTGTACTGGTGGTGGATATGTTGCCATAAGTTTTTTGTAATTCTTCCTTACCCTCATCTCCCACATATTGCAATACTTTTATAAAATCTTTTAAATCCAGCAAAGGGAGTTTACTATCATCACAATATTTAAATATCATCGCAACCACTCCGCCCTGTGTATCATTTAAGTCTAATATCTTGCTGAGCAAAATAGGGCCAAACTCACTAACGGTTGCCCTTAAGTGAACTCCTTTCTGGCCGGTTAAGCTCAATAATTCTGCAGGAAACAATGCCGGCTTGTATTCCATATTCAATTTGGCATAACGTTCCTTTACTTTGTCGTTAGTAGTGCCTGCCGCTGCAATACCACTCAGGTCGCCTTTAATATCCAATAACAACACCGGGATGCTGTTGTCGCTCAGGTATTCACTGATCATTTGCAGCGTTTTGGTTTTACCCGTGCCGGTAGCACCGGCAATCAACCCGTGCCGGTTCATTGTTTTAAGCGGCAGGCTGATGACAGCTTCAGGAACCACTTCTCCATCTAAAACTGCACAACCAATTTTTACAGAATCACCTTTAAAGGTATAGCCATCTTTAATGGCCTGGATGAAAGCATCTTTATTGGACATTGTATATAATTTCTGGAAAGTTACAACCTGTTGGCGAAATCTGTGAAATGATTTTTACCTTGTTCCAAGTAAATTTGCCACCATGCAAAAAGTAATTTTACCAATAATAGCAGGTGTTGTCTGTATAGTCATCATCAGCAGTTCTTTCAGTGAAAGCAACACCGCAATAGTGACCAAAGTTGCGTTGGGTAAAAAATTATTCTTCGAAAAATTATTATCAAAAGATTCTTCGGTGAGTTGTACCAGCTGCCACAAACCGGCCTACGCTTTTGCAGATACAGTTGCCTTTAGTATTGGTATTGATGGTAAACTGACGAAAAGAAATACACCTTCGGTTTTAAATATGAAAAACCGGCCTTACTTTTTTTGGGATGGCCGGGCGGCATCACTGGAAGAACAATCGCTGATGCCCATTCAAAATCCCGAAGAAATGGGATTGTCCATTGATGAAGCAATAGAAAGGCTGAGCCAATCGGCGGAATACAAAAAACTTTTTCAGATTGTATTTCATCAAAAACCAGCGGCAGAAAATATAGCTGCAGCCTTTGCCGCCTATGAGCAAACGTTAGAAACCGTAGACAGCAAATTTGACGATTGGAGTAACAACCTGAAAAAGTTAACGGCTCAGGAAGAACGTGGCCGGCAATTATTCATCGGGGATAAAGCAAAATGTTTTGACTGTCACAAAATGGAAGATTTTACCACTGATGAATTTAAAAATATCGGTTTGTACAATGGTAAGGATTTGAATGACCCCGGCCTGTACAATATCACTAAAAAGGAAAATGATAAGGGAAAATTTAAAATACCCGGCCTGAGGAATATTGCAGTTACAGCACCCTATATGCACAACGGTATGTTTAAAACACTGGAAGCAGTTGTGGCATATTACAATGATCCTTCAAAAGTAGTTGCTAATCCAATAGATATAGATGGGGCATTGAAAAAGCCATTAGGGCTCACCGAAAAAGAAAGGAAAGAGCTGGTGGCATTTCTGAAAACGCTTACAGATAGAAAATATGCCCGCTGATTTTATTGACAACGAAGAAAAGTATTTTATCAGCGACAGCTGCGTTATCTGCGGGAAACATCTACCTTTAACAAAAAATTAGGCACTATATTCGCTGTACTAAAATTGAATTAATTTTATTTGCTAATAAACTAATAAAACATGGACGCAGTAAAACCCAAAATATTACTTTGTGAAGATGATACCAATCTTGGCATGGTTTTAAAGAACTATTTAGAATTGAACGATTATGATGTAACATTGGAAAGGGACGGACGATTGGGCTTGGCAGCTTTTCAGCGGGAGAAATACGATATCTGTCTTTTAGATGTAATGATGCCAAACATGGACGGATTTACCTTGGGAGAGGAGATAAGGGATGTAAATCCGGATGTGCCATTGTTCTTTTTAAGCGCAAAGACCATGAAGGATGATATCATACAAGGCTATAAATTAGGTGCTGATGATTATATCACCAAACCTTTTGACAGTGAAGTGTTGCTGCATAAAATAAAAGCGATTTTAAAACGCAATGAAGAAATGCACAAAGAAGAAGTAAATGCGGAATTTGACCTGGGCAGATACCACTTTAACCCCCGTTTGCGTGAACTTACTATTAATGGAAAAGTACAGGTGCTTTCGCCAAAAGAAAATGAATTACTGAAGATGCTGAGTGAATACAAGAATGATTTGTTGAGCCGTGAGATTGCATTGAAAAAAATATGGGGCAGTGATACTTATTTCAACGGCCGTAGTATGGATGTATATATTGCCAAACTGCGTAAATATTTAAAAGAAGACAATACCATTGAAATTGTAAATATTCATGGCAACGGCTTTAGGTTAGTTGTTTCTGAATAACTGTTTTTCGATACAACAGACTCCCTGCTTAGGGTGCAAATAAATTATTTTGAGTGCCGCCACTGTGCGGCACTTTTCCTAAGTGTCTGTAAGCTTTTTCTGTTGCTTCGCGACCCCTGGCAGTACGTTGTAAAAAGCCTTCCTGGATTAAAAAAGGTTCATATACTTCTTCAATGGTACCCGGTTCTTCGCCCACAGCAGTGGCAATAGTAGTAATGCCAACGGGGCCACCTTTAAATTTTTCTATAATGGTGGATAAGATGCGGTTGTCCATTTCATCCAGACCGTAAGCATCTACATTAAGTGCTTTTAAAGAATGTTGAGTAATACCCAAATCAATTACACCATTGCCTATTACCTGCGCAAAATCCCTCACCCTTCTTAATAAGCCATTGGCAATACGGGGGGTGCCGCGGCTCCTTCCCGATATTTCTGCAGCAGCATCGCTGGTAATTTTGGTACCTAATATTTTTGATGAACGAAGAATAATATTTTTCAGCGTGATGGCATCATAATACTCCAATCTTGATTTGATACCAAAACGTGAGAGCAATGGTGCAGTTAATAAACCACTTCTTGTGGTAGCTCCAATTAATGTAAAGGGGTTTAAATTCAATTGTACGCTTCTTGCATTGGGGCCGCTATCGATCATAATATCAATGCGGTAATCTTCCATAGCGGCATATAGATATTCTTCCACTACAGTGCTTAAACGGTGAATCTCATCAATAAATAAAACATCATTAGGTTCAAGGTTAGTGAGCAAACCTGCAAGGTCCCCGGGTTTTTCAATTACCGGGCCGCTGGTTTCTTTAATGCTTACACCCAATTCGTTGGCTACAATTCTTGATAAAGTTGTTTTACCCAATCCCGGGGGGCCGTGAAATAAAATATGATCCAGTGCTTCGCCACGCAGTTTGGCTGCTTTTATAAAGATGGTGATATTATCAATGATCTGGCTTTGGCCGCTAAAATCATTTATTGCAGAAGGCCTTATCGTGTTCTCAAATTCCTTATCTGCAAAAGCTGCCTCGTTATTTAAATTGGGATTTGCCATTTCGTAAAATTAGTAAATTAACAGAAGGGCTGAAAATAAATCCTGATTTTATTTGTATGTACAAATGAAAATACTTTATCTTTGTGCAGTAAATGAAATCATCTAACAGTCGTTTTAATAAATGCCTTTATTTTTCTACTAATGCGCTGGCACGTAAAGTAGAAAAACTTGCTGTGGAAAACTGGAAGAAGTTAGATCTTGCGCCAAGCCACGGCTATTTATTAATGATGGTGTTGGAAAATCCTGGTGTACAACCTGGTTGCATTGCTGATGAAATGCAGCTTACCCCAAGCACCATTACAAGGCTTATTGAAAAACTTGAAGAAAAGAAATTGGTGATTCGTACAAGCGAAGGTAAGCTTACCAATGTATATGCAACACCAAAAGGAAAAGAACTGTTACCAAAAATGAAAATATGTGTGGGCGAATTTACAAAAGCATATACCGAAATACTGGGAGCGGAAGAGAGTATGCGCATGGTACAAAACATTAATAAACTGACAGATAAATTGGGATAAAATTTTTTTACCCCAACATTTGTATATACAAATATAAATTTAACAAACAAAATCAATTTTATTATGAAGTACGTAATTACTGGTGGGGCAGGACATATCTCCTCTCCACTAACAGAAAAATTATTAAACGCAGGCCATGAAGTAACCGTTGTTGGCCGCAGTGCAGAAAAATTGCAACCATTAGTAAGTAAAGGTGCTAAAGCCGCAGTAGGCTCGGTAGAAGATGCTGCATTTGTAAAAAGTGCTTTTGCTGGTGCTGATGCGGTTTACGCAATGATACCACCTAATTTTGTAACAGAAAATTTCAGGCATTATCAAAACACTGTCGCAAGAAATTATGTAGATGCTATCGTTGGTAACAGTATAAAAAATGTAGTTGTACTAAGCAGCATTGGTGCACATATGGGAAATGGTGCAGGGCCCGTTGACGGCATGGCAGATTTTGAAGACCTGCTGAAAAAGCATAATGGGATCAATGTAAAATTCCTGCGCCCTTCTTATTTTATGTACAACCTTTTTGCCATGATCCCGTTAATTAAAGGAATGAATATTGTGGGAAGTAATTTTGGTGGTACTGATGAAAAACTAGTGTTAGTGCATACCAGTGATATTGCCGAAGTTGCTGCGGAAGAGTTATTGTCCTTAAATTTTTCCGGGTTTTCAGTACGGTATATAGCAGGAGACGAAAAGACCGGTGCTGAAATTGCAGCAGCCTTAAGTAATGCGATTGGAAAACCGGGAATTCCGTGGGTTGTATTTTCGGATGAGCAGTCGCTGGAAGGGATGAAGCAGGCAGGACTTACAGAAACCATGGCAGAAGGTTACACCATCATGGGACGTGCACTACGTGAAGGTAAAATGCAGGAAGACTATTGGAAAAACCGTCCGGTAATGGGTAAAATTAAATTGGAAGATTTTACAAAAGAATTTGCCGGTGCATTTAATGCACAATAAAAATTATTCAACAACTAAAATTTATAAATATGAAAATCGGAATCATCGGCAGCGGTATAGTTGGCCGTGTTTTAGGCAGCGCATTTTTAAAAGAAGGGCATCAAGTATTATTAGGAACAAGAAATATTTCTAAAGCCGAAGTGGTAAAATGGAAAAATGAAAACGAAAAAGGGCAAACAGGCAGTTTTGAAAATGCTGCTTTATTTGCGGAGATCATTGTGTTGGCTACAAGCGGATCGGTAACTGCAAATGCCATTAAATTGGCAGGCAAAACAAATTTTGCTGGTAAAATAGTAATTGATGCCACTAACCCCATTGCTGCAGCACCACCATTAAACGGGGTACTACAATTTTATACAAACCAAAATGATTCTTTACTGCAACAAACCCAAAGATTGTTGCCGGAAGCCAGGTTGGTAAAAGCATTTAATAGTGTAGGCAATGCCGTAATGTATAAGCCGGATTTTGGCGGCATTAAACCCTCTATGTTTATTTGTGGTAATGACGATGAAGCTAAAAAAACAGTAACTGCAATATTAACAGCTTTTGGCTGGCAAACAGAAGATATGGGTAAAGCAGAAGCTGCCGGTGCTATTGAATCGCTTTGTGTATTGTGGTGTATACCTGGCTTTAAACAAAACAGCTGGACGCACGCCTTTAAATTGTTGAAAAAATAGCTCGATAAAAAACTCCCCCAACAAAATTATTGGGGGAGTTTTCTTATAAAGATGAGTTTGAGATTATTTTTTATCGCTACTAAACATACCGCTTAGTTTATCTTTTACATTATCAAAAACTTCTTCAGCTTTATGTGCGGCATTTTTTGCAAACTCTTCAACTTTTTCTCCGGTTTGACCAGGGATAACATCACTGATCTTATCCATTACACTTTCAGCAGCCTTTGGAGCTGGGGCCGGTGTCTCAGGGGTTGATGCAAACATATTATCAACGGCACCACCCAGCATGGGAAATTTTTCTTTTACAAAGTCTTTTATAGTTTCAAGGCTTTTGTTAGCCTGATCTGCACTTATGCCTGCTTTTTCAACAAGGCGGTTAATTAACTCTTGCATAATTTTATTTTTAAGTTTTGTTATACAAATATGATGGGTTTTTAAATACAAACATTGTTAAGGTTGGTAAAGCTAATGTTAAATAGACGACGAACCAATCTGCGGCATTAGTAGTCTTAAAAAGAATAGTTAGTTATTCAGATGACAATCTGTTGTCTGTGGTCAGTGGTCCGTCGTCTATTCCGTATCATACCTGTCCACCCTTTCAATACCCGGCAATTCAACTAAGCGTTGCACCAATGCATCCAGCTCGTCTTTATCATGTACAAATATTTTTATGTTGCCACGAAATATCCCTTCTGCGGCTTCAATGGTCATAGCAGCAATATTAAATTTTAACTCGCCACTGATAAGGTTGGTGATCTTATGAATCACGCCCACATCATCCAATCCAACGATCTTTAAACCCGTAAGGAAAGATATTTCTTTATTTTTTGCCCACTTGGTTTTTACCACCCTGTGCCCGTAGTTAGATAACAGTCTGGTGGCATTGGGGCAATTGGTGCGGTGTATCTTTAAACCTTCGCCGGTAGTTACAAAGCCAAATACATCATCACCGGGAATGGGCTTGCAGCAATTGGCCAATGTGTATTGTATCCTGTCGCTGCTTTCGCCAAATATAATGAGTTCCGCATCTTTATCTTTTTTGGCGGCATGTTTATGATGTGTATCAGCCGTCTCATGTTTTTCTTCATGCTCCGGTTTTATGGGTTTAGGGAGAAAAAGCCTGTCGCCCGAAGCGGTAAAATCTTTTAATTCCTTAAGGTCTATTTTTTTGATCGCAATTTCATAAAGCAGGTCCAGCGAGGAATTGAGTTTATAAAAGGATGCCAATTCTTCCATATTGTGCTGCGTCATCATACCGCCAATGGCTTCCAGCTTTTTTTGCAGGATGTGTTTGCCATCTTCGGCAACTTTTCTTTTTTCTTCTTTTAAAGTGTCCTTAATTTTTGTTTTGGCCTTGGTGGTTACCACCATGTTCAGCCATTCCTGGTTAGGCTTTTGTTTAGCGCTGGTAATAATTTCTATCTGATCGCCACTTCGCAGCTTGGTACCAATAGGCACTAATTTATGGTTTACTTTTGCGCCAATACACCTGCTGCCAACGGCCGTGTGTACACTAAAAGCAAAATCCAGCGCAGTAGCGCCAACCGGTAACATCCTTATCTCGCCTTTGGGTGTATACACGTAAATTTCCTCTGCTAAAAAAGAGGTTTTAAAATCCTGTAAAAAATCCAGTGAGTTGGTATCCTGGTTGCCCAGTGCTTCCCTTATCTGGTGAAACCATTTGTCAAAACGGCTTTCGTCATCTTTACCTTCTTTATATTTCCAATGTGCTGCCAGGCCCTTTTCTGCAATCTCATTCATGCGCTTGGTACGTATCTGCACTTCCACCCATTTACCCTGGGGGCCCATTACGGTGGTGTGCAGGGCTTCATAGCCATTGCTTTTTGGGTTGCTTAGCCAATCCCTTAACCTTTCCGGTGAGGGGTTGTAGGAGTCTGTGATAATGCTGTACACTTTCCAGCATTCCTCTTTTTCCTTTTCAAGTGATGCATTTACTAAAATGCGGATGGCAAACAGGTCATACACTTCTTCAAAACTTACACCCTTCTTCTTCATCTTTGTCCAGATAGAATGGATACTCTTTGGACGGCCGTAGATCTCAAAGTCAAAATTTGCTTTTTCTAACTGCTCTTTCAATGGCCTTATAAAATCATTGATGTATTTGGTTCTTTCCCTTTTGGTATCACTTAATTTCTGAGCAATGTAACGATAGGTATCCGGCTCCATGTACTTCATGGAAAGATCTTCCATTTCGGTTTTGATATTGTACAACCCCATGCGATGTGCTAATGGGGCGTATACATAAACAGTCTCGCTGCTGATCTTTAATTGTTTCTCCCGCTTCATGCTATCCATGGTACGCATGTTGTGCAAGCGGTCGCTCAGTTTTATCAATATCACTCTCGGATCATCAGTAAGCGTAAGCAGGATCTTTTTAAAATTTTCGGCCTGCTGTGTGGTATTGGTATCCATCACCGTGCTTATCTTGGTAAGGCCATCCACAATCTTTGCAATCTCGATCCCAAACTCCCTTTTAATATCTTCAAGGGAAATATCGGTATCTTCTACTGTATCGTGCAATAAAGCGCAAATAGTGCTTCTTACACCCAGACCAATTTCTTCCACACAAATTTTAGCCACAGCAAGCGGGTGTAAAATATATGGCTCGCCACTTTTACGCCGCATGGTTTTGTGTGCTTCGGCAGCCATTTCAAAAGCAATTCTTACCAATTCTTTGTCACCGGGTTTTAATTTGGGTTTTAAAACACGAAGCAAACCACGGTATTGCCGCAGTATTTCTTTCTTTTCTTCCTCTTCGGTGAGGTTGTATTTGGGTATGGTTTCCGTAATTTCCATTATTACGAATTTAGTTGAAAATGATTACATTTTAATAGGCTGTTTGTAAGGGAGTGTATTATCTTGCTAATTAACAAAAAATTACTGCAATATGTTCGGGGTTTGGTTATTGCTTTTTATGATCAGCATAGGAAAAATATCTTTTGCTCAGCCAGAAGACCTGGGTGAAATTTATTCAATTGGAATTAAATTTCGCCTGGACCAGTTGCCACGAAAAAAAATATTTGTAGCAGATATGGTTTCGGATAATGAATTTTCAATGACCACAAAGCAATGTGCCAATTGTTTTAAAAAGTTTTTTTATCTGGATGACACCTCAAGTTTTGCAACAGCTGAAAATTTAGATAGTAGTATCGATGGTAGCCTTAAAAATATTTTTAAGGGGTATCAGTATGTCCGGCCTATTACAATAAAAGAAAATAGCCAATTATTCAGTAAGGGTGTAAGTGAGGTGTGGGATAATTTTTATAAACGATATTCAGGTTATGCAGGAATTGTTTTTTTATCACCCATTTATTTTAACCGGCAACATACAAAGGCCATTTATCAATTATCGCTGGCCAGCCAGTCGTGTGGAAGTGGGCGTAACAGCCTCTTTTTTCCACGCAAAGACAATAATGGAAAATGGCATAAAACTATGCCCGGAAAGCCAATAAATTGAAAGCTTTCTTTTCCCCGCATTTTCCCTTCCTTATTTTACAGAAATCCCTTACTTTTGCACCCCCTAACCGGATGTGGCGAAATTGGCAGACGCACCAGACTTAGGATCTGGCGGAGTAATCCATGTAGGTTCGACCCCTATCATCCGGACTTTTTCAAGTTAATTGGTTAATTAGTTAATTGGTATTCAGGTTTGAATAGTAAGACTAATTAACCAATAAACTAATTAACTAATCAACATTTTGAAATGGCTACAGTAGTAAGAGAAAACATCGGTTTATTGCACGACAAATTAACCGTAAAAGTGAGCAAGGATGATTATTTCCCTGCATTTGATAAAAAACTTAAAGAATACAGTAAAACTGCAAATATCCCCGGTTTTAGAAAAGGTATGGTGCCTGCAGGTATGATTAAAAAAATGTACGGCAGTTCCATCTTTACGGATGAGATAATTAAAACGGTGGAAAAGGAATTGTACAATTACCTGAATGCAGAAAAACCAGAAATTTTTGCCCAGCCTTTACCATTAACCAACGATGTGGCCCATATGGATATCAATAATCCTGCAGACTACGAGTTTGGTTTTGAAATGGGCTTAAAGCCTGATTACGCTTTGGCAGATGTTAGCAAAGCAAAAGTTATACTGCATAAAGTAACCGCTACCGATGCAATGGTAGATGAAGAGATTACCCGTATGCAGATAAAGGGAGGTAAAATGACAGAACCTGAAACCATCGACAATGAAGAAGATGTGCTGAACATTTTATTTAAAGAAAGTGATAAAGAAGGTGCTGCTGTAGAAGAAGGAGTAACCAAAGAAAATTCTTTGATCCTGAAATATTTGACCGCTGCCACCCAGAAAAAATTCATGGGCAAAAAAGTGGGTGATGTAGTTAACGTTCAGTTGAGCAAAGCTTTTGATGAAGATAAACTGGCGATGATATTGCAGGACCTGGGTTTTGAAAAAGATGATGCAGCAGCCGCTAAAAAATATTTCAACTTTGAAATTGTAAAAATTGGATTGGTTGAAAAAAGAGAATTGGATGAAGCATTCTTTAAAGAAATTTATCCTGCCAAGGACATTAAAACTACAGACGAATTAAAAGCATCTATTAAAGAAGAGATTCAACAATACTGGGAGTCTCAAAGCCGCAATCAATTGCAGGATCAGTTGTACCATTACCTGATTGATGAAACTAAGATGGAATTTCCTGCCGATTTTTTAAAGCGCTGGTTGCAAACCGGAGGAGAAAAACCTAAAACTGCTGAAGAAGCCGAAGCAGAATTTCCCGGATTTATTAACCAGTTGAAATGGACCTTAATCAGCGATAAATTAATACAGGATAACAAACTGCAGGTTACCAATGAAGAATTAAGGGATAGTATGAAGACTGAGATCATGCGCTACTTTGGTACCATGAATTTAGGTGAAGATAGCAGCTGGATTGAAAGTTATATCGATCGTATGATGAAAGATGAAAAACAAGTGGACAGCAGCTACCGTCGATTGATTACTGATAAATTATTCAACTTTATAGAAACACAGGTTAAACCAAAAGAAAAAGAAGTAACAGGAGAGGAGTTGAACGGTATGATGCACAATCATCAGCATTAATTAACTATAAAAAATATTTTAAGGGGCAGATTTATCTGCCCCTTTTTATTTTCAGTGGTAAACAGATTTATACCGGAATACAGAATTCTCCTATTTTTGAGTTAACTAATTTAAAACATGAACAGCAGCAATAATTCTTTTTTAATATTCAGAACACACATTGAAGCCTTCTGCAAAATATCAGACGCAGATTGGGAGTTATTGCTGCCTCATCTTGAAATGAAAACTATTCGCAAGAATGAATTGTTTATTGAAGAGGGTAAGAAGGCCCGTGAAGTGGCAT
>Ga0302164_10000572_pt1 | contig 12335 bp, 7 predicted proteins | sample I_Fen_E3_1_FD_193500 | JGI IMG/M metagenome (GOLD analysis project Ga0302164, IMG submission 193500) | Peat permafrost microbial communities from Stordalen Mire near Abisko, Sweden - I_Fen_E3_1 | ecosystem: Environmental > Terrestrial > Soil > Wetlands > Permafrost | place: Sweden: Abisko...
CGCATTCAGAACAGTATGTATTTTGTTTTGGATCAAGATGAGTATTACCTGTATAAACATAATCAAGCTTCTCTGAAGCAATTTCAAAAAGATTTTTCAGTGTTATTTCCGATGTGGGAGGGTTGTCTCTTTTGTAGGTTGGATAATACTTGCTGAGATGCAGAGGTATTTCCTTGCCCAGTTCACCGGCAATCCATTCTGCCTGCGATGCCATTTCCTTGCCGTCATCATTTAGTCCGGGAATGATCAGTGTCGTTATCTCCAGATGTTTTCCGGATGCGGCAATCTGCTTCAGACTATTCTTTACCGGTGCTAATTCTGCACCTGATATTTTCCTGTAAAATTCATTATTGAACGATTTAAGATCAATATTAAATGCGTCAATAATTTCTATAATTTCCTCTAGAGGCTCACTATTGATAAACCCATTGCTGACCAGAACGGTATGCATTCCCTCTTTTTTAACCATCATGGCAGCATCTCTCATAAATTCAAACCATATAACAGGTTCATTATAGGTAAAGGCCAGGCCAATATTGTTTTCAGCTCCAATTGATTCTTTTATGATACTTTTTAAAGTCATTCCCGGAACAAGGCTTTTGGGAATTTTCTGTGAAATGTGATAATTCTGGCAGAAATCACACCGCATATTGCATCCGAATGATCCGATTGATAAAATGTTATATCCGGGATAAAAATGATACAACGGCTTTTTTTCCACAGGGTCCAGGGCAAACCCCGAAAGAACGCCATAGGTCGTAAGTTCGATTTTTTCTCCAGTATTTTTCCTTACTCCGCAAATGCCTGTCTTCCCTTTAAGTAAACTGCAATAGTGAGGACAAAGGAGACACTGCAACTTATCGTTGATTCGCTTATAAAGTGTTACCATCTTATCTATACCAGGTTTTTAGATTTTTCCTCTAATAGATATAACACCTTATAATATTAAATTGTTTTGGTAAGTGTTAAATTTTTTTCCTGATTTTTAACTGAGTTAAATGGAATAGTGAAATTAAATATGCTACCCTGTCCAAACTCACTTATGACCCAGATCCTTCCGCCCATCATTTCGGTAAATTCCTTGCAGAGTTTTAACCCCAGACCCGTACCCTTTTCTTTTTCGGTACCGGGCAATGACAATGAGTTCTCTAACCTGAAAAGATTATCCATATCTTCCTTTGTTATACCTATCCCTGAATCCTTTACAGAAACTATCGCTTCTTCAGCGGAACAAGATACTCTTACAACTATTGTCCCGTTTTTAAAAGTATATTTTACAGCATTACTCAGAAGATTTCGTAATACTGTGTTGATCATATTCTTATCAGCGTAAATAAGCAAATCATCTGTCAGTTCAGATATCATTTCTATTTCCTTATTGGTCACCTGTAACTGATGATTACTGATATTTTCATTAATAATATCCTTCAGATTTATATTTTCCGGATTGAATTTAATTAACCCGGTCTGTGATCTTGACCAGTCGAGCAGGTTCTGGAGTATAGCGTAACCCCCTTTCGCTGAATCATTCAGTATAAGCGCCAGGCTTCTGATGTTTTCCTTTGTCATCTGGTCTATATTATCATAGAGTAATTCTGACGCACCCAGAAGACTTGTAAAGGGGTTTTTAAGATCGTGTGCAACTATGTTGAAGAATTTATCCTTTGTGTCTATCAATTCCTTAAGCTTCATCTCATTCTCTTTAATGGCTCTTGTTGCAGCTCTCTCAGATTCTGTCAGTCTCAGGAATGAAATTCCATATGCCAGATCATCCGCAAGATCTGAAAGCAGACTGATTTCTGCTTCCAGGAATGGATCAGGTTCTTTGGAATATATTGAGAGGGCTCCGAAAGACTTACCGTCTGAAATCAAAGGATATACAAGAGATGAGGCATATCCATTCCTGACGGCGGCTTCTCTCCATGGCTCAAATGTGGGATCGGTCTGCATATTTCTGCACATAGAGATAGCTCCTGTTCTTATTGCTGTTCCTGTTGGACCTCTTCCCCTTTCATTATCTCCCCATGAGATCTGAAGCTTATCAATATATTTATTCTCAAAACCATAGTAAGCTACAGGTATGACACTTTTGGCCTCATCATTTTGAGCATATCCGACCCAAACCATTGTATGTCCGCAGTCTTCGATAATAATTCTGCAAATCTCATTTATGTAATCAAACTCATTAGAAGAATGCATCATTGCCTGACTGCTTTTGCTATGTGCGTTAAGTATGCGGTTTAGTCTTAATAGCTCTAACTGTGCCCTTTTAGATTCCGTAATATCAATCGAAACTGCCAGGTAAGATGGTTCATTCATAAAATTGATCTTTCTTACTGAGAGCATGATCCAAAATTGAGTTCCATCAGTTTTTTTTACAGGGATCTCAAGGTTATCAATTACACCGCCGGCTTTTAGCATCTCACGGACATTCCCGAAGTCGCTGGCATTATAAAAACTAACCCGATATTTTTCCCCTGATGTTTCATTGGCACCGAATCCGAAAGTCTTTTCGAACGGTTCATTTGTGAAAGTAATGGCCGAATCACAAATTCTTATGATCGAAATCATTACAGTGAGTGATTCAGCGATTGTCCTGAAACGGTCCTCACTTTCGATTAATTTTGATTCGGATCTCTTGCGATTAGTTATATCTGAACTGTATGTAACAACAAATATTACCTGGCTATCTTTGAAAACAGGAAAGTAATTGTGATGAAATATCCTGCAATCGCGTTCATCTTCAAACTCAAGCGGAATTCCTCTTTTGAAAACCTGTTCAAGTTTCTCCTGTCTGGCTGATGCAAGTTCAGTCGCCATAAACTCTGAAAAATGATGACCGATTATCTCATTTTCTGATCTTTTGTTTAATCTTTCCACCCCGGTTGAGTTGAGCATGCAGATTATACCATTTCTGTCGAACATATAGATCGACTCTAGGGTGGCATCCAGCACCGACCATAACTTTCGTTCGTTCTCTTTAAGAGCCTCCTCAGCTTTTTTCTTTTCGGTAACATCTATCCCTATACCAATATGTCCAGTCCTAATACCTGACTTGTCATACAAAGCTTTATTATGCCATTCCACCCAGACGAGCTCCCCATTCTTTTTTATGTTTTCATTAATATTTACCGAGAAATTATCCGGATCTTCTATGATATCTTCTGCCATTTCTAAAAGATTCCTGCCTGTGCTTTCTTTTTTAGGCATTATCGTATCCATTACCGGTATACTTAACATTTCTTCACTCTTAAATCCAAAAAATTCAAGTGCATATTCATTGACATAAGTACATCGGCCGGTGGTGTCCATTTTTATTATTACAGTTCTGGCATTTGACACCAATTCCTTGTAGCTTTCCCTGCTTTCAATCAGCTCTTTTTCCGTACTTCGCAGGAGCGTTATGTCTTCAACCAGTGACATTACGGAACTCATTACTCCGTTTTCGTTGAGGAGCACGGAATTATACCAGATGCATTCTTTTATCTCCCCTGTTTTTGTAATGTTCCTGTTCTGGGAAATAACTTTCAGTTCTTTTCCGCTTACCAGCCGTTTAATTGTATGTTCTACTTTTAGAATATCTTCGGGATAGATAATGTTCAAAAGATCTATCCTGATGCCCATAGTTTCTTTTTTTTTAAGACCGAATATTTTCTCTGCTTCATTTGACCACTGAATAATTTTAAAATCTTTGTCCCATTCAACAACAGCAAGCGGAGAGTTTTCAAGATGGTATTTAAGTCGTTGTTCGCTGTCCTTTAATATGTTTTCTGCCCTTTTCATCTCAGTAATATCACGGGCAATTGATATAACTGAGTTAACTTTACCGTTTTTATCCTTTTCAGGAACCAGGAGTGCGTCGAACACTCTGGTCTTGTCAAGCCAATTATTTGTGTGTTCGATCCTTCTCGGTTCTCCCGAATCAAGTACCTCTCTTGCAACCTGTTCCCATTGTTCAGTAGAATCAGAAGGAGCGCCATACTCTTTTGCTGTCTTGCCGATCATTGAATCAACAGGGAGATTTGTTCTGTCAGTGACTGCCTTGTTCCCATAAAGAAGATGAAGGTTTTTATCAAATCTTACAATCATGTCGGGAATATTCTCGGCAAGAGCACGGAACCTCTCTTCACTTTCTTTCAGTGCTTCCTTTGTCATCAATATGTCAGTAATATCCTGAATTGTAGACAGCAGATAGAAAACTCCATTGATTGATATTGTACTTGACGAAAGAAGACAGTTCCGTATCTTTCCGCTCCTTAACCTGAAGTCACATGGAATTCCATAAATGCTTCCCTGATTCTGCACATTCGTGAGAAACTGCTCACGGATGCCCGCATTTATAAAAAGATTAAGGTTAGCAGATGTTTGTCCTACAATCTCTTCTTTGGTGAAACCGGAATCCCTGATGAAACTTTCATTAACATCCCTGAAAATACCATCTTCTACAGTCGACAACGCCATTGGCAACGGGCTTAGATTAAAAAGAGACAGGAATTTTGTCTCGCTGTCACGGAGTTCAGCTTCAGCCTTTTTTCTTGCCGTAATATCATGTCCTACAACCATTGCTGAGACAGGAATTCCCTGTTCATTGAAATTGAATTTCATGTTCAGAACAGCATTGATTATCTGTCCGCCCTTATTCTTTACTTCATATTCAACGTTTTCGTCAGGTTTTTCACCATTGAAGCAACTTTTAATTCTTGATAAGAAAATAGCTTTGCTCTCACTGACAAGCAAATCAAGAGCATCGAGAGAAAGGAGCTCTTCTCTGGAGTAACCTGATAACTGACACATGGCATCATTTACTGTGCTGAATTTTCTATTTGCAAAATCCAGTTCATAGATAGCAGTTGGAGCATATTTTACCAGTTCTCTGAACTTTTTCTCCGATTCCCTGAGAACTGCCTCCATTTTTTTACGTTCAGTTATCTCATGAGCAACAACTACATTGCCTATATCTTTCCCGTCTGGGTTTTTCAGGACTGTAGAATTAACCTCCACAAAGAAGTACGTTCCATTCTTTCGGATATACATTACCTCACCTTCCCAACGGCCTGCATACCTTAACTTCGATCTTTCCGTGTCACGCGAAGAGCCTTCAATTTTTGGTTTTAGCATTTCTCCGGAATTTTTACCCAACGCTTCTTCTTTTGTCCAGCCGAACATCTTCTCAGCTGCCTTGTTCCAATAAGTAATCACGTAGTTACTATCGCTGCTAAAAACCGCGTCATACACATTTGATAATAATTGAGAATGGAAAGACAATGCTTCCTCTGCCAGTTTGCGTTCGGTAATATCGATATGATTCCAGAGACGGCCGGTAAGTTTTCCATCAACTTTTATAGGGATAAAATCCCTTAAGAGTGTTTTTTCTGAGCCCAGAGTAACATCCTCACCAATAACGGTCATCCCCTGGTTTACAATCTCACTTATTCTTCGAAGTGCAGCCTCAGGATCTTTGTATGAATTCTTTATTTTTGCCAGCATCTCATCTGCTTTCAGATTAATAAGTTCTGAAGGAGATTCTTTCAACCCGAAAATATCACAGAATGTCTGGTTGATAAATTCTGTCCGGTTTTCATTTGTAACAAGAAGGATCCCGTTATTCATGCCCTCCAGTATATTGTAAAACCTGTTAAGCATGAGTTGCATCTCTGCATCGGCAAGTTTTCGATCTGTGATGTCCTGAAATATGGTTGCGAATTTCCCTCTTTCCGGAGAAAAAACCGATATGTGGAAGTATTTCATCATCGGAGGAAAATATGTCTCAAAGGATGTATGTATTCCTGTTGATGCAACTTCATTATATATTTCAATATATGGAGCTTCGGGTACAGAATAGGCATCAGTAGCCATCATCCCTGAAATATTTTTCCTTTGCAGACCTGTAATCTTTTCAAATGCCGGGTTCACATCGGATATTATATAGTCAATAGGCTCTCCTGAAGAATTATAAACCAGCTCATGAATAGCAAGGCCTTCTGACATTGTTTGATATACTGCCGAAAGATTATTTTCGCTCTCCTGTAGGGCAGTTTTTGACCTTTTAATTTCTATTAAATCATTTCGCAGCCCTTCATTTGCTTTTTTCAGTTCCGCTGATCTTTTGGTTACCTGCGATTTCAACTTATTCTTCTGCTGTTTAATGAACTCAATCTCTTTCAGAGCTTTCTCAAGTTTGTCACTTAATCCCTTATTCTCCTTAAGAAGCTGATTTGCGGGTTTTGTTAACTTATTATCTGTCATGATATCGAGTTGTTAACATATTGATTAACCTGTAATGGGAGACTTTTCAAAGTCCTGGTTATTTAGAAATTTCAATAACTAGGTAATTCAAATGTAAATAATTTTTATAGCAAAAATTTGTATTTTAAAAAAGTTTGCGGCCTTTCTATCGAAGTATATTTCATCGCCTCTGCTAATTACAAAGGCAAATGAGAAGAAATCAATTTTATTGGCGAGGATTTAAATATAAAAAATGTTTACATATTAAGATTATTCTTAATTTTGAAAAACATCGTTGACTCTACTGCCAATAAAGAAGGATGACTACCTGGTTTTAATTAAATAGGAATGAAAATATTATTAGTTGAGGATGATCCGAAAATTTCCGCCTTCGTTAAAATTGGACTGGAGAGTAATGACTGTCTGGTTGACGTCGCCTATGATAGCATGATAGGAGAGAAACTGGCATTAAGCAGGAAATACGATGTTATTATTCTTGACGTGGTTATACCGGGAATATCAGGATTTGATCTTTGTAAAAAAATACGGAACAATAATAATCTGACACCTATTATAATGCTGACGTCTCTCGATTCTGTTGAAGATAAGCTTACTGGATTCGATTGCGGTGCAGATGATTATCTCGTTAAGCCATTTAGTTTCCAGGAGTTATTTGCCCGTGTTAAGGCACTAATACGAAGAAATAAAGAGACCCGCGTAATGCCTCTCCTTAGAATACTGGATCTTGAACTCGACTCAGTTACAAAAAAAGTCAGAAGAAATTCCAAAGATATTGTATTGACTGCTACTGAGTACAAAATTCTGGAACTTCTGCTGAGCAACAGAGACAAGGTATTTAACCGGATTCAGATAGCAGAAAGCATTTGGGGCTACTCTTTTAACTCCGGCACCAATGTAATTGATGTTCATATTAATTCACTCAGAAAAAAGATCGATAAAGATTTTGGGCAAAAACTCATTCATACAAAAAAAGGGTTTGGATACCTAATGAGTGAAGATCCCGGCACTAAGGAGTGATGACTCCTTTTTGAAAGATTGAATACTCTTAGCCAATTTCGTTCCCAGGGTGTGATATTGAATTCCCTTTTTCTGCATTATTAATCATTTCTTAATATTCTATTAATGTTCCTTTAACCGGTTAGGGAAATCTTTGTCATATTTTTGTATTAATAACTTACAAATACCTTTTATATGGAGAATTCAAAAAATAAAACCAAATGTTTGGGAACTGACATTATTTTGGGTTCTCAGGAGTCTAAGACAAATGTTTCCGAACTGGATATCCTTAGAAAAGCTTACGAGCTTATTCTGGAGAACAGCGATTTATTCTTTAAAGAACTTGGGAATGCTTTCATGGCGGAAAGCGAGCAAAGAGAATTTAACCCGATGATTTGAAAAAATCACCGGGTTATTTTTTTGTTCAATCTTATTTCAATTAGCTACGGTAATATCCGCAAATTTTTATTGTAGTTCCTCCTTAAATATACTTATCCATTTCCACCAATTTCCACCAATTTCAATCTGTTTCTATATATTTCCATTTATTTCCAAACATTTCCATCTTCAGCAATTCACCGGATTAACTATTTCAACTCTGATCTGTTTAGTTATAGGATGATTAAACATTTAATCTATTATGATATGGACCTAAGTGAGAAGAAATGCATACCGTGTGAAGGCGGGATACCCGCATTAAAGGAAAAAGAGATCCTGGAATTTAAGAAGCTTATCTCGGTTGACTGGAAAGTAGTCGATAATGTCAGGATTACAAAAGAGTTTTTCTTCGTAAGCTACCGACATACAATTGACTTTGTAAACAAGATTGCAGATATTGCCGAGGCGGAGGGGCATCATCCCGTTTTGCATATTTTTTTTGGGAGGGCGGTTGTTGATTTGTGGACACATTCAATCAATGGATTGTCTGAGAATGATTTTATTCTGGCTTCCAAAATCGATAAAATATGAGGTCGGGGTAAACGAAGAACCGCCAAAGCGAAGCGAGGAGCTCGACGAAGTCAAAATCAATGAGGGTATAAAATCCCGAAGACCTTTTGGATAAACGAATATTCGCAGATCAACTTTTAAATATTGTCATATAAATTAGGTAAGCAATGGAAGAGAATATTGTTAAAATACTTAGTATTGTGCAAGTTACACATGATGTAAGAAGATTTCAGCTTGAAAAACCAGAAGGATATACTTTTAAACCGGGTCAGGCTACCGACGTATCAATTAACAGACCTACCTTGAAAAATGAAAAGAGACCATTTACCTTCACTAGTCTTAATTCTTCTGATTATCTGGAATTTACGATTAAAATATATACTGATCATACTGGAATTACAAATGAGCTCGGAAAACTAAAACCAGGTGCTGAACTTATTATACGTGATGTTTGGGGTGACATAGCTTATAAAGGAACAGGTGTTTTCATTGCAGGTGGAGCAGGAATTACACCTTTTATATCAATTCTCAGGGATCTGGATCAGCAAGATAAGATAGGGAGCAATATGCTGATCTTTGCCAACAAATCAAAAAAAGATATTATTCTTGAAAAGGAATTGACTGACCTGCTTGGAAAATCATTCATTAATATTTTATCAGGAGAAAAAGCAAAAGGTTATGCTCATGGATTCATCACACAAGAATTTTTAAAGAATTATATTCCTTCAATTACCAATCACTACTACCTGTGCGGACCTCCGCCCATGATGGAGGCTGTACTTAAACAATTGCCCGGCCTTGGGGTAAGGACTGACCAGATTACCATGGAAGCAATGTGAGGTGGTTAAACATTTATCCAGCCCGGATTCTAATTATGAAAACTATACTGATTTTTGTCTCAAGTCTGGACGGTAAAATTACCAGATGGGGTAATCCTATGATAAGATCCTGGTCATCAAAGAGTGATCAGGAGCATTTTGATGCAATCTGGAAGGATACACGTGTGATTATTATGGGAAGTGGTACTTATAATCCTGATCCGGTTAAACCCGTTTCACGTCATCTTTTTGTTATTCTGACCAGGCATCCAGAAAGATATAAAAGCCGCGAAATACCCGGACAATTGGAATTTACTGATGATTCTCCTCTGTTATTGATGGAACGTTTTCAAAAAGCGAATGAGGACAAGCTTTTGATAGTGGGCGGAGCACAGATTGCTGCATTATTTCTCAAAGCACAATTAATCGATGAATTATGGCTTACCATTGAACCCAGGATATTTGGAATTGGTGCAAGTTTTGTGAATGACGAAAAACTTAATATTGAATTGAAGCTGCTTAGTTGCGAGCAGGCAAATGAACAGGGAACCTTAATATTAAAATACAAGGTTATAAAAGTAGAGGAAAAGCTGAACAGATAGTTTTAATGGGTTTCGTCTGATTTTAATCATCAAAGTCAATATTCTTGAAATCAGCCAGTTTCAGAGCTAGTTTCCTGTAAAGTTTTTCATTATCGGAATCACCGTTAATCCTGCTTATACGGCTGAGACCAAAATAACCATACGCTGCGTATGCATCGCCAAAACTCCTGAAAACGGAAATATCTTTGATTCCTTTGGTATATAACTGTTCAGCCTGTTTGATATTACGATACTTTTTTTCCTGAAGGATACCCTTGAAAATGGTGACCTGTGCCTGTAAAAACGGGTTCTCCATTTGTTCAACTGAGATTATTTCTTTTTCAGCTTCATCATATTGTTTTATCAATAAAAGGTTTTTTATATATGCTCCCAGATAAGCAGGATTTTCGGGATATATTTTATGCAGACTTTTACTATAAATAGCAGCCTTAGAGTAATTATTTTCATAACTCAGGAATATTTCTGTAAGAAAGGTGTATGATTCAGCTTTCATTATGATAGAATTCCTGGCAACTATTCCCAAGTCCTCCAATCCCTTAACTTTGCTTCCTTTGGGAAAAAGAAACGCAAGGGTTTTATATATAGGATGTGCATCAGGATAAGCTTCACGGAAATAGTTATAAATGCCAGTGAAAAAATAGAAATCTGAATACAGTGAAGTAAATGCGAAAGATCGTCTTATGCACTGATAAGTGCTGGTTGCAATAGGAAAAACCTCAAAACTAAGGTCATTATCAGTATAAAATAGCAAAAGCATCCCGCGGGCGCACAGATTAACGAGAAGTATCTCCGCTTCTGTCGACGGATCTTTGTTCTTATCACATAATTCAATACTTTTACGCATATCTGCTTCAAAGGACTCCCTTGCAGGGGAAGTTGTGACAAGCGGATAGTTTTTCCAAAATGTCATCATACCAGTAAAAAGATAATTAACCGGATGTCCCGGATATAATCTGCCCAGCTCTTTACTTACTTTATCAGCGTTAGTGAAATCAAAGTTGTATACAAAATCAATACCTCTCTTAATCAGCTTAATAGAACTTGAATCTTTAAGAATCTGACCTTGCAGTGATGATATATTCAGACACGAAACCAGTCCGATTAGGATTAGTGATATTTTGTATTTCCTGACCAATTCGATTCTTTAAAACTTTTTGCATGAATGTTTGTTCATAACTTTGAAAGTTATTATGAAACATATTCTTTGGTATAGAATCTAACAACTGATCATTATGAATGTTCATAGTATTTTAACCGGAACCTGTTCTCTTCATTGCAGACATTAAAATCAATCAAACAATTTGTATAAGTTGACTATCTTTAAGAGGAATTTTAAATAAAAGAGAAACTAATTATGAATTAATTTAATTTCAAACCTGAAGAAAGGCATATAAAATATAAATCAACCATAACATCAATCACAATAATGATCAATTATACAGCCACATATACAGATAAGTATCAGTTAGCAATGTCACAGGTTTATTTCCTCAAAGGTCAAAAGGAAACTAAGGCTGTATTTGATTACTTTTTCAGGAAATTGCCTTTTAATGCAGGATATGCAATTTTTGCCGGATTGGAGGATCTTCTGAACACATTGGATATTTTAAAATTTGACAAAGATGATCTTGAGTATCTGCAGGAACTTGGTTATCATACGGATTTTATAAGTTTTCTTAAAGAATTCAGATTTTCAGGCAATATTTACAGTTCGGAGGAAGGTGATATGGTTTTTCCTGTTCGCCCTGTCCTTCAGATTGAAGCAAATATAATTGAAGCCCAGATTATCGAAACGCTCCTCCTTAATATCCTGAATTTTCAGACATTAATCGCCACTAAAGCAAGCAGGATGCGTCAGGCCTCCGAAAAACGGGGTTTAATAGATTTTGGTTTACGAAGGGCCCAGGGTCCTGGTGGGTATTATGCCAGCAGAGCTGCCTTCATAGGAGGTTTTGATGGTACTAGCAATGTCCGGGCTGGTCGTGATTATGGTATCCCTGTCTCGGGCACAATGGCACACTCTTTTGTTGAGAGTTACGATGATGAATTGACTGCATTTCTGCATTTTGCTGAAGTCCAGCCCGATGATTGTGTCCTGGTTGTCGATACATATGATACTCTTAAAAGCGGTTTGCCCAATGCAATTACTGTAGCAAAAAAAATGGAAGAAAAGGGCCATCGTCTCAATGGTATCAGGCTGGATAGTGGTGATCTTGCCTATCTTGCAAAAGAAAGCCGTAAAAGATTGGATAGTGCAGGTCTTACTTATGTCAGAATTGCTGTTTCAAACCAGTTAGATGAGTATATCATAAAGAGTCTTCTTGAACAGCAGGCTCCGATTGATGTATTTGGCGTTGGAACCAGCCTTGTAACAGGTCATCCTGATTCTGCACTTGACGGAGTATATAAATTATCATTGGCAAATGGCAAACCCAGGATAAAATTGTCTGAGAATTTAAGCAAAATAACACTCCCTCACAGAAAGCAGGTATTCCGGATAACTGATAATGATAATATGTTCATCGGAGCTGATGCAGTTACCATGGCTGATGAACCTGATATAGATATAATGTATCATCCGTTGTATCCACTTAAATCTCTTTCCATTTCAAAGTTTAAGAAAGAACCATTGCTGCAAAAGGTTATGGCAAATGGTAAAAGGGTAATTCCTCCCAGGTCGCTTCCGGAAATAGCAAAATTCAGCCTGAACAGGCTGGCAAATCTT
>Ga0302164_10000573_pt1 | contig 12324 bp, 12 predicted proteins | sample I_Fen_E3_1_FD_193500 | JGI IMG/M metagenome (GOLD analysis project Ga0302164, IMG submission 193500) | Peat permafrost microbial communities from Stordalen Mire near Abisko, Sweden - I_Fen_E3_1 | ecosystem: Environmental > Terrestrial > Soil > Wetlands > Permafrost | place: Sweden: Abisko...
GCGATCACTTAATGAATAGCGCACGCCTGCACCAACTGGCACAACAGGAATAATACGGGGTAAAGTTTTTGCAGCATCAATAGCCAATCCGTTTTGTACATCAGAACCATCTCCAAATACATTGGTGTTCAAATTACTCCAGTCTCTTTTAATTTTTAAAAATGAAAAACCTCCTCCTGCAAAAAGATAAGGAGAAAACCTTGGAGACCTGGCCTGTAAAAAACTCCATACAGCCTGTAACGAAAGTTCTGTTACCGGTGTGGTGAAATTAAAATTTCTTTGCTGCCGCCAGTCTGGTGAACTGTACTTTGCATCATTGCCATATAATTTACCCCGGTTAATATTAAACCGCACAGAAAATGACGGACTTAAAATGCGGTAAATATGCAATGCCAGTTGCGGCTTCATTGTTTTGTACGAACCCAATGGTTGGGGCGTAAGGTCTCCCTGGTAAACAAATACACCACCACTTAAACCCACTTCATATTTTGAAAGATCAATTTGTGCATGCAGGAAATAAATGTTGCCGGTTACCAATACAATGGCAAGGATTGTTTTTTTTAATACAGACTTCATTGGATTTACATTTAATGGTGATAAAAAAAGTCAATGTAAAAGTCTATATTTCGATAAGTTGAATTTAGTACCTGATTATAATAAGGTAACAGTATAAATCAAAAAATAGTATTGCAATTATACCGTTACACTGTTAAACAAAAGTGAAGATGTAGGTTTGATTTTTCTTTAATTCGCATCGATAATTTGTCGCCACTAATTGCACGAATTAACACGAATAAAAACATTATTAGTGACAGGTCGTGCAATTAGTGGCAAGCAAAGAAAATTTTAGTAAGTACTTATTTAAATTTCAGGTTTAAACTAATAATATCCGAATTCAATCCATTGGTCCTGGTGTAATGCCCGTACCGCAATTCTACCATGTTCAGGTATTCAATACCCAACACACCTTTGGGTGGTGCTACACGAAACCCTGCCCCAAAAAAATTACTGTTGAATTTAGAAAGATCATGGTTGCTGGTATAATACTGATCGGCAGCGGTATGCGCTTCATAGGCTGCATAATATTTTATTGCTGTCTGTGTGTAAAAACGATAGAATGGTGTTACGGAAAAGAATGGGGTAACTTTTATGGAAGATTCAAGATCAACAGTATTTGATTTTAATCCCCAATCATCCTGGTAATGGCGGAAGAAGGAACGGAGAATAATTTTATCACCCAAAAAATAATTCGCTCTTAATCCCAAAGGTATTTTAAAACGGTTGCTGGGTAAATTTTCCACATGTACCGAACCATCAGTAAAATAAACCCTGTGAAATGGAAGGCTGAGATAACCATTTTGTGCTACCAAATCTGCCACCAACATCAATTGAAATTTTTTGGTTACTACCTGCGAATAAGAAAGCGAAGTGCTGAAAGTATTACGTGCACTAACCGGGTAACGGTGCTCCCCACGTGAGGAAGATGCACCACTGGTTGTTGTAACCGGAATTAACTCCGTAGGGTACACTAAAGAAACCTTATCAAGATAAGCCTGTGCTTTTATGCCAAATTCCCGGTTATTATTTTTAGATTTTTTATTAAAGCTGGCACCTAAACCAAAAGAAGTGTAATCAAACTCTTTGGAAAAAGAGGCGTTTAATCCAAAGGTATTTCCTGTTTTTTCATTTTCCACACTCCATGAAACTGATGGGTAAAAACGTACATCGTGTGATGAGGCAGATGAGTTTGCTTTAAGGTCTACCATGTCGGATGAAGCGGAAGTATAAGTGTCCAGCCCCGCCTCTATGGTAACAGAATGCTTACGTAATTTATAATCATAGCCTACCAATTTCAGGTCTATCACATTGGCAATATCAGTTAGCTTTTCTGAGCCAATGCCCCCGGTAACAGCACTGTTGTTGCCATCCTGGTGATAATAGCTGCTCACTAAATTTACCTCTTCAATCTTTAGCGGCCTGCTTTCATAAATAGAATCTGTTGATTTGGATTGTGCAAATGCGCCAAATAAACCCAGGTATAAGCCTACAACAGATAAACAAATTTTCTTCATAAGTGATCTTTATTTTGCCAGTCTTTTTATCAAAATATTTTCAAATAAATTTTTAAACACGGTATAGTAAACAAGGTTGTAATTAATTGCAACCACAGCCTCCACCTGTTTTTCCGCCATTGGCACCTGAAGCACCCTCACGGTAAGTTTGAAAACTCATTTCTGTTTTTTGTACTTTTCTTGATCCCAGTACCATTTCAGAATCGTTCAGTTTATTTTTTTGGTATTCTTTTACACTGGCACAGCTGGTTGCCGCAATAGATAGCGTTAATCCTGCAGCAATAATAGTAAGGTTTTTTTTTGTACTCATATCAGGTTGATGTTTTTTGAAGTGTAAATTTTATCCTGCTCATCAATAATAATGCAGGCAATATTTTTTATCTGGTTGATCATATCTAAACCTGCAGCAATGCCCATAATAGTAACCGGTGTTGCCATGGCATCAGCTATTTCGGCATTGGGGCTTATTATGGTTACGCTTTTTATTCCGTGTACCGGCATTCCTGTTTTGGGGTCAATGGTATGAGAATATTTTTTACCGTTGATCACCACAAACTTTTCATAGTTACCCGATGTGGCCACGGCCATATCGGTAATACTTAAATAAGAAAATGGTTGATGGATGCTGTTGGGATTGGCAATCCCAATGGTCCAGGCTTTGCCATCGGGCTGGTAACCCCATGTGGTAAGATCACCTGCTGCATTTACAATACCACTCTCTACACCATTTTGTTTTAAAATATATTTTGCCCGTTCTGCTGCATAACCTTTGCCAATACCACCAAAGCCAATACGCATCCCTTTTTCTTTAAGGTACACCGTACAATTGTCTCTATCTAAAATGATATTTTTATAATTGATGAGCCGCACCATTTTTTTTGCCAGCTTTTCATCAGGCAATGTTTTCATGTTACGGTCAAAATTCCATAAGCGCTTATCAATAGAACCGTACGAAATATCAAAAGCTCCTTGCGTAACTTCCGATATTTTTATCGAACGCTGAATGATATCATAAATTTCCCGGTCAACTTTTACAGGATTAATGCCTGCGTTAGCATTAATTAAATTGGTTTGGCTGCTATCGTTAAAAGTAGTGAGTAATTGTTCAATACGTTGTATCTCATCAATGGCGGCATCGATGCAATTGTTGGCCCAGCCTTCATCTTCTTCATCGGCAACAACGCTTATTTCAAAGCGGTTGCCCATTAATTTTAAAGTGCGTTTAAAAATCGTTTGCGTTGCGGCAAACGTATCATTTAATAGCGGCATTGCTGATGGCTTTAATTTCGTTTGTAAAATCTTCCGGTGCACCACCGGGAAATCCATCCCAGGTTTTCAAAACTTTTCCATCGGCATTCAGCAATAACGTAAGTGGAAATTTACCTTTAGAATTATATTTGTCGGCCAATGCCTCATTTATTTTTACCTGTTCTTTACTCAATTGGTTTTTTTTCATTCTCGGAAAATCAGCATTTACCAATACCAGGTTGTCTTCTGCATACGTTTTAAATTCATTGCTTTCAAATATTTCTTTCCGTAAGCGCATGCAGGGGCCACACCAGTCGGAGCCGGAAAAATTCAATACGATCAGTTCATGTTTTTGTGAGGCTGTTTTTTTTGCATCATCAAAATTATTTATCCAGCCGGAGGATGTTGCAAACAGCGAAGAGAATACGAGCAGCGTTAGAAATTTCATACTGATTGAATTTTATTTTTAATGAAATATGTAAAATTGAAAGTAAGCTAAAATTGTTCCAACAATTTTTTTTCTACTGATTAAACACCGTTGTGTTGTTAAAGTTGTGTTGTATATCTTATCAGCAAAAAAACGGCGGCTAAAATAATGCAGGTTTATAGAAATAAACCTGCATGTGTTCGCCATTAAACCTACTTAACCTGTATAACTACTGAAGCAGAATCTTCTCCGTTTTTGCATTGCCCCCTGTCATGTCCTCTTACATGCCACATACTGTCTATATGATGATTCCATAAACTGTCAGGTAAATGGTGCCCGATACTATCAGCATGATTGCAAATATGTACCGAGTCCAGGTCCAGTCCTCTTGCCCTTACACCAATTACATAATTACCGGGCTGCGAAAATGTAAAATAGTTGGTCTTTTCTGTGGTAACACCATAGGTTGCAGCAGCTGTAGCCGCAGGTGTTGCAGACCAGCTTAATGTGTTTACATTTGTACTTGCGGTTACTGAAATGGTTTGACCTACAGCAGCCGTTGTAGTGGATGCTGCCAACGAGATGGAGCTGGTGTTAGAATTAGATTTGTTGCAGGCAAATAAAACTGCCGCAGGGATCAGCAGACTAAAAAGGGTTTTTTTCATAATTGATTTTTTTTTTTGACTGAATAATTTTCATAACCTATACTAAAAACACAGATGCTGAGTTATGAATGAAAGGTTGGGTGATAAAAAAATATTTTTAGTTTAACCCAACCCTTTAACATTTACTTTACATCTTAATGGTATTCGCAATATGCAGGAGCAATTAAACCAGCTGATACAACTTTGTATTAAAGGGGAAAGGCATTCCCAGAGCAGGTTGTATGCGTTGCTGGCACCAAAGATGTTTGTTATATGCCTGCGCTATTCTAAAAACAGGGAAGAAGCAGAGGAAACTTTGCAGGAGGGCTTTATGAAAGTGTTTGAAAATTTACAGCAGTTTAAATTTGCCGGCTCTTTTGAGGGTTGGGTAAGAAAGATCATGGTGAATTGTGCGCTGCAAAAATTCAGGAGTAAATCACATCTTCATGCCGTGGTAAATATCGACGATGTAAAAACCGAATACGGCGATACGGAAAATATATCCTCTCAACTGGGTACAAAAGAACTATTGCAAATGGTACAATTACTGCCGGCTGCTTATCGTATGGTTTTTAACCTGTATGTTTTTGAAGGTATGAAACACCGTGAGATTGCGGAAATGCTGGGTATTTCTGAAGGTACTTCAAAATCCAACTTATCAGATGCAAGAACCATCTTAAAAAAAGCTGTTGTAAACAGTGCACAAATTGCTAAACAAAATATTAATTAGCTTATGAGCGAAAATTTACACGATATTGATAAGTTGTTCAGGGATTCCATAGAAGGGCATGAGGAGATGCCTCCGGATAAAGTATGGGATGCCCTTGATAATAATCTGGACAAAAGTAATGTTATCCAGATAAAAAGGAAATACAATAACCTTAAGCGTTTAGCCATTGCATTGTTGCTGCTTTTATTGGGCACAGTTATTTATGAGATACAATCGAAAAAAACGGGTAGGGAAGAGGTGGTAAATAATTCTGGCAGCGATAAAAATGCTGGCGACAAAAACACAACAGTAAATACAACACAAAATGGCTCAACGGATAAAGTAAATGAGGTTCCTGAAGATGCTGTAAAAAATACCAACAGTGCTGCATCTGGTAACAGGGGAGTAAATAATGCTGGCAAAGATTCCGGGGCGGATGCTGATAAAAATGCAGCAAACAATACAATACCAATGCAGTCCGGACAAAAAGCAGGACAAAAAACAGAAACTGAACTGTCGCAAAAAAATAATTTAAAACTAAAAGTCCGCAACCCTAAAACTGAGAACGGAGAAAATGTTGCTAATGAGAATGCCCCATTGCAGCAAGGAAACAAATCGCCAATAAAAAAATCGAGCATTCTTAAAACGAGGATTACAATCAAAAATGCAACTGCAGCAGAGGGTACAAATGATGAAGAAAGTACAGCGGCAAAAGATAAGAGGCGTAATAATGTAAATGGTACAGGTTTAAATGAACTTCGGGCTTTACAAAATGAAGCAGTTGAAGGCGTACCTGTAGTATTGCAGAAAACTGCAATGGCAAAAGTTGAAGTAAAAAGAATTTCTCCCGAAGCAAATATTTCTTATACTTTGGCAAAGAATAAGAACAGCAAAACCCCCAAACCATTTCATTTTAATATAACACCGTTTTATGCGCCGCAGTTTAGTTATAACCGGCTGGAAGATGATCATCGGGACCCAGGGCCGCAGCCAAGAAATGGCAGGGAACAGATCAAAGAGGATGAACAGCATGAAAAATCTTCTGCATTAGGCGTGCTGGTTCAATTACCGATAGGTAAAAAATGGAGCCTGCAATCTGGTATTACTTATCTTAATAAAGAGATCAGTATTGAGCCTAAGAAAATATATGCCAAATTAGATAATGATGGTAAAGTAAAATATCGGTTTGACTGTTCATCAGGCTATACTTATATCTCGCCCAAAACAGGCAATACACCTGCTGTTGGTGATAGTGTAAGCGCATCAGCTTCTTCCAATACATTGCAGTATATTGGCGTGCCATTAGCAGTTAACTATACTTTTACGCTGGGTAAATTTAGTATTGTACCCACTGCAGGTGCAACTATTAATTTTTTAACTCGGCAAAGAATAGAAACTGAATTGGTGCAGGGCACTTCAAAAGAAAAGCAAACCATCAGTACCATACAGGGGCTTAAGAGAACTTATTTCAACGCCTTTACCGGAATTTCGCTGGAGTATAATTTAAATAAGCGAATTGCTTTAAGTATTACACCGGCCAGCAATTTTGCGCTCAGCTCAATTAATAAAGACGCTGCGGTAAAATCTTACCCCAACTCGTTTGGTTTGGCAGGCGGAATAAAAATAAAATTCTGACACAATGAAAAACTGCAGGCCAAAACCTGGTAGGAATAAATATATACACTATGAAAAAAATACAAATTGCAGTGAACCTTGTTGCATTGGTGCTGCTGTTTCTTTTTACCGGAAAATTTTTGGTAAGCAATAATGTGTTGTAACAATTATTTTCCAATCAATTCAATCTCATCATCTGTATCAAACTCATCTTTTGATGCATAAGGCCATTTTTTTTGCAGATTGGCATAAACAAAATATACCACAATACCACTTCCAAAAACTACCAGGAAAGATGCAATAATGGTAATGCCTGTTGCATAAAAAATAAACAACCACATTGCAATCGCAAAAATTACAGGCAAAGGATACAGCGGCATTTTATAGGGAAGGTTAGTAGTGCCATTTCTTTTCCTTAATAAAATTACACCAACAGCCTGGCCTACAAACTGCACTATGATACGCATAGCCAGTATGCCATCTATAATATGCTTCATTTTAAACAGCATACTAAATATAAACGCAAATGCGGCTAACACCAATAATGAAACGTAAGGGAAATTTTTAGTGGGATGAAGCTTACCAAATATTTTAAAAAAGGCACCATCAACTGCAGCGGCATAAGGCACACGGGAATACCCCAACATTACTGCAAATAAAGAAGCCAGCGCCACCCACAATATCATTACAGTAGCAATGTTGGCAGCAGTGCCACCATACAATCTTTCAATAAAAGTGCTTACCACAAAATTATTTTGCCCGTTTTCCTGCCATCCTTTTATTTCCTGCCAGGGAATAACGCTGCTCACACTTACATTCATGGCCAAATACAAAACAGCAATTCCAATTACAGAAATAAACATACTTCTTGGAATATTTTTCCCCGGGTTTTTTATTTCTCCGCCCAAATGGCAAACATTGTAATAACCTAGATAACTATACATCGATTTAATGCAGGCTTGTCCAAATACAAATGATGCCAGTTGCCCCCAGCTAAAATCGGTATTAATATCTTTAAGCGGCTGTAAAAAATTACCATGTGCAATACCTCCAAAAATGATCCAGCCTAAAGTAAGTAACACCCCACTCCAAAGCAACACCCCGATTTTTCCAATACTGTCAATCTTCCGGTATAACAAAAAAGTGATAAAAATAATAACAAGGCCTGATACCGCTTTTTGCTGCCAGGGTTCCAGGTGAACCAGGTAACCGAGATATTGCGAAAAACCAATGGCAGCAGAAGCTGCAACCAAAGGCGCCTGTATAACGGTTTGCCATACATATAAAAAACTCATCATTCGGCCGGGGCCATTTTTGCCGTACGCTTCCTTTAAAAAATTATAACTGCCACCTGCAAGTGGGTAGGCGGCACCCAGCTCGCTCCATATCATAGCGTCTATCAGTGAAAGTATGGCACCCGCAATCCAGGCGTATAAAAACATACCACCCATAAAGCCAATTACAATGGGCAGCGTAACAAACGGACCAATACCCACCATGTCAATCATATTTAATACAGTAGATTGAAATAGCCCCAGACCGCGTTGTAGTTTTGGTGTCGACATCTGTTGAATTAAGAACGGAAATTACGATTTAATAAAAAATCCGGGCATAAAAAAACCGGAACTCGTAAGAGTTCCGGCACTAATCAAAAACCATTAACCATTAAACCTTATCCTATGAAAAACCAATTATATAGTCGGTAATTCAAGCAAAGGGGTTGCATGGTCATCAATATTTTTTTTACCACTTGGCAGAAAATGCTTTCATGTAATCGGGAAAGTTTTTGGATTTGTAAATTCCATCGCCAAAAAATTTCAAAGGCGGTTCAAGTTCTGATGGTTTTAAATAACCTGATAACGGCGCTGGTTGCGCATCTATCGCCGATAATAAAACGGTGGTGGGGTAACCCATTCGTCCAAACAATAAATACACGGCAAGCTCATTGGCTTTATAAGCGGGGTTAAAGCCATATTTTTTCCCATTCAATTCTACCGAGTCTTTCGATTCGGCATTAAATTTTACAGCATAATAATTATCGTTGATATAAGATGCAACATTATCGTTACCATAGGTTTCCTTATCCATTACTTTGCACCAACCACACCAGTTGGTATACACATCAATGATTATCGGCTTCGGGTGCTTATCATATGCAGCAGCAAGTTCAGCTAAACTCAACCAGTTTATTTTGTCTTTTTTACGCGGCTTAAACGAAAATAAAATAACCGGAAGAACCAGCAGGATGAAAAAATATTTAACCTTTTGCATGAAATAATTGTTTTGTAGCTTAGATTGATTATAAACGCAAAGTAATGAAGAAAATTGTAGTGGCAATAACAGGGGCCAGTGGCTCTATTTACCCTAAAATATTAATAGATAAATTGCTGATGGTGAAGGAGCAATGGACCGAATTGGCCGTAGTGATGACAGAAAATGCCAAACAGGTATGGGCTACCGAGCTTGATAATGAGAGTTATAGTAATTTACCCGTAAAATTTTACAGCCAGCAGGATTTTACAGCGCCCTTTGCATCGGGTTCAGGTCAATACAATACCATGATCATTATTCCCTGCAGCATGGGTACTTTGGGCAGAATTGCCACCGGGGTTTCTAATGACCTGATCACCAGGGCAGCCGACGTGATTTTAAAAGAAAGGCGGCAATTGATTTGCGTGGCAAGGGATACACCTTACAATCTCATCCATATTCGCAATATGGAAACCATAACTCTTGCCGGCGGTATTATTTGCCCTGCCACACCATCTTTTTACAGTAAACCAAAAACTATCGAGGATGTGGCCGCCACTGTGGTAGACCGTGTGCTTGATCTTGCTGGTATTGATATTAAAACATTCCGTTGGGGCGGCCCCCTCTAACTACCCCAACGGGGGAGAAAAGTAGAAGATTGGGGCAAAAAAAGTGTAAAAAATGAATACTGCCCATTCGAGTTCCCTCTCATTTTGGAGTTCTTGAGCAAAGCGAAGAGAAAGAGCGAAGCTCATTGGGGTGAGGCCTTTACCGCAGATCAACTACTTCCACACCAGGATATTTTTTCTGATCAAAGATGAATTGCGTATCAGCAACCATGGTGGTGGTATTCATATTACTTACCGAAAAGCTTAAACGGTTACCTGTTTTTTCAAAGATCTTTGCAGAAGTAACAGTTTGCGTTGCTTTGTTCACATACACCATCACTTTGAAATAAGGTTTGCTTTTATCAATGGGTGTAAGCTCCAGTTCCTGTATGCCCTTGGTTTCGCCATTTAATTTGTATAAAAAATCCTTATCGTAAAAATTGGTGAATAATTTTTGCGGTGTAATGGTGTTATTGGCGGGGTCTAATTTGCTGATGGTAACTTCATTGCTGGATTTGTCGTAGGTCCAAACGTTGCTGCCATCACAAAAAACCTCTTTACCGCCAGAGCTCATGCGGTACTTAACACCTTTCATATACACCGTGCCGGTTTGGGCTCCCAAACTTTTACCAGCACCATTTTCTCCTTTTTGAGAAAATTTAGCAGTAACACTTTTGTAGGTTTTAAACTTGGCACTAACACCATCTAATATTCTTTTGGCAGCGGGGTCACTCTGCCCCATGCCTTTTGGAGGTTGTGCAGTAATAGCAGATACCATAATCATCAAAAACAACACACTGTATATTTTTTTCATACTATCGTTTTTTATAAACAAGCCTCTCTGTTTTAAGAGGTTGCAAAGATATGAGAATAGATGCTTTTATGCAACCCAAGTTTAAAGCGGGTGTTTAAGAAACTGTTAATGTGCAGCCGGCAACAAAATAAACACAATAACTACCCGTTAATCCGTTGAGATTATTTATTTTGCAAACACTTCAACCTGTCTTTCTGGCTCAACTCAACTTTTCGGGCATTATTTATTCATTTAATTAATTCAAATGACAGAAAGAAACATTCCCCTTTCTCAAAGGGAAACCTATGAGCCATCGCAATTAACCGAATTTTTATGGTGGTTATCCACTGCCGAAAGAGAGATCTTAATTGATTCAGTGATTGACAGGAACCGCTACCGCATTATAGGGATGACGGTATTAGCCACCTGGCTATTTGCCAGTTTTACCTGGACGTATTTTTTCAGCACTATTGTTGATTCTACAGTGCTTGCTATTGCGCTGGGTTTGTTTATGGGCTTTATTATCCTTACCATCGACAGGGCATTAATAAAAGGCATTACCAAATTCAATAAGAAAAAATTTACGCCGCTGCTGTTCAGGGCACTGCTGGCCATTACCATCGGTACATTTATGGCCCAGCCAGCTGTACTGTATATGTTTGATAAAGAAATTAAAATGCAAACATCGCTGGATAATGAAAAAAGAAAAATGGTAAAGCGGCAGGAATTGGATTCATTGTACAGCAACAGAAAGAATGAATTGCTGTTACAGAAAGAAAAAGTTAAGGCTGAACTGGATAATAAATATGCCGATGTAAGTAAAGCGAGGCAGAATTTTTTAGCCGAAACAGATGGTAGTGGCGGCACAGGAAAAGTGGGCATTAAAGATATTGCCATTGCCAAACGAAATGAATACCAAAAACTGGATGAAGAATACCAGGCATTGTTAAAAGCAGATCAACCTAAAATAAATGATGCTGATAAGGAATTGAATGAGATGGAAGGCAAGATAAAAGCCGAAGAAACCGCTTTTACACAATACCTCAATAACGGTTTTTTAACCCGGGTAGATGCGCTGAGTAATTTATTGAAGAATAATCCTGCCTTGCAATACCGTTATTATTTAATTGTTTTTATATTGATGCTGATAGAACTGATGCCGGTTATTGCAAAAACATTATTGCCCAGCGGCAGTTACGATGAAAAGGTAATGCTGCGGGAAGAGATGGAGATTGAAATTGCACACAGTAATATGCGAAAAGAAAAACAATTGAAAGAATTGTATAACCAGATGGCGCATGAATATGATGGGGAAGCCATCACTGCTTTCTTCAGGCTAACAAAAGAAGACCGTGCCGAAAAAATAAAAGCCTTTAGTACAAAATGGAAAGAAGAGAACCATCAAACTTTTGATGGGCTTTGGGAAAAGATGAAGAAGGAGATATTGACGAAGCAGGAAAACTAGGCGTTCAATATCTTTACAAAGCCCTCTAAGCTTTGTAAAGAAAGCAAGGCTACTCTATACCAACGCCGTAGTTACACCGTACCAACGTCGGTGTTACTCCGTATCAAAGCCATAGTTACTCCGTATCAAAGCCGGTACAAACATATTATTAATGCAGCAATAAGCCAGTTACACCAGGATCTAAACTGGCATAGCTAAAAACTATATAACACAAAACCTTATTTTTGCCAACTATGGCAAAAGCAGTTGGCGAAACCCCGTTAATGCAGCAACATAATGCCATCAAGGCTAAATACCCTGATGCCATCTTGCTCTTTAGGGTGGGGGATTTTTACGAAACATTTGGCGATGATGCGGTGAAAACGTCTACCGTGTTAGGTATCACCCTTACAAAACGCAACAATGGCGATGAAAATTCATCACAGTTGGCAGGCTTTCCGCATCATGCATTAGATACCTATTTACACAAGCTCGTAAAAGCAGGTTACCGTGTA
>Ga0302164_10000574_pt1 | contig 12316 bp, 12 predicted proteins | sample I_Fen_E3_1_FD_193500 | JGI IMG/M metagenome (GOLD analysis project Ga0302164, IMG submission 193500) | Peat permafrost microbial communities from Stordalen Mire near Abisko, Sweden - I_Fen_E3_1 | ecosystem: Environmental > Terrestrial > Soil > Wetlands > Permafrost | place: Sweden: Abisko...
AATTCGGCTAGGTCTCAAATCGCTGAAGGACTTTTAAAATCAGTATATGGCGAATATTATGAGGTTTATAGTGCAGGGAGTGACCCAACTACTGTAAATCCATTTGCAATAAAAGTTCTAGGAGAAATTGGTGTTGATATATCCGAAAATCGGTCTAAAAGTCTAAAAGAATTTGATGGCTTAGAATTTGATTATGTGGTTACAGTATGTGGCGGAGATAGTCAAGTCTGTCCATTTTTCTCTGGAGGAAAAACTTATTTCCATGAACCATTTGAAGACCCTGCAAAAGTTGATGGCACTAACCAGAACAAAAGTGATGCTTTCAGAAGAACTAGAGATGAAATTAAAGATTGGATAGATAAAACTTTCAAAATATGAGGTGTATATGATGTTAAAAGTTGTAATAGTTACAGACGGTCCTTATGGTGACAGAGCATTTGAAACAATAAATGAATTGTATGATACAGCATTTATTGAAATGGAAAAGCCAGAAGCAATGTTCATAGAAGAAATCGATATACCAGAAAGAGATTTGAAGATTATTGAAAGTGCAAATATTTTAATTACATATACGGCGCATCCTGATGTTACATTAATTTTGGCTGAGATGTTCCATGATAAGGTCGATTGGATGGCAATTGCATCATGGAAAGGGGATGGATTCAAAAACCAGCTTGAATCATATGGAAATGTCACATGCCCATATATCATGTGTGAACTCGAAGAAAATGGTAATCCCTTATGGGACGAGTTTGTTTCAAAAATAGGAAGACCTAAAATCGTATTAGAATATGATGATGACAAAATACGTGATATTACTGTTTTAAGGTCCTCTCCATGCGGTTCAACTGCATTTGTTGCAGGATACCTCAAGGAAAAATATATAGGTAAAAAACCAGATTTGGAGGAATTTCCACTCGAAGCCGGTCTTAAATTACAACATTACCCATGCAGAGCAGCAAAAGTAAGACTTTTCTCAGATGAAGAATGTAAAAAAGAAATGGCATCAGGATTCCACAGAGACGCCTTCGAAGATGCTATTAAATCGCATGATCTTAAATAGTAACCAACAAATGAAACCTATGTTACACTAAAGAGTTTTATTTATTTTTCTACTTTTTTAATTCTTTTTTAATTTTGTCTTTTATATATTCAACGCAAATTTCCCCATTTTCATCTAATCTGGACACATCTGTAGGTTTTAAATTCTTTTTATTAAGTTCGTCCATAACATTGATATTTTTAATTGGTTTTACCCCTTTTTGTTCCAATATTTTGAGGGTGCAGTTGCCATCGCAACCACTGATAGCTATAATTGGATATTTCTTTATTAAATTTTGAAATCCATCTCTATCCGCCGAAGTAGCTCCCATACATATAGATATTGTATTATCAGTTTCAGAAACTATATCAGATGATGTTACTCGCGAAACTAGACCATATGGACTCATTCCACTACATGCAGCTAAAGCTATCTTATTTTTTTTACTCATTCAATCATCTCATTTTAATTCTATTTAAATGAATTAACGCAGCATCATTCACATTCTATTGTTTTGCTCTTAATTTAGCATTCATTTTGTCAAATCTATTTTTAATGTGTGTGTATTCTTTTTGATCAAAAGGACATCCTTCTATACAGTATGTACAGCCTTCACTACAACCTATACAAAGTTCTTGTACAAATTCCGTTTCTTTTTCTCCGCAACATGTTTCATTTTCTATCAATGCTTTTTCTGGGCAGGCTTTGATGCATTTTCCACATTTTTCGCAGTAATCTGTGATCCATGAATGTTCGTTGCTTTCTTTTATGGGTAAGTTTGCTATGCTGACAAATATGGCTGAGATTTTTTGTCTTGGACCTAATTCCGGAGATATTAATAGACCACTTTGTCCTATCCATCCTAAACTTGCTTTTTGACCAAGTTGAGAAAACTTCACAAGACCTCCATATGGATGAGCAATTTCGGTAGCAAAACCATTCTTACGGAGATAATCAGATATTTTGGTGGTTAAAATACCTAATCTTACATATGCAGTATCATTAAGGTCCTTTGCATCTTCACCTGGAGGAGTATTTATGATATCTTCATTCATTTCCATTGTTAAAACAATGGTGAACGGATATTGTATGAATTTGTCATGGATCAACAAATCAGGAGTGATCAAAGTATATCCAACATTTAAAATGCCCAAAGAATGTGCATACTCTTCTAAATTTTGGATAAATTCTTTATTTGCGAAAAAACTTGGATTATCTGGATTTTTTACCAACGAAATATCTGGATAATCAATATCCCCACAGCCACATCCAGAGTCGTCATTTGTGTCATTTCCAAGTAATTCTTTTGCAGATTCCGATCCACAGCCACATCCACTATCCTTTCCCGTTTCATCGATACTTTCTATAGGTTCTCCGCATTCACATTTTTTTATGGCTTTTATTTCTTGGCTGATAATTTTTCCTATGAGTCGTTTATCCATGTTAGGTTCGGTGAAGTTATGTTCAGAAACAACTTCAACATCCTTAAAACCTGCTATTTTAATTGTGTTAATGTACTCATCTTTGTCCAATGCCCCTGCTACGCATCCTGCCCATGCTTGGAAGTTTTTACGTATTTCTGAAGGTATATCTCCCTCTGTTACTATATCTGAAACTAGAATACGGCCATTTGATTTTAAAACTCTGTATGCTTCGTTATAGGCCTTTAATTTGTTTGGTGTGAGGTTTATGACACAGTTGCTTATTATTACATCTATAGAGTTGTCTTCAAGTGGTAAGTTTTCAATTTCTCCCTGTTTGAATTCGACGTTTGTATATCCTCCTTCTTTTGCATTTTTGATTGCAGTTTCAATCATTTCAGGAGTCATATCAACACCTATAACTTTCCCCTCTTCTCCGACCTTATTAGCTGCAAGAAAGACATCTATCCCTCCGCCGGAACCAAGATCTAAAACGACGTCTCCGGGATTTATTTCTGCCAAAGCTGTAGGATTTCCACATCCCAAACCAAATACAGCTTCTAATGGTATACTTTTTATCTCTTCCATAGTGTAACCTGCAGCCTGGGCTTGCTTAATGATTGAATTTTCTTTGGTATTTCCACAACAGGAACATTCAGCCGAATCTTCTTCATTATTTACTATTTTAGAATAGCGTTTCTTTACGAATTCCTTAATTTTTTTATCTTCCATATTAATACAACCCACTTATCCATACATCTAAATATGTAAATATATTAATAAATTTATTGTTATGGTATTTAAATCTATTCAAATTGATTATTATCAGTTGGAACAATATATACAGAAATTAATAACAGATAACAAAGTAAAAAAATGCAATATTATTATTATTTTTTTATGGGATCAGAATTTTTACAAAAATCGGACATGTCTTTCATATCATAGAAGATCTGGCAGAAAAACTTACAAGCAGACATTAATTCTCCTTCACCATTGTTAGTTATAGTATAGAGTTTATCTGTATCTACTGTAATTAAGCCATTATTTTTTAATTCTTTTAATGCAGGATATATTGTTCCAGGACTAGGCTTCGTTCCTCTTCTTTTTTCTAATTCTCTACCTATTTGAGCCCCATTCATACTTTCTTTATTGAGGATCCAAAGTATTAGATAAGATAAATAACCCTTCATTTCACAGCATGCCATGAAATTATATTGGATATCCAACTAATAAATGTATCTTTTTTATCGCATCTCCAATATTGGATAACCGATAATTATAAATAATTGTATCGGATAACCAATAGTATCGAATAAGTGGAGGTGAAAATGTGGAAGCAAAATTTGACCTGCAACACTTCTGTTGCGGTCCAAATGGGTGTGAAATTGAAATAGTGTACGGAGAAATGATTGATGCAGAATAATAGTGAAGAATGTGCAAAAAATAGGATACTTAAGGTATCCTTTTTTTTAATTTTAAAAATTTAAGATGAAAATATGAAGAAATCTTTTAATGTCAATACAAATGTACATCCATCTCCCGTTTGTAATTAGGACTTATCGATTTAAAAAGATCAGAGATTTAGAAATATGTAAATAAGTGTAAATAATGAAATAAAAGCTAGTAATTCGTCTCCAGAGAGGTTTAATGTTAATAAAAAAGTACAACTTAAAACTCTTCCAACATGTTATCAATAGGAAAAAATGTAGAATACAATGTTAAATCTTTGAAAAATAATCCTAGTAATCCAAAAACAGTAGTTTCTAAAGATTTTATACCAAAATTCGAAAAATATGCTCGATCTATGGGTATAAAAGGTGTAGGATATACTAAAGTTCAACCCGACTTAATTTTTAAGGATAGGGCTATTCTTTTTGAAAATGCAATTGTTTTTACGAAAGAAATTGATCAATTTGTAGTTGATAATGATTTTCCTGAAAAACAAGCAAAAGATCTCAAACTATATGATGAATTTGGAAAGAAAACAAATGAATTGGTTGATTATCTACGAGAAAATGGTTTTCCTGCTCAGGCAAGTCATCCCTCTGTAGGTTTTGTTACTTATCCCTCACTTGCTCAATCTGCAGGTTTAGGCTGGAGGGGAAAAGGTAATCTTCTTATAACTCCAGAATTAGGACCTAGACAGAAAATCTCTGCCATATTTACAAGTATTGAAAATTTACCAGTAAATGAACATAATGAACATTCATGGATATCTGATTATTGTAATCACTGTGGTAAATGCATTAAAACATGCCCTAAAAATGCAATTGTTGAAAAATCTGATAACTTTAATAGATCTGAATTTATACCTGAACTTTGTAAAGGCTGTACTGATATACGTACAATTTGTATGAAAGAATGCCCATTTAATAAAAGGGAATATTCTCATTTAAAAAGCAGATTCGAAAATTTGAGTCAGTCCAATAATGAATATTAAACATTCCTTCGAAAGTAAACAAAATAATCTATTAGTGGATACTAACCAGATTATAATAGTTTGTTGCCTGCATACTTCAATGGAAAGTTAATAAAAAGTAAGGAGATAAACAAAATTGTTTATACATTTACCCTAGACATGTAACTAAACTATGTGGCTCAGAATTAATATAACATTTTTTTTCCTTTTATATTCTTTTTCCTTAGATTAAAATTAATCAAATATTATGGGTGAAATTTAAATTTAAGGAAAATTATACTTAGTATATAATTAGGTTTATTCTTTATCAAAATTTGACAATTTATTTTTAGGGGGGGCATGAAGAAGAACCAGGATCAGTGAAGGATATGGCAGCATCGGGAAGCAGGATTCCACGAACCTTCCTCTGGATCCATTTCGATTCAAAAAATCTGGGGAGACTGAAAGGACGGAAATATCGATGATTCTACGAAGTGAATCGCAAGGAAACTGAAGGAAGGAGGATAACGAAATGAAAACAGAAAATATTGATAAAGATAAGATCGATTCAAACGTAAAGTTGGTTCGTGAATATGAAGGTGCCCAACTTTTCCATATAGGGATTCTTGACCTCGTGGTGCTGAACGGCACGCACAAGGAGATGGGACAGCAATACGGCGGTCTTTTGAAAGACAAGATCCTAGCCACACGCGACACCTGGAAGAAGATCTTCATAGATTCTGGGAAACTCTCATTCGAAAGCATTCTGAAGGTGATTGGCAAACCATTCTATACCTCCGCACCAAAAACATTGAAAGATTTCTATCAAGGAATTGCTGAGAGATCAGGGATCAGCCTCGATGAGGCGGTTGTTCTGGACAATTGGCTACCCCTAGTTCTGTTGGGGAGACGGGCAGGCTGCTCATCCCTTGTTGCATGGGGCAACAAGACAAAGGATGGCACTGCCTACATGGGGCGGAATCTTGATTTTCCAGAGTTCATACGAGATATAATCGGGACTAACGGAGTGGTTGTTGTGATAAATCCAATTGACGGCGAATTAAGCGTCGCTGGTATCGGATCGCCAGGCACAATTTCTGGATTTGATGATGCCATCAACAGCACTGGCCTATATATCGAGTACAATAATGGTATGGGCTCTATAGAACCGGTTCTCTATTCTAACCGTTTCGCTCTACCAACCTTCATGCGTAATATACTCTTAGAATATGGCTCTATTGAAGAACTCAACATTGTACTAAACACCATGAAGTCTGATTACCCGTGCATCATTGGAGTAAGCGAGCCTGACTGTGGTATTCACTACGAATTATCACCTGAAACTTATATGGCAAAGGCATCTCCCGAAGACCTTTCAGTTCGTGCAAACCAATTCAATTATCCCGAATGGGGAATCCCCCCTCTCCCAGGGGTAGCGGGGTGGTATTCAGAATCACGCCAAAATGCATTCAAAAAGCTCATCTCTGATAAAGCGTCGAATATTGATGAAAAAGTATTTATGGAGGCCATGAATGCGCATCTCTTCAAAGCCGATGGCAATCTGACAGAAACTGGCTTCTCTGTGTTTGAACCAGTTAGGGACCCCACTGCCGGTGGTGGAGGCGAAGGTGGAGATGTTACAGTCTATCAGATAATCAACCATGCGGCTGAAAGAAAATGGTGGGTGCGTATCCCAACCCACAGTGGTTGGATGGAAATCGACTTCAAAAAATACTTCAAACAGTGACCATGAAGTTTTAACGCTATCAAACTTTTAAGAAAGTCTCAATCTCAAGGAAATTAGAGGATGAAAGAAATAGTAAGGTTACAGGCTATATAGACTTGATAGGAGCGTTACTTATCATAATGTATTTAATATTCTTAGTAACTGAAATACATTATCTACAAACTATTTAGTTCTAAGCGTATTCGCAGGAGTTATGTTGGGCAGGGTACTGATAACAAGACATAACATGTCTAAAATTCTGAAGGCATGGAATGTTGTATAATATTATGGCTAAGGATGTAGAAATTTAAATTAAGGATTCTACGTATCTGCTACTGGACATCTTTGTTTATGGCATTTAATAACATGCCCACCGATTTATTCTAAAGAAAAATATTGCGAAGTTCTGGATAACCATATTCGGGCTTAACGAATGTAAATCTTCTATGGGTGCCTATAATGGGGCCCATTGGATCTAAAAATAAGATTATGATTTTAGGATAATAAACTATGGAACTTATAATAGTATTTTGCCTGCCATACTATAGTATATTTTAGAATTATTCTGATACATCTAAAAGGATATTCTCATCCTCTATATTTTCATTTTCAAAGGAATTTCCATCTTCTTTTTGTAAGTAGTTTTTATAACTCATTCTGATATAATCTCTGGATTTTTCTCCTGTGTTAAATAGTAAATCAATTACAGATAGATATGGTATAAAATCTGTGCCTATTTGTGGGTAAACTGGATGTGGGAATTCAAACCAGTATAGATCTACTTTTTTTTGTTTGAATTTTTGAAATTCGGTATAATCAATATAATTCATTGCTGCTAGCCCACTTATATATTCATCAGCACCTAGATAGTCGCAAATATTCAATATAGAGTCTACTTTCCTGCCTTCTAGACCGTCCATGTCAGATAATCTAATGAAATGAGGTATTTTTAGACGCAGTAATTTAGAAATTTTTTCATTAATATAAATATCAAGATCAACTAGAAGTTCCCAATCTCTTGTAAATATTTCCTCTATATCATCATTATAATCATCGAAATAAGGTGCCTTAGCATATGAAGTGGATATTAAATCCCAATGCTTTTCTTTCCAGTTTAACGTTTTATTTTTCTGTTTGTAAGTTATAGAGTTATTTATACTTACTTCATTTATCATTTGACCAAAATTTTTATTTACAGGAACTGTAAGCCATTTAGACTTATTATCAGTGGTCTTTATTTTATTCCTTCTTTGCCAGGATTTCTGTACGAACTGAACATCATCTGCAAAAACAAAAATATCAGCCGCATCAATCATTCCAAAGTAACCAATCCAAGGAAAATAAAAAGGTTGTACAATAACTACCTTCATATAAATCACCGTATCACATTAACCTTACATTTTCAATTTATAAATTATTTAGTTCATTTTAGTTAAACAATAAATTTATTTTGTTTATAATAGTATTTAAACATTAAAGTATATCCATTTCAATATACTGGATATATTCTGAATCATATTCCCATATTTAGGTCATATGAATACTGAAAAGAAAAAAATACAATATTTTTTCGATATGTTATGAGAAATTAAAATAATTATATTATTTTTTTTAGGATTTGATAGCAGCTATACTTAAATGGGGAGTTAAAAAATGGAAGAGAATTAGAAAAAATTAATAATAAGATTAAATTAATTGAGGAGTCACATTAATTTAATTTTTATATGGATAGATCGAAAATTTATCCGTTGGATGTTTTTAATTTCAATATTTAAAAACCTTTATGTAATCGTATAGTTCATCTTAAATTTAGAAGCCGATACTAAACAGATCATTAAAGTTTGTTGCCTACACACCTGATCAGTGAATTAATAAAAAAAAATATTGCGAAGTTATGGATAACCAAATTCGGGCTTAACGAAGTAAATCTTCTATGGGTGCTTATAATTTTGGTGAAAGCCTTCGAAGACAACAAATGCATATAACTTGCAATGAAATTTTTCACATGGAATGTGTTTAATTGTAAAAACTGAATTTAATTTCTTTTATTTTAATCTTTTGGAGTAGGATGGTTGCTATAGACTATACATCACACATATGAATTTACTTATAAATTGATGTGTTTAATCATATATACACACATTTATTCATATATTTATATACTTAATATGTTATTTAGTCATAGCTGCTGTTAATTTAAGATAATACAATTAGGAAAAGAATACATGATAATATTTTAGAGAAAAGATAATATTCATTTGGAGGGGAGTATTATTCCACCTTTTACAATTTCCATTGCTCCTTATTTGCTTTTAAAATTGTGATTGTCTCCCCTCTCCCATTATTGTAATAAAAGAGGATATAAAATGAAATGTAAATGTGGGCGTTGATTGAATTATTCCCTGAAAATGAGTGTCCTTTCCAAACTGAAATTCCTTATGATGAAGAGATTAAATCAGTCAAAGATATTGTTAAAAGATTTTTAGGACAATTCACCAATTAATGGATCATTCCCTAGTGATCTTGTAGAGGATAGTGAGTGCAACTAACTGGATAATGTTAATGAAGAATAATGCAAGGTGAGGTCGTCCAAAATCGGATACTGGTATTTGAAAGGGTATAATTGGAATAATTAAAGGTAGGGCCAATGCTATAGTTACTAAAATATTTTGAATAAGGAGTACAGAAGCAAAATATAGAAGACCTATGGTGAATTGAGATTTAACTTCTTTATATGTTTTCCAGTAGGTACGGAGCAATCCTAATAACAAGCCAACGTTTGCAATTCCAACTACAAATGCTATGTATATCATTACTACTAATGTTGCTCCTAACTCTTCTGCTACCATTTTTTATCCCCTATAATTCCTTAAATGATTTTATTGATCAACTTTATTTCAGTTCTTTCCATATATCCCGGAATGTGTGATAATTTTCTTCCATTTTGTTCGAGAGGAAATATAATTCGCCATACTTATTTTTCCCAGTTGAGGTAATTATGTTGTTTTCTGTTAACATTTTCAAATGGTGTCGCACTGTTTTGTAATTGAGTTCAAGTTTATCTGCCAGTTGATGGGCATTGTATGGTCTTTCTTGTAGTGCCATAACAATCCTTGCACGATTAGGCCCGCCTGCAGTACCTGCAAATACCCACCAAAGCAGTTTTCTCATCTTAACTCCTATTATTTCAGTACTCTTTATGCTTATTAATTTACTAGTTACTATGAGAACATTTTTGTTTCTACTGATTTTAAATGTTTGAGATCACCTGGATATTTGGTTGACTATTCCAACCATTTTTTTCTACATTTTTTGATCTAAACCTTTAATCTTTTTACAATTATTTTTGATAGTGTTTAAAAGAATTTCCAAAAAAAAATAGGAGATGTTTTATTTTGAATTTGAAGTTATGTTATTTGTCTGAATTTTCCCATCCAATACAGTTACGATTCTTTCGGCCATGTTTCCAACATAGGGTTCGTGGGTTACCATGACCAATGTAACGTTTTCTTTCCTGTGAAGATCCTTCAGCAGGTTGAGTATAACCTCTCCGGTTTTGGAATCTAAAGCTCCGGTGGGTTCGTCAGCTAATATTATGGATGGATGGTTTACCAGGGCCCTGGCAATTGCTACTCTTTGCCTTTCTCCGCCTGATAGTTTGGTTGGCTTCGTATTAATCTTGTCCTCTAGGTTAACTGATTTTAATAGTTCCAATGCTCTTTCATTCATTTCATTAGATGATGTCTTTGTTTCGAACATGGGTATCTGAACGTTTTCTAGCACATTGAGGTTGGGTATTAAGTTGTGCATTTGGAAGACGAATCCTATTTCCTTGGACCTAAATTCGTTGAGTTTTTTGGTTTTCATCAAGTCGATTCCTGCCACTGTTATGGAACCTTCATCTGCTGTGTCAAGTGCTCCTATCATATTGAGTAGTGATGATTTTCCAGATCCTGAAGGTCCCATTATGGATATGAATTCTCCCTCTTTCACTTCCAAGTCCATACCGTTTAATGCTTTTATTTTCCCATTATCATAGCTTTTTTTCAGACCTTTGATCTCTATGATATTTTCCGATTTATTCATAGCGCAGTGCCTCCGTTGGTGATAGTCTACTTGCTCTGTATGCAGGATATAAACCACCTACAATACCTACAATGAATGCAATTCCGAATGCTCTTAGAAATATGTCGATTGCAAATGATGGTTTAATTACACTACCTACAGATGGAACGAGTGTTAAAAGTACTTCCACCCCTACTACTGCTATTACTGTCCCCACGACAAAGGCGATGAGTGTGAGTACAATTGATTCTCCAAGTATCATCCCGAGTATTCTCCTGTCTTTCCATCCTACAGCTTTGAGAACTCCTATTTCCCTTGTTCTTTCATAAACAGTCATTATCATGGTATTTATAACTCCAACTGCTCCAATGAATATTGCCAAAAGAGAAATTGCCCAACTCGCTGTGTCTATAAAACTTAATCCTTGGTTTATTCTATCTGCTGATGAGGCAGCTGTAGTTGTAGAAAGCTGGTTAGGATAAGTATTTTCTATAGATTGGCTAACTGTAGTTACGTTTGCATTGTCTGTAACTTTCACAAGTATGTCACTTACCTTCCCATCATTGCTAGTGAGATTTTGTAATGTTGAAAGTGGCATCATTATTCCATTGTCTGTCATGAAATTCCCTGTTTCAAATGTCCCTGTGATTGTGAAATCTTTACCAAATAGATTAATGGTATCTCCAACTGTTTTGTTAAGACTTTGAGCTTCAGTTTTTCCTATTATAACTTCATTTGTACTGCTGTTTGTAAAAGCTGTTCCGTTGACACTGTCAACACCTGCTAGACTCAATTTATTTGAGTCAATACCAGTTATTGTAATGCCTTCACCTCCGAAACCGGCTTGAGAGCTGTTTGAATTAGTAGTACCTGTTGATGTGTTACTAGCTCTCAATGTGCCAGCAGTATCTTTCACACCACTTACATTGAGTAAATCTGCCACATAAGAATCGTTTATACTTGCACTTGATCCGAAACCGTTTGAACCGGCTTGAACAACCGTTATTTCAGCCGCGCCTGCCTTTAAAGTACTCTGCGTTGAGTTTTTAAGGCCGCCTGTAACCATTCCCAAGGCTACGATGACTATTATTCCAATGGCTATTCCAATGATAGCAAGGGAACTTCTTGTTTTGTTTCTGAATGGATTTTTCACCACCAGCGATAAAAATGACATACAACTCTCTCTTTCAAAACATACTATAGTCATTATGCACAAATCATACACAAATCGTACACTAATCTTCAGCAATCAATTTAATTTAAGTAGGATACCAATAACTGAAAAATCATGGGATATATGGACTTGTTAGGAGAATAACTATTGATAGGATTAAGAAACTTCAAAAGCACATGGTGCTAAAATTTAAGTAAGTTATAAATAAAATTTCGAGATATAATACCAATTGTTTAAAATATATATTTCTTTAATCTATTTTTTTAGATCCCAATAATAATATGGATACTAACCAGATTATAAAGGTGTGTTGCCTGCACACCTGATCAGTGAATTATTAGAAAAAAAATATTGCGAAGTTATGGTAAACCATATTCGGGAATAACGAAGTTGATTCCCAACTGGAATATAAATAGAATCATAAATTCTTTAGATTATACCTCAATTATTTCCAATTGAAAATATATATTCTCATAATATATTCGAA
>Ga0302164_10000575_pt1 | contig 12297 bp, 15 predicted proteins | sample I_Fen_E3_1_FD_193500 | JGI IMG/M metagenome (GOLD analysis project Ga0302164, IMG submission 193500) | Peat permafrost microbial communities from Stordalen Mire near Abisko, Sweden - I_Fen_E3_1 | ecosystem: Environmental > Terrestrial > Soil > Wetlands > Permafrost | place: Sweden: Abisko...
AATGAAGGGAGCTTTATGCCGAATGACCGAGGCTTAACCCTGAGCGCAAAAATAAGATATGATATTGTGATGAACACAAGAACGACTCCGGTCCCTATCATACCCATGAATGCATTCAGCCACCTTGTAACAACATAACCCTGGGCACCGCCAGGACCGCTTATGAGATATCCCTTTGCCTGTCCAAAAATAAACCCCAGTAAAAGCGAAAGAATTATAGCTGCAAATGCGAACTGAGCAATAAGCTTAACAGGTCTGATTTTTGGGAAATTAAGCAGATACAAGCCGATAGCACCAAAGATAAATGGAATAAAAAAGGCACCAAATCCGAATCCATATCCGATAATCATCTTGGCAAGAAAATGACCGCTTTTGCCCGACCAGTTTTTTACTGCGATATCAGCACCTGAAAGTATATCCGAATCAGGCAGGCTTTGATCTGTTTTCCACCAGAAGAGATATGCCACACAAGCAATCAGAAGATATATTGCAAAACCACTGATGAGTATTCCAAATATAAATTTAATCCTTTCGTCGGTCAGAAATGAACTCTTTTTTGCAGATCCTTTCTCTTTTTTTGTGTTTTTCTTACCGGTATCTTCCTTCTCTTTCGTCATCCCTTGATAAAGTTTATTCAAGACAGTATTCGTTTTTTAAACGCAATCCAAAGGTAATAATTTTGAGACTTACTCAAAAAGCTGATAAATAAAGTTTTTATGGATTATAAAAACTAAATGATTCTAAGATTTTATCCTGCAGCCCTGCTCTTGCCCTGAGCCCTTAGCCCTTTGCCCTAAAGGCTTATCATCTTATTGATGAACTTATCTATTTCCTGCCTGGAGATCCTGGTGAATTTATGTCTCCTCTCAAATTGTTCATCAGGTATATCTTTTTTATACACAGTTTCAGCAGTAAAATGCACCTCTGCTGGTCCGAGTAGAAAGAAAAAACTCATAAGAACCCCGTCAATCTCCTTGAAAGGGGTAGCAGTGTTTGGATTCTTTACATCAATTTCATTTGTATACCATACTTCAAAAACCTTATCCTTCTCATCAGGAAATGTAACCACGGCATTTTTACAATTGAATCCACAAATCACACATGTCTTTGAGGTCTTATTTATCACCATTCCATTCATTGCTTCAAAACCGGGAAATTGTTCACCCGGCTGGAGCGGATAAAAATATTTTAATGTGAAAAGACTGAAATATGTGTCCAGAATTCCTTCTTTCGGGTTTGTAAGATTTAGTATTCCGGAATTTCCGAATGAGGAAATCATTTCAAACAGAATTTTATCTTCTTTAAATGATACAACGAGATTTTTAGGCAGTACCTCCTTTGGCATCGGTCCAAAACTACCTTTATATTCTACGGTATAATGGATTTCCCCCTGATTTATATACTTTTCTCCCCTTTCCTTACAGGAGAAACCTGTTATTGCGAAGACTACCGCAATGAACAATAGTTGGCTGAATCTCACTTATCTGGTAGTATTTTGAATTGTGTAAATGTAGTATTTTTTTTTAACTTCAATTCTATAGCCTGATATTTATAACAACCTCCCGGCGATGTCTGCTATAATGCATAGATCTTCAAATTTCCCGGAACTTCGGTATGGCTTGAAATTCTTTGAATTTTGATACTTTTGTGATCTTCTTCGATGATTATAATAAAATTCTATGAAAAAGAAACTTGCAGTAGTTGCCCTTGGCGGCAATGCTCTTTTGAGAGGTGATCAGGCAGGAACCATTGATGAACAGGAACAGAACACTACTGAAACACTTGAAAATCTTGTTTTCCTGATTAATGAAGGTTACGACCTGGTTATAACACATGGAAACGGACCCCAGGTCGGTAATATCCTTATGAGAAACGATGCCGGAGAGCAGTTGTACGGCATTGCCCAGATGCCTGTCGATATTTGTGTGGCTGACTCCCAGGGCGGAATCGGTTATATGATAGAGCGGATGTTCAGAAATGTTCTTAATAAACATGGAATTTCGAAAAATGTCATATGTATTGTTACCCAGGTTCTGGTTGATATTAATGATCCTGCATTCGAAGACCCGCAGAAACGAGTTGGAAAGATCTATACAAAAGAACAAGCCGATGACCTTGCCTCCAAAAAAGGATGGATATTCAGGGAGGAAGTCAAGTTGCTGGAAGGTTTCAGACGAGTAGTGCCATCACCGGTACCAGTTAGAGTACTAAATGATTCAATAATTAAAGATCTTGCCGGTAAAGGAAATATTGTAATTGCTGCCGGAGGAGGAGGAGTTCCGGTCTATATAGACGATAAAAAAGATGTAAGACCGGCAGAGGCAGTTATCGATAAGGATCTTGCCTCAGCATTGCTGGCAGCGCAGATTGGAGCTGATGAATTTTACATTCTTACCGATATTCCGTATATATACATAAATTACAAAAAACCTGATCAGGAGATCAAGGAGTTTCTAAATTATAACGATACTTTGAAATACCTCAACGAAGGCCAGTTTGCTAAGGGAAGTATGGCTCCAAAAATACAGGCATGTCTTAATTTTATTAAACAGGGAGGAACCAAAAGCGTTATCACTGAAGCGTTTAAACTTGCAGACAAGAAATACGGATCTAAGATCACTATGGAATATGAAGATGACAGGCGATAAGAATAAGGAAATGGGGAGAAGTGGGGAAGAGGAGAAAAAATCCGTGTAACTCCGTTGAAACTTATTGAAAATCCGCTGCTTAAAATTTTAGTACTCATATTTTACCTTTTTACTTTTATCTTTTTACTTTTGTCTTCTTACTTTTGTCTTTTATCTTTAAATCCTTAAAACAATGTCTATAGATTTACACAACCGTCATTTTCTTAAACTGCTCGATTTTACTCCGTCTGAGATAAAACATCTTCTGGCCCTGTCAGCAGAACTGAAAAAAGCTAAATATGAAGGCACTGAAAAACAGCATCTTAAAGGAAAAAACATAGCCCTGATCTTTGAAAAGGCTTCTACAAGAACACGCTGTGCATTTGAAGTGGCTGCTTATGACCAGGGGGCGCATGTGACTTATCTTGGACCTTCAGGTTCGCAGATTGGACAGAAAGAATCAATGAAGGATACTGCACGAGTGCTTGGCGGCATGTACGACGGAATTGAATACCGTGGATTTGGTCAGGATATTGTCGAAGAGCTTGCCCGATATGCAGGAGTTCCCGTTTGGAACGGATTAACCAATGAATTTCATCCGACCCAGATCCTCGCCGATTTTCTCACGATGACCGAACATTCGGAGAAACCTTTGAATAAGATGGTCTTTTGCTATCTTGGAGATGCCCGATATAATATGGGGAATTCCCTTATGGTAGGATCAGCCAAGATGGGTATCGACTTCAGAATTGCTGCTCCCACAGAGTATCAACCTGCAGAGGCATTAGTTGCAAAATGTAAATCCATCGCAAATGAAACAGGAGCAAAAATCACTATTACGGCAGATGTTGCGGAGGCCGTTAAGGGTGCAGACTTTCTTTATACTGATGTATGGGTTTCGATGGGTGAACCCGATTCTGTCTGGGAAGAAAGAATAAAATTACTAAAACCATTCCAGGTGAATATGAATGTATTAAAGATGACTGGAAACCCTTCAGTTAAATTTCTCCATTGTCTCCCGGCTTTTCATAACAGGGATACAAAAGTGGGAGAGGATATCTTTAAAAAATTTGGTCTCGACGGTATGGAAGTGACTGAGGATGTTTTTGAATCCAAACATTCAATTGTGTTCGACGAAGCAGAAAACCGGCTTCATACTATTAAAGCAGTTATGGTAGCAACCCTTGGAATGTAGTCGCCCCCCTGCCCCCCTAAAGGGGGTATGTCCTCGGACATGAACTGATTTTTCTTAAAAAACGAGAACAAGCCCCCCTTTAGGGGGGATGGGGGGTAAGGATTATTTAATCAGCTCCTTCACGAAATAGAAAGTCATTGCAAACGAAGCAGCAAGCTTTAGCCCGATGCCTGTAAGGAATCCTAAAAGACTTCCGAAACCTGCCTTAAATGCATAATACATATCATCCTTGAATATCATTTCTCCCACGAAGGCTCCGAATAAAGGTCCTAATATTATACCCAGAGGACCAAGAAAAAAACCAATAATAAGTCCGACAGTTGCTCCTCTGGTGCCATACTTTGAACCTCCGAATCGTTTGGTTCCCCATATTGGCACGATATAATCCATCACTGTTACTATAACAGTTATAATACCCAGGGTTATTAAGGTTGCAGACGTAAACTGACCGAACTTTGAAAAATGCAGGGATATTATTCCCAAAAAGCTAAGCGGAGGTCCGGGCAATACAGGAACCAGACATCCGATTATCCCAATGATCATAAAAATGATACCCAGAATAAGGAGAATATAATCAGACATTTAGATTATACTTATCACTTTTTGCCAAGGTCTTCAAACTCGACATTTGTGAATTCTTCGGCTTTTATAGTGGTTCTTTCATCCTTAGATTCATGAAAGTCTGTCATTTCAGAATTCTCTGAAACGATTTTGCCGTTACCAATATATGTAACAGCATCTTTTAATCCTTCCGAGAACTTTTCAAAATCTTCTTTATAAAGAAAGATCTTGTGTTTCTCATAAAATACCTTACCTTCTTTACCTAAACGTTTCTTGCTTTCAGTAATGGTCAGGTAATAATCGTCCTTTCTTGTTGCTTTTACATCAAAAAAGTAAGTTCTTTTACCGGCACGTACCACTTTGGTGAAAATTTCTTCTTTAATAATCTTTTCATCATGCCCGTTTATGACTTCCTGTATTCCGGCTTCTTCTTCCATTTATAAGTCAGTTAGTGTTAGGGTTTTGTTTTGAATTTAGGACAGTTAGTTTCAGGTTTTCCTTTTGTATTGTCAAATGTAACAATTATTTTATCAAATCAAAACCAGCGAGATATTTTGTCCTTAATTTTGACTAGTTGTTTTGAGGCTACCGGAAAAAGAGTATTTTTGCAGCGGAAAATTGAGGTTCTTTATAAATGATAAGCAGAAGATTATTACGTATAAAAGCTCTGATGGCTCTTTATGCTTTTAACCGCAGAGAGGATTCAAATCTTGTCCAGGCGGAGACTGAGTTAATGTTCAGCATTGGTAAGAGTTACGATCTGTACCATTATTTGCTGTTGCTGGTTCTTGAAATTGCTGATATTGCAGGGGAAAAGATAGATCAGGCTCTTCAGAAAAGGATGCCTTCTCACGAGGACCTTAATCCCAGAAGACGGTTTGTTGATAATCACCTTATCGCACAACTCAGAAAAAATACTGAATTCACTAACTACATCTCATCTAAAAAACTTTCCTGGGTGAATAATTCGCATATTCCCAGGCTGCTCTATAATAAGATGATTGTCTGGGAAGTGTATGATGAGTATATGGGTGCAGAACATCCCAATTATCTTTCTGATAAGAAATACATTATCAGGCTTATCACCGAACTGTTTTCAAATTCTGACGATCTCCATTCAAACCTTGAAGAACAGAGCATATACTGGAATGACGATATGGAATATATCTCATCTATGCTCGAGAAAACTCTTAAGAAATTTAAGACCGATTCAGGTGAGACAGCTCCCTTGATGCCACTATTCAAAAATGCTGAAGATGAGGAGTTTGTTAAAATATTATTCAGAAAGGCAGTTCTTCATTCAAAAAAATGCTCCGAACTGATTGATAAAAATACAACCAATTGGGAGGTCGACAGAATTGCATTGATGGATATTCTGGTAATGCAGCTTGCAATAACTGAAATTCTGGAATTTCCTGAAATCCCTGTTAAGGTCACTCTGAATGAATACATTGAGATTGCGAAATACTATTGTACTTCAAAAAGCAGTACCTTTGTCAACGGAATTCTTGATAATATTGTGAAAGAAATCCGCGATGACGGACTCTTTAATAAGTTCGGTCGGGGTCTTGTTGGAGAGACAATAACAGATGAAAACTGAATACTCAAATGAATCCAGCTTTATGAAAAATGGCTTTATTATTTCATGGATATTGATCATTGTAATTGTTGCAGGCTGTGGTAACGGGAAAGGAAATAAATCATCAGTTTCCCGTTCAGATCCCGGCGGCACAGGCAAAAGTGAGATTGTCTTCAGGGAATACCAGTATGATTTCGGGAAAGTAGCAGAAGGAGAGAAGATACATCATACATTTATATTTGATAATAAAGGGACCTCAGATCTTATAATCACGTCAGCCTCAACAACATGCGGATGTACGGTTTCAAAATACAATACAAAACCAATACCTCCGGGTGAAAACGGAAATCTTGAAGTCGTTTTTAACACTTCAGGCAGGGACGGGATGCAGACCAAAACCATTACAGTAAAATCAAATGCTTCAAAACCCGTTGTTCTTGTAAAAATTACAGCAGAAGTTGTAGCAAATAATAAATAACACTAATTAATAATTAAGACAATGACCAATTTTGCTTTTTTGTATTTAATGGGTCAGCCTGCCGGGGCAACCGGACAGACAAACCCTCTGGTGACTTTTCTTCCGCTTATTCTTGTATTCGTGGTCTTTTATTTTTTCATGATCAGACCCCAGATGAAAAAGCAGAAGGAAATGACTAATTACAGATCTTCTCTGAAAAAAGGCGATAAAGTAATTACGACAGGTGGAATATACGGCCGAGTATATGAAGTAAAAGATAATTATGTAACCGTTGATGTTGGTGGAGATATCAGACTGAAAATTGACAAGAACGCGCTTCTTAAAGATCCTTCAGCTGAAGAATAAGACCTAAATTCTTTACAAACCTTTAGTGAAAAGGGAAGATGGAATACGGAAAGAAAATCTTACGAAAAAGGGAGTAAGAGGTATCAACAGAGATGTTGCTGTCTTTACTTTCTTCCTTTTTCTTTCTTTTATTTTCTGGTATCTTAATTTTCTGGGAAAAGAATTCGAGACAGGAATTCAATACCATGTAAAGTATACAAACATTCCGAGAGAAAGGGTTATTACTGAGAGTTCCCCAGTTGATCTGGACCTGTTTCTTAAAGGTTCGGGCTATTCGATAATTAAACTGAAATTTTCAAACAGAAAGGCACCGGTAATAATTGACATTTCAAAAGTCAATTATAAAAGAGCTCCGGGCGGGAAGGCATTAAATTATTTTATTATCACATCGGGACTTACAAAAAGCCTTAATGTTCAGATGAGAACAGGATGTGAGATAACCTCAATTAAACCCGACACCCTCTTTTTTACTCTTGATAAAGTGATTGCTAATTCCTCACCGGAATCTTACAATAAAAAGAGATGATATCTTTTATTGGGGGATGTTAAGATGACAATAAAAGAAAAAAAAGGATTTAAACTTGGCGTAACCGGTGGAATCGGAAGCGGTAAAACTTCGGTTTGCAGAGTTTTTACCGTCCTGAGAATCCCGGTCTTTTCAGCAGACCGGGAAGCAAGCCAAATCATGGAGAATGAAAGCGGGATACAGGATAAACTGAATTCTATCGCGGGAAGAGATCTTTATACCAATGGAAGAATGGATAGGCAGGCTCTAGCGTCGATTATTTTTAATGATAAAACTGTTCTTGAAAAAGTAAACGCTCTGGTTCATCCTTTTGTCTTTGATAACTTCAGGAAATGGTCGGCCGACCAGACATCACCCTATGTGATAATGGAGGCAGCAATACTTTTTGAGAGCGGTGCATCAGAATATGTAAATAAAGTAGCTACCGTTGTAGCCCCAGCCGACCAGAGAGTGGAGAGAGTCATCTTAAGAAATAAATTAACCAAAGAACAGGTTATTGAGAGGATGCGGAATCAGATGGATGACGAGGCCAGGATACAGCTATCCGATTATATAATTTATAACTCTGAGAATGATATGATCATACCTGCGATACTTAAGATCCATGAAGAGATACTAACATTTATTAATTTATAAACCTGATTATGGGAATATTCGGAAAATGGCTTGGCGGAGGACTTGGCTTTGCTATGGGAGGTCCGATTGGCGGACTTTTGGGTTTCCTTGTAGGCTCCATGATAGACAGCAGTACCGAGCATACTTCCACATATACATCTTCTAATTCCAGGACAAGCCAGGGTGATTTCGGAATGAGCCTTCTTGTTCTTGTAGCAGCAGTTATGAAAGCCGATGGTAAAGTTGTTAAATCAGAACTTGACTATGTTAAACAGTTCTTTATCAGACAATTTGGACAGGAATCAGCCAAACAGGCTCTTCTGATGCTAAAAGACATACTTAAACAAGAAATACCAGTAAGAGATGTATGCCTTCAGATAAAAGGGAATATGGATTATTCTTCGAGGCTTCAATTATTGCATATATTGTTTAATATATCACTGGCAGACAGTATGATCCACTCTTCAGAAATTGAAATAATTGAAAAAATAGCTTCATATCTTGGCGTAGCGTCGGTTGATTTCCTGTCAATTAAAAATATGTTCATTCCTGAAACCGATTCTTCGTATAAAATCCTTGAAATTGAGCCTGCTTCTTCAAACGAAGAGGTTAAGAAAGCATACAGAAAAATGGCAATGAAATATCATCCTGATAAGGTAAGTCATCTTGGTGAAGATTTCAGAAAGTCAGCCGATGAAAAATTCAAAATGGTAAATGAAGCTTATGAGAAGATTAAAAATGAGAGAAATATTGTCTGATCTTGACCATTTACGCACAATCTGCCAGGCAGGAATCTCGTAAATCACCAGCATGTAGGCAGGCTGGTGATGAAGAATAGAAAATTTCACCGGAGAGATTTAAATTAAATTAGTTCCGGCTATCTTTGAAAAAAATATCAGTTATCAGTCGGACTTTACAATACTAGCGCTAAATTTGCACTTAAACATATAAAAGATGATTCTAAAAGATATTCTGGCGATTTCAGGCGAACCCGGACTTTTTAAATTTATTGCCCAGGGCAAAAATGCAATAATTATTGAACACCTTGAGACAAAGAAGAGAAGCAGTGCTTATAGTTCGGCAAAAGTGAGCTCTTTGGAAGACATTGCAATTTTTACTGAAAAGGAAGATATGCCTCTCGGAAAAGTCTTCGACCTGATTTTTGATAAGGAGAATGGAGGACCGGCTATTGACTCAAAAGCGGATGCAGGTAAACTGAAAACATGGTTCGAAGCAATTCTTCCTGAGTATTCAAAGGATAAAGTATATACCAGTGATATAAAAAAACTTGCTCAATGGTATAATATCCTTCATAACCTCAAGCTTCTTGTTAAAGAGGAACCTGAAAAAGCTGCTGCTGTAGAGGAAGCCAAAGAAAAACCGGCCAAAGAAAAACCGGCTCCATCTGCAGAAAAGAAAAAGAAGAAACCCACACCAAAACCAAAACCTGAAAAGCCACTTTAAATTTTTTTTCAATAAGGCAAATTATTGGATGAATCCTTTGTGAACCTTAGAGTAAACCTTTGTGTACCTTAGTGGTAAAGAAATTAACCACAAAGGGGAACGACTGTTAAGAAATTGCCCAGTGGGCAATTTTAAGGAGGAGCCAGACTGCAGAGGTGGCAAAAGGTAAAGTAACACAAAGGGAAAATTCTCAAGTTATTATATTTTGCCTGGTATCGGAAAATAAGAAAATCGGATACCAGTAACTAGATTTACAGTATATGAATTTTGGGGGCAATGAAGTAGTATATAATTATCAGGAATCAGAAATTGTAATAGTTCCTGTACCATACGACGAAACAAGTACCTGGATGAAGGGAGCCGATAAGGGTCCCGATGCTATTCTGAATGCCTCTGTCAATCTTGAATTCTACGATATCGAAACAGCTTCAGAAGCCCATCTGAAGGGAATTTATACTGTTCCTCCGATATTGCAGAAAGAGTCCCCGGAGTCGCTTACAGAAGATGTATACTACAGAATTCTGACTCTTCTTTCAGAGAAGAAATTTCCGGTTATTATTGGCGGAAATCACACTGTTTCAATCGGATCTGTAAAGGCATTTTCGGAATTCTATTATGATCTTTCTGTTCTGCAACTGGATGCTCATTCTGATTTAAGACAGGAGTACGAAGGATCAAAGTTGAATCATGCTTGTGCAATGGCAAGGGCCCGGGAGTTTGCACCAATTGTCCAGGTTGGGATAAGAAGTATGTCGGCCGAAGAATTGCCATTTGTTGAGAGAGAAAGAATGTTTTATTCGCATGAACTCTATAACGACAAGAATCTGTATAAGAAAGCCATAGACAAGCTTTCCGAAAATGTTTATATCACAATTGATCTTGATGTATTTGATCCCTCTTTACTGCCGTCAACAGGAACCCCTGAACCGGGAGGACCAGCATATTTTGAACTGATGCATTTTCTGAGGGATGTTATCAAAAACAGGAATGTTGTCGGCTTTGATGTTGTTGAATTATGTCCGTCTGAAACCAATAAGGCACCTGATTTTATAGCAGCGAAGATTATTTATCAGCTGCTGAGCTATCGGTTTGCTGACCCCCCATCCCCCCTAAAGGGGGGCTAATTCTCAAATTATCAGGAGAGTCGCTGACATTACGAGGACAAATCCCGCCTAAGCGGGAGCAGGGGGGTAATACAACAGGAAGTTCAATCCTCCTTCTTCGCCTCTTCCCAAATCACATTCATCTCATCCAGACTCATATCATGAAGTGAAATACCTTTTTTAAGTGTCTCTTTTTCAAGGTAATTAAACCTCTTAATGAATTTTCTGTTGGTCTTTTCAAGCGCTGCTTCCGGGTCAATACCATAAAGTCGTGACGCATTTATAATTGAAAAAAGTACATCACCAAGTTCAGATTCGATTGATTCCGTACTATGGTTTTCAATTTCTTCTTTCAATTCTGAGATTTCTTCCTGGACTTTGTCCCAAATCTGTTCCCGCTTCTCCCAGTCAAATCCGACACCTCTTACTTTTTCCTGGATGCGGTTAGCTTTTATTATTGCCGGTAATGACGATGGTACTCCTGACAGCACAGGTTTGTAACCTTTATCTTCCCTTATTTTGAGTTGTTCCCAGTTCTCTTCTACCTCTGATGCTCCAGAGACTTTTACATCTCCAAATACGTGCGGATGCCTGTAGATGAGTTTATTGTTTATTCCTTCGAGCACGTCGGCCATCGTAAATAATCCCTTCTCAGAACCAATTTTTGCATAAAAAACAATATGAAGCATGATATCGCCAAGCTCGTTTTTTATCCCGGCATCATTACCGGAGGAAATGGATTCTGCCAGTTCATAGGTCTCTTCAATTGTGAGTTTTCTCAGACTATCATTAGTCTGTTTCATATCCCATGGGCACTTTACCCGAAGTTCATCTATAATATCAAGAAGCCTGTTAAATTCTTCAAGGCTTTTTTCCCTGTCATTCATAAGTTAAAGATTTAAAATAATCGGTTTGGCGACGCGGTCTTATTAGCCAGATCGATCCGTAAAACAGATCCTATTGACAGGCTCAGTAATTCGGATACATCAGCCCCGTTAATAGATATTTCAAGCAGGTCAAGCTGGTTGAACCTGGCAAGCATCTCGCCAACAGGTACATCGCTGTACTTTTGAGAGATCTGATCTGTATAGTTTTTATTACTCTGAATAAGAATTCTGTATCCTTTATTTTCAAAAACCCTGTAAAAAACCTCTCTTGTAATATTTGAGATGGCGTTTCCATAAGAGTCTATGAAAATAATACTCCCAATTATCACATCCTTATCGATTGTTGCCCTTAGCGGAACCTTTTCAACGAGAGTTTTGACAACTTCTCCCAGATCCGAAGGCTTTTTTCCTGCTATCAGATCTGATGCGGCTTTTGCAAATACTTCAAGTTCGTCAGTTGTTTCCTGAGGATCTATCTTAATTATTTCATCAGGCTCTGAATTCAGAATGAGGTTAAAAATCCCGTTATCAGTACCTACGAAAAAGTGGTCCCGTGCTTTGACTATCAGATGATCCTGATGATTATGTGCTTCAGAGTGCACACATATAATATGCACCGATCCTTTCGGATAATTGCCAAAGGTATTTCTTATAATAAATGAAGCATGTGAGATATTCAGGGAAGGGATGTTCCCTGCGTTATCAATAATAATTGTTCCGGGAGACTTACTGCTAAGTTTTCCTTTAATGATCCCATAATAGATATCATCTGGCTTCCACTCTGTTGTCAATGTAATTACCGGCATATGAAAAAACTTATAACAAAGATAATCTTCTAAGGAAAAAATAACCTTACTTTGTACTTTTCAATGAATTTTTTTATGAACTATTTACAATGTTACCAGATTAGTTTGGTT
>Ga0302164_10000576_pt1 | contig 12282 bp, 8 predicted proteins | sample I_Fen_E3_1_FD_193500 | JGI IMG/M metagenome (GOLD analysis project Ga0302164, IMG submission 193500) | Peat permafrost microbial communities from Stordalen Mire near Abisko, Sweden - I_Fen_E3_1 | ecosystem: Environmental > Terrestrial > Soil > Wetlands > Permafrost | place: Sweden: Abisko...
TAACCGGCTTAATCTGAAGAGGGTAATTACTGTCTCATCTAATGTACTTGATGGGTTTAATGCTAACCTGATAAATGCCCGGCTTCGTAAAGTGATCCCCCAGTTCATAAAACCGATGGATATTGATATCCGCCTTACCGGTGAACAGGAAGATCAGGCAGAATCTATGATATTCCTGTCAAAAGCAATGATTCTTTGTTTATTCCTGATAATGTTTATCCTTATTACACAGTTTAACTCGATGTCAAAAGCATTGATTATAGTATCGGAAGTTGTGTTCAGTCTTATTGGAGTTTTACTTGGTTACATGATCTTTGGTATGACCATATCAATTATTATGACAGGTATGGGAATTGTGGCACTGGCCGGTATTGTGGTGAGGAATGGAATTTTGCTTGTAGAGTTTACCGATAAATTAAAGGAGCAGGGAGTAAAAACACGGAATTCAATCATCCAGGCCGGATTAACCCGTATAACACCTGTTGTTCTGACAGCAACGGCAACAATCCTCGGACTGATACCCTTAGCGATAGGTATGAATATCAACTTCGCAACCTTGCTGACTGATTTAAATCCACACCTGCATTTTGGGGGTGATAATGTTATGTTCTTCGGACCACTGTCATGGACAATTATTTTCGGATTAAGCTTTGCAACATTTTTAACTCTTGTTTTGATACCTGTCATGTATTCTGTAATGTATACAAGAAATATCAGGAAACAACGCCGTAAACTGCATAAAGCGATTCAAAAAAGCCAAAATCCGGGTAACTGAATAATAGGGTCACCCTGGCATGACCCTACAACCTTATAACGATGAATGCAGGGCTACACCATGGTGTGGCCCTCTCATTTATAACTGTTATTTTTCTTCACTCTCTTTCATCATCATATCCTTCATGCTCATCCCGCTGTAGTTCTTAATATAATATCCCTCGGTGCTTTTACTGAAATTGGTTTTTTCAATGCTGACGACTTTCATGGCGGTTCCGCTTTTGCCTCCTTTTTCGGCAAAATTCATTTCAACCAGCAGGTAATTTTTTTGTGTTATACCCAATCCCAGCATATTGTTGGGATGAGACTGATTCATCTTTGATTGTGATGCTCCTCCTGCCAGGCCTCCCATTCCCATTGTGAACATCATTTCGGGATTGAAATCTACTTTGGCATACCAGGCACTCATTGTACCGGAATGTACTTTACCATCTTCTTCTTTTGTGATTTCCTTCGAGTATTCTTCAGCAACATATCCGAAAACCTGTTTGGTTCTTCCTGTCTTAACAAAATTATCCAGCTGGTTTGGCTTCTTTTTTACTTCGTCCGGCTTTTCTTTTTTAGGCAGAGTTTTCGCAAGGGCAGCAATACTCTCTGCGCTGCCTTTCATCATACTATGCATATCCATCACTTTTAAGACCTTTCGATTTTTGTCCGGACTTTTTGGAACACGTTCTTCACCAAAAGTAATCATCAGTCCATCTTTAGTTGAGATCATAAAGTTCATATCCCTGTTTTTTTCACTATCAGGAGTCTCCATGCTCATATAATCTCCATCTTTTGTGAAATAATAGCTCATTGTTTCAGGTGTTTCTTTCTCGTCCCGGTTTATTTGATATACCACCTTATAATCGAAACGGTAAGCTGCAGGAACTTTATAATCAGATGTTTTGGCTGGCTCCTGCGCATTTATTCGGGGAACACCCAGAATAATCAGAAAAAGCAAATTGATTTTTGTTTTCATATAACATATTTAATTAGAGTTAATATTTATCGAATATTCATCACAATCTATTTTTTATTGATAAGCACTTTAAGTAAAGCTGATCTATGGAATTTTGTTCTACTATTCATTTAATTAACAAACAATTGGAAATCTGAAATGTTTTTGAATGCCGGTTGACCAGGATGGATTTCAAGAAATGTTAAACAATAAAGCTCTACTTCTGAACAATTAATTTAATTTTGGTGTTAAATTGAATCATTTAATAAATACTTGATTACCATGGCAACAAATGACAATTCAACTGAAGATCTGCACTTATCCAAAGCTCTTGAACATCTGAATTCTGTTCTTGTAACAGGAGAAACGCTTGATGCCTGGGCAATTCAGCGAAGATTATTTGCGCTTCTGAGCAGGAGAATTCTGATTGCTGCAACCTCCGGAAGATTTATTCAGATTAAAAGAGGATTGCTGGGCGGATTTAACATGACTGACTTCCGGTGGCAGGATCTCGGAGATGCCAAAATAAGAGTAGGGATATTTGGAGCTGACATTTTCATGAAAATATATAGTTCTACTGACCTTGCGATTTCCAAAGATTCAAATCAGGTTTTAGCCTTGCCTGGTTTTAGAAAAGAGCAGGCTGAAAAGATTTATCGTCTGGCCCAGGCTCAGGATCAATCATGGAGAGAAAAAAGACGAATCAGGGAACTTGAGGAATTAAGAGCAAAATCAGGTGGAGTAATTATCGGGAATAGTCCGATAACACAGCAATCGGGTAATGCATCAGACGATGCCGCCACAAAGTTGGAGGAGGCTAAACAGATGCTCGAAAAGAAGCTAATAACTGATTCAGAATATGAATCAATAAAGGCACGAATTATCAGCGGACTTTAACCATTATAAAACCACATCAATGAAAAACTTTCTTTTAGGAGCTTTTCTCCTATCTTCAATTATTTCCTTTTCACAAAAGCCCGATTCTGCCAAAACGGAAAGCTGGAAAAGCATCTATCGGGCCAGTGCAACAAAGATTAATGACCTGGTTAATACAAAACTCGAGGTAAGTTTCGATTTTTCCAAATCGTGGATGAATGGAAAGGCCCGGATAACTCTTCACCCTCATTTTTACCCGACAGATTCATTGACTCTTGATGCAAAAAACATGAATATCAATGAAGTGTCAATGATGCAGACCGGTAAACGTCTCCCTTTGAAATATAGTTATGATAGTTTACAACTCCGTATCATTCTTGATAAAACATATAAGGCCGGTGAAAATTATACTGTTTTTATTAATTACGTAGCTAAACCTAACGACATAAAGAGGAAAGGAAGCGCGGCAATATCAGGAGGCAAAGGACTCTATTTTATAAACCCTCTTGGTAAAGAGAAAAAGAAGCCGACACAAATATGGACACAGGGGGAAACTGAATCTAATTCGGGATGGGTTCCGACAATTGACAAACCTAATCAGCGACAAACAGATGAGATAACCATGACAGTTCCTGATAAATACAAGACTCTTTCTAATGGTATTATGGTAAGCAGCAAAAAGAACACTGATGGAACACGAACTGATACCTGGAAGATGAGTTTACCGCATGCTCCTTATCTTATGATGATGGCAGTTGGTGAATATTCAATAATAAAAGACAGCTATAAAGGCAAGGAAGTGAGTTATTATGTTGAGAAAGAATATGCACCTGTTGCGAGGAAGATCTTTGGCTATACTCCTGAGATGATAGCTTTCTTTTCAAAGATAACCGGCGTGGATTATCCATGGCCGAAATATTCGCAGGTTGTAGCCAGAGACTATGTAAGCGGGGCGATGGAAAATACAACCGCTACCTTACATGCAGAATCTGCTCAGGAGGATGCAAGGCAACTGGTTGATGAAAACAGGTGGGAAGATATAATCTCTCACGAGCTCTTTCATCAGTGGTTCGGGGATTACGTTACCTGTGAAAGCTGGAGTAATATAACGATGAATGAATCCTTTGCCGACTTCAGTGAAATTCTGTGGCTCGAGCATAAGCATGGTAAAGATGCTGCCGCAGAACATAATTATAACAGTATGTTAAATTATTTGCGGGGTGGTAATGATAAGAAAGACCTGGTTCGCTTTTATTACAATGACCGTGAAGATGTGTTCGATCTTGTAAGCTATCAGAAAGGAGGTCGTATTCTGAACATGCTCAGGAATTGTGTGGGCGACAGTGCCTTCTTCAAATCACTTAACCTGTACCTTAGGACTCGAAAGTTTAATTCAGGTGAAGCCCAGGATCTGCGTCTAGCCTTTGAAGATATTACAGGTCAGGATCTTAACTGGTTCTGGAATCAATGGTACTATGGTAGCGGTCATCCAAAACTTGATATTAATTATGATTATGATGCCGATGGCAAAACCGCTAAAGTATTTATAAAGCAGACTCAAACCGGTAAAATATTTAAATTGCCAATAGCAATAGATGTCTGGCAGGGGACAGAAAAAAAGCGCTATAGAGTCTGGTCTGATCATCAGGTTGATACTTTTGTTTTTCACACAGTTTCCAGACCTGATCTGATAAATGTAGATGGGGATAAAATTCTTCTTTGCGAAAAAACCGAGCATAAAACTCTTGATAATTATATATTTCAATATAAAAATGCAGGCCTTTACCTCGACAGGAGAGAGGCTATCGATTTTGCAGCCAGGAGCCAGGCGGATGATCACAAGGCTTTGGATTTTATGAAAACTGCTTTGAAAGACCCCTATTTCGGATTGCGTATATATACTTTGCAACGGTTTAATTTTTTAGATGACTCTGTGAAGAAATCAGTAGAGCCTCTAATAGCAGATATGGCAGCGAATGATACGAAGTCTTTGGTAAGAGCCGGAGCAATTGAGGCCCTGGGAAGATATAAATCTCAAACCTATAAACCATTATTTCTTAAATCTTTCAGCGATTCATCCTATTCCATCGCAGGAAAAGCATTAGTAGCACTTGCAGCTATAGACACTACTACGGCCCTCGATAAAGCCAGGTCACTGTCGGGAATGCATGTAAAGGGAGCTCTCTCAGATGCGGTAACTAATGTTCTGTTCACTTATTCAAATGAAAAAGATTTCGATTCGCTGTCCGTACGATTTACCGACCTGTCATTCGGGAATGAGAAGTTCATGGTGCTTCAACCTTTTGCTAACTTTCTTAAACGGGTAAAAGATCCCTCAAATTTCAAAAAGGGTGTTGACATGATAGTCAGTTTTCGTGATACTATTCCACAACAATATCGCCAGATGATGAATTCTTACTTCAACGGTATGATTTTAAATGGTATAGCCACGAGTAAGCAATCAAAAGGATTGACGGAACAAGCTGATTATGTAAAATCGAAACTGCCTGGGAAGGCAAAAGCTCCTGCAACACCTGAAATTCAGGTAGATACTCTGCAAAAGTATGTAGGCGATTATGAATTTAACGGAGCACCGGTTCATATAACAATTAAAAATGATAAAACATTGTTCCTGACTATCCCTGAACAATCTGAAATGGAATTAGTGCCTGTTTCCAAAGGAAAATTCTCAGTAAAATTTATGGAAGGATATTCAATAGAATTTACTGCCGGTCCTAAAGGTGAAATAACCGAATTTGTGTTTAGATCACCCGGGGGCGAGATAAAGGCGCCGAGGAAGAAATAAAAAATGATTATCAATATATAATATAATTGTAGAGACAGGTCTCAGACCTGTCTCTACAGTATAATGTGAAAACTATATCGTTTCTATATTTTAACAAATACCTTATTCTTATACAGCCAGTAGCACATATACCACAACACAGCCCATACGCCAAGACTGGTTATTATTTCTACAGTATTTTCTCCTCCCCACGAAAACAACAAATTGCTGAATGGAGCAATAATTCTGTGAATAAGATCGGCACCGCTGATTGAAAAGAAAAGATAAATAAAGATGCTGTTCATTCCGACAATTATAAACATCCTTGATCCGGAAATGAATTGTTTTTTAACATCAATAAGCCAGTAACAGAAACAAAGTGCAAGAATGGCCCATCCTCCGCTGGCAAATACAAATGATGAGGTTGCTATTTTCTTAATAATTGGCGTTATATTTAACCAGTCAAGAGAAAATCCTATTAGCAATCCTGCTACTCCTGCAATCAGCAAAATCTGAATCTTCTTAGCTGCCGGTTTATCACTCATCAGGAGCTTGCCACAGAGAACACCCCATACAGTATGTGCAGTAGTCGAAACGAAATTCAATGTTGCCCATTCACTGGCCTTATCAACACCTTCGATCTTATTATTAAACCATGCGCCAAGATTTTCAAAATTCACCCACGGGTGGTTAAATCCATCCACTGGGAAGAAACGATAAGCAAGGTCAATTAATAACAGGATTACAAAAGTGAATATCAATTGAAATTTAAAACTTTTATTTCTTATCAGGAATGCAACCAGGTATGTAACAGAAAGCTGTGCCAGCACATTCTGAAACCTGAAGACCAGTTTCCCTGCATCAGTAAAATAGAGGGCCCAGCCAAGAAACAGCAAAAGACAGGAGCGTTTAATTGCATGCCGGGTAATTGTTTTTATGCTATCACCTTTTTTTAACCGGTTGGCCACGGCAAAAGGAATAGCAACCCCTACAATAAACATGAAGAAAGGCTGTATCAGATCCCAGAAATGCATTCCATGCCATTCATGATGGCTTAGCTCGATACCAATAAAATGTATTATGCCATTATGAGCTTTCTCAAGCTGGCCATACAATTCGGTTGCTTCCCCCGCTAAAAGGAACATTGTGAAGCCACGAAAGAAATCTATAGAAGTGATTCTGCCAGGAACAGGAGGATTCATTGTTTGTGAAATAGGATTCATAATTATGCCATTTTAGTTTTCTTAAGGAATATTGAAAGATATAATTATTTCTTCAAATAAACTGACCGCCTAAAATTACTTTTTTCAACCTTCTGTTTTATTCAATCAAATTTATTATATTGGTTTCTGAAAATCAATGTAGTGAAAGACCTTGGCATATTACTTCATTATATCATATTTTAAACAATTCTCATATTGGTATGAAAACTAAAATCCTGATCTGTCTTTTATTAGTTTTAGTTTTCTCCGGTTCGATTGGCTGTATATATGCGCAAGATAATTTCCAATTTAAGACCTATACTACTGATAATGGGTTACCTCACAATTTCATTCAGAGTATTGCACAGGATCAAACCGGATTTATATGGATTGCTACCTGGGATGGCCTGAGCCGATATGACGGATACGAGTTTAAAAACTATTATCATAAACCAGGTGATTCCACTTCATTCCCGTTTTTTGTTATCGATAAAATAGTGGTTGATCACCTTAACAATGTCTGGATTATCTGCCAGGGACGGCCGGCTGTAATCTATGACAGGGCAAAAGACTGTTTTAATACCTTTAATTTCAGTTCAGCATATAATTCCCTTGTAAATGACATAGCAATTGGTCCGGATAATAATGTTTGGCTCACTATGGGCAGATTTTTGTATCGTTACAATCTTGCAACGAAGCATCTTACATCATATCAAATAGTTAGTGACAAGAACAATCAACTGATTTCTGATCACTATAGTTCTCAGATAGTTTTTGATAATAACAATGGAATCTGGCTTTATTACTGGGTTAATTATGAGTATCATGTTTTTAAGGGAACATTTAAAGGAGATTCAATACTCCTGGTCCATGAACATGGAATCATTCCTTTAAATCAATATAAGTCTTCCAGACTCCATAATAATACCGGGAATATTGACATTTATGCTTCCGGATCGGGTAAAACATGGCTTTTTTCCAAATATGGTTTATTTTTCCTCGATTCAGTCAAAGATCGTTTTGTTGAAAATGAAAGAGCAATTGATCTCAACGAATTTAAGGGTAAAACATATTTTATCTGGACAGAAGATAAGACTGGTATCCACATTATCAACACCAAAGACAAATCGTTGATCAATTTAAAGCCGGAGAATGGATATTTTATTGAATCGGTATTAATTGATAGATCAGATAATATATGGAGCGGTGATGTTGACCAGCTTCAAAAAAATATGGGACTGAACAGGTATCTGAAGACTCCGAAATACTTTAAACACTTCCTTACCGGCAAAAATGAAAATAACTCAATCAATTTGGTTTTTCCGATATTAAAAGACAAAAACAAAGATCTTTTGGTTGGTACAAGGTATCTTGAATATCTCTTTCGTATCAAACCCGATGGAACAATTGAAAAAGAAAACCTCAGCAGCCCTTCTGATCAACCGAACCAGGCGAAAGCAGTCAGTATGGTTCAGGATTCAGCAGGAGTATGGGTTGGATCAATATCCGGTGAGTTGTTTTATTATAAATTTCTGGCAAAAAAAATGTCAATCAGGTTTCCTCTTAAAATCAATGATACATCAATTACTATCCATAATATTCTTAAAAGCAATAACATGATAATAATAAATGGAGGTAAAGGGGTTTACAGATTTATACCAGAAACCAACAAATTAACCCTGGGCTATAAGAATGTTGATGAAAACACTGAACATACTCTTGTACATGATGGGGCGGGTGGCCTTTGGTTAGGAAACCAGGGTAATACTGTCATTCATCTGGATCGTGATTTACATAAAACAGAAAAGTTTAAATTTGGAACAGAAAACAATATTGTAGATCACATCTGTGTCGGCGACAGCAATGATATATGGGCTGCTCTTATGGGTGGCGGTTTAGGACATTTGTACCCCGCATCCGGGAAAATGGAGCTTTTTACCACATCTGACGGACTTTCCAATAATGTTTGTTACAGCATTTTGAAAGACAGGAAAGGGAATCTTTGGATTTCCACCAATAATGGTTTATCGAGATTCAATCCTCATACAAAACAATTCAGAAACTTTGGCAAAGCAGAAGGGTTGTTGATTACCGAATTTAATTCCGATTCTTATTTCCAAACAGCTGATGGAGAGATGTTTTTTGGTGGTGTGGGTGGTATGGTTGACTTTTATCCCGACAGCATAGATAACTACAAGCGTAGCATGGCATATACTCCTTTGATACTTACGGATTTCAAAGTTTCGGGACTTACCAGGTATTTTAAAAAAGCAGTTTATGAATTGGATACGCTAACACTTGAAAAAGGTGATGACAACTTCCAAATTACATTTGCCTGCATAGACTTCAGAAACGCTGAAAAAATTAAATATCACTACCGGTTGGTAGGTGAGAACGATCAATGGATTGAGACTGATTACAGAGATCGTAAAATTAATTATGCCCATCTTACTCACCAGGATTATAACCTTGAAATTGAAGCAACAAATGAAAATGGTGAATGGGTCAACAAAAGGTCAATTTTAATTAGGATACCACCCCGGATTACTGAAATATTATATGTAAGATTATTTCTGCTTGTCCTGATTTTATCAGCAATTTTTTATGTGAGTATGACTTATATAAAGAACCTTAAGCTGAAAGCACTTCAAGTACAGGATCAACTCAGACTGGAGAGCCTCAGAGGGCAAATGAATCCTCATTTTATCTTCAATTCATTGAATTCAATTAATTATTTCATTTCGAAGGAGGATAAACTATCAGCCAATCATTATATTGCAGATTTTTCGAGACTAATTCGATCAATTCTGAACAATCTTTCGAGCGATTATGTCCCTTTTGAAAGTGAACTTGAATCTATCAGTGATTACATGAAGTTAGAGTTTCTCAGATTTGGTGATAAATTCAATTATCTTATTATTACTGACAAAATCAAAAACAGGAATGATATATCAGTACGACCGGGTTTGGTTCAGCCTTTTATTGAAAATGCAATCTGGCATGGAGTCCGTGGACTTGAACATCGAACAGGCTTAATTCGTATTGATTTTATTCCAGTGAGTGATATAAAAATACAGTGTATTATAGAAGACGACGGCGTTGGAAGGAAACTGGCCCAGCTATACAGGAATGATCTTCCCGGACATCAGTCACGAGGAATTTATATCGTACTCCAGAGATTAAAAATAATAAACAATATATCTAAAAATAATTACCAGATTTTGATTGAAGACCTTCACTCAGGTAGGGAAGAAACAGGAACACGTGTAATTATTGATCTACCCATCAGAACAGCACCTTTGCCAAATGAAGATTAAATTTAAAAATGCTTTATTAATATTTTGAACACCCGATATGCTGAAAGAATCAATTAAGACAATAATTGTCGATGATGAAAAACCATCCAGTGATGCTCTAAACAATTACATTACTGATTATTGTCCGCGGTTAGAAGTTATTGCCATCTGTAGATCAATAAATGCGGCCTATAAAGCAGTTGTGAAGCACAATCCTGATTTAGTATTTCTTGATATTGAAATGCCCCGGGGAAGTGGATTCGACTTATTAAGAATGTTTAAAACAATTAATTTTAATGTAGTCTTTGTAACGGCGTTTTCTAATTATGCAATTAAAGCATTCAGAGTTTCTGCAACGGATTTCCTGTTAAAACCTTTAAAAATAAGCGAGTTGGTTGAAGCTGTTAATAAGGTACAAATGAATCTGGAAAACAGGTCTTTTCAAAATCTTACGGCATTACTCGAGAACCTTGAAGCTCCGTCAGGACTTGTAAAAAAAATAATTATACCCAATATGAAAGGTTTTATAGCAATTAATCCCTCGGATATAATATTGTGTGAAGCCGATGGGTATTGTACAAATTTTTTTATTCATGGCAAATCAAAAAAGTCGAGCTCATATAATCTTAAGTTCTATGAAGAATTTTTACCTGCAGATCAATTTTTACGTGTTCACAATTCTTTTATAATAAATTTAGAGCATGTCACGGGTTATACAAATCAGGGAGAGATTCTGCTTTCCGATGGAATAACATGTTCATTAAGTGCTTCCCGGAGGCAGGCTTTCCTTAAAGTATTTAAAAGGACCAGATAAATCCATCCCTGTTTCAGATTAATCTTATTGTCTAATTTTCAATTACCTGTCTTTTCGGGTTAGTTCCCCATTGCTTGATTCCAGTCAGGATTTCAGTTTAAATTTTGCAGCGGGAACAGGTATAATCAAAAGTATTGGCTGATTCGGGTATTCCATAGGACCAGAGACCTGTTTTATTGGATTGGTATTTTTGGAATTTTCAAAGACATTAATTTAGAGAAAACATCCTGATTACTCGAAAGAAGATTTGACTGTTAGACATTTTTTTCAAATTACATTAAAACATGAATTTTATTCTTAGTGTATGAAAATTCCATTAATTATTTGCTTGTTGATGTTTGCTTTTATAGTTACCATAGCCCAAAACATCTGTGTTGAGAAAGGTAAATGGTATTCTAAAGGGGAAATATTCTATAAGAATGGTGAAAAATTAAAAGTAAACAATTTCGGGTTACTGAATGATTCTATAATCTCTTATAAGTCACCAGGATCAAATGTAATTCAAACCATAAATATATCAAAAGTCAATTTTCTGTTTGTAAAGAACGGGACACACATCTTATCTTATGGACTCCTGAGAACAGTTATAGGACTCGCAGGAGGTTTACTCTCTGTGCAATTAACAAAATCAAGTCAGTCATATAAAGATCTTCAGGAACTTGGCGGGTCAACTAATTTTACTCCGATTATAATCGGGAGTACGGTGGTATGTGGAGCGATTGGAACTATTATAGGAGCGCTTTCGGTAAAATGGCAGAAACTGAATATCCCTGGTCGTACAACAACCGGCAGTTATTTTATTTTGCCTGAAGTCAATAATTAGACTTATGGAATTTATTTCAGATTTAGGCTCAATCATAAATCATTGAATGAAATCGAGTAATTATAATTAACCAACCTAAAAAGAATCATTATGTATAAATTTATGTTAATCTCATTGTTGTGTTTATGTAGCACAATCGCTGTTTTTTCGCAAAAGAATGATCAAATATTATTAATCAAAAGGCATTATTATTTAAATGACAAACAGTTAAATAACAAAGAACTAAAAGGACTTTTAAAAAGTAATCCGGAATCTTCCAAAGCTTATAGTGATAGTCAGACCTATGGAACTGGGGGGATAGTATTAATTGTCGGTGGCGTCGCATACATGATTGCCACAACGGTGTTTGCCAAACCAAGCACTGAAAAACATTTGCCTGGCATTGACCCGGATGCTGATAAAAAAGCAAAAAACGCACTCATTGGTGGAGGGATTGCTCTTGTAGGGTGTGTCGGTCTGCTATTATCTTACTCACAGTTGAAGAAGTCCATTAGTATACATAATTCAAAACATACGACAGGGTTCAACGGGAATATAAAACTTGATCTTGGTTTTACCCGAAACGGTTTTGGAATGGTTTGTAAGTTTTAACCAATTCTGGGTACACATCTCGCAATAAACTAAATAGTACAAAGGGTATATAGAATACAATGTGATTGAATATCAGAATGTGACCATTTAACAAAAAACACGTATTAATAATGATCAACTATTTAAGACTTTTACAATTTCAAAGCCATAGATAACTTGTACTTCGCTTGTTTTAAAA
>Ga0302164_10000577_pt1 | contig 12281 bp, 5 predicted proteins | sample I_Fen_E3_1_FD_193500 | JGI IMG/M metagenome (GOLD analysis project Ga0302164, IMG submission 193500) | Peat permafrost microbial communities from Stordalen Mire near Abisko, Sweden - I_Fen_E3_1 | ecosystem: Environmental > Terrestrial > Soil > Wetlands > Permafrost | place: Sweden: Abisko...
TCTACCTAAGATATAAAAAAATCTACTTTTATCTGATTTTTTCAGGATGTTCAAATACAGAAACCTTAGCTCTGTTAAAACCTGCAACAACCAGGGAAGTATCTCCTTTGAACCATAGTAATGATTCTACCATACCCTGCAATAACAGACCGCTTTGTGACGGGGCAAGAACATCAAAAGCAGGTTTTCCCTTTTCCTGTTTCACACCTTTATTCAACAAAACTATCCCTTTATTCGCGTCATAGTATCCTGTTGAGACATCGTAGGTATAATCATTACCACCAAGCACCACATCGGGATATCCGTCACCATTAAGATCCTGTACTATCATTTTCTTAATCGGAGAAACCTGTAAAGCCTGAGGCAACTTCTCCCATCTGAATTTTCCTTTTTCGTTCCAGATAATATAACTTGAAGTTGTATTGACATCAAGTTTAAACTGCAAGCTTTTCAGTATGTTTTTATCAAGCATCTGGTCAATGCTCGTATAGCTGAAAGCAGCATATTCTTTGAACTTCTGTGGAAAGAACCTCGATTGTGAACTTAATTCATCGAGATAATTTATTGGATATTCTTTCATAACACCCATCTGATCGGGATAGTATGCTGTAATCAGCGGATCTATTGTTCCATCCATATCCAGATCAATGGCATACAGGTTTAAAGGATATTTATCACTTGCACTGAAACGATTATTATCGCCGATATTGCCTACAATATAATCCTGGTATCCATCCTTATTAAAATCTCCTGCAATAATTGAGAACCATATACCACGATGATCTTCCAAGCCAGGTATGTTTTGAGGAACGAGCTCTTTTCCATTCATATTCTTCAGAAGCAGTACCGAATTATATTCTCTTGTAACAAGCAGGTCTTCCCATCCATCGTTATCTACATCAGTCCATACTGCATCGGTAACCATGCCCAGGTCCAGTTTAGAGGTGGAATCAACCCCAAGTTTTCCCTTATTATTAATAATAAGCCACGAATGGTTGGCATACGGGAACATTCCTTTCTTTACCCTGGAACCAACGAACAGATCGACATATCCGTCGTGATTGAAGTCGCATGGCCTGACTACTGAAGCAGGAAATGGAGGTATGGGCAGTTCTGTCCTGATAAATTTTCCATTCCGGTTTTCATAAAGATAATGTTTGTAATCACTTTCCTCCCTGTTCTCATATCCACCGGCAACCGCCACAACATCATTATAGCCATCTTTATCAATGTCTACTATTGCCAGATCTGCTTCCGAGAATTCCTTTTGAGTAGTCAATCCATCAAAAGATGCCTCTTCAAACCCATTACCTTTCCTTAAAAAAACTTTTGTAGGCAGTTTATTTGTAGATCCAATAATCAGGTCTTCGCGACCATCGTTATTAAGATCTCCTTTGGCCATGCGTGGACCAATCTGTGAAAACTTATGTGGTATTATTTTCTGAGGAAGTCCGAAATCAATATAATCTGTTTGTTCGTGTAAGTAATCCAGAACATTTTCCTTCTCACTAAACAGCAAATCCTTTTTAATTAAAATCTTACCATCTGAGTGTGATGGACTGGAATCCTTTTCATTTATTTCAACCAGCTGATCGGCAGCAACATTTTTCAGAATCGATGTATAACCGCTCGCCGGCCAGGTGACTTTTATTGAGTCCGCTGAAAGATCATCACCAATACCAAAATGGACGATCGGATCTATTGATGATGAGTAACCCCGTGTAAGAAAGTGCTCTATGAACTGGTATTTTCCGTTGTCCCACAATTCGACCTTAGCACCGATAGCCATCGTATTTCCGAACTTACCTGTCAATTTAATCCTGATAAATCCTGCTTTGTTCTTTGATTTTTCAACGGTTGTATTCCTGAAGATAAAAGCTTCATCATCGATATTATTCGTAACATAGTCAAGATCACCATCATTATCGAGGTCAACAAATGCAGCTCCATTTGAAAAAGCTGGAACCTGTGGCATCCAATCCGTTCTCTTTTTGAAACCAAGAGTACCTGTTTTTGATGTATTTTCAAAGGCAATGACAGGAATTTTTACGGAGGGTGCCATATCAATGAGAGTCTGATCAGAAGCGTAATTCCCTTCTGCGGTTACTTTGAATTTGGTCCAGTCTTTATCAGTCATATCTCTTGGAAAACCATGAGAAACGATGAGATCTTTATATCCATCATTGTTGTAGTCGGCAAATAATGGAGACCAGCTCCAGTCGGTCTGGTGCAAGCCCATCATCTGACCAACCTCACTAAATGGGAGCAACTCTCCTTTCATCAATCCGTTGGACAGATGAAGCATATTCCTCAGATACTGATGCTCATAACCATATTTTTCATCATTTATATAAAAGATATAGCTGAAACCATTAATAGTCTGCTTTTTCTTGTAGTAACTTTCAGGCATCATATCAAGTGTGTACATGTCAGGATACCCATCGTTATTAACATCAGCCATATCATCTCCCATCGAAGATTTTGACTGGTACGACATGTACTTTCCAATTTCATTTTTGAAGGTTCCGTCACCTTGATTTATGTACAATAAATCGTTAGACATGAAATCATTAGATACATATATGTCGGGATATCCGTCTTTATTCACATCACCTAATGCAATGCCCAGACCATATCCTTCATAAACAATTCCTGCCTTTTTTGTCACATCTGTGAATGTACCGTCTCCGTTATTGTGATAGAGTCTGTCATTATTCGGAGCGCTCCCGTCAATCGTTTTCTGACGGTAATTAGTTAACATTCTCGAAGTTACAGTATTATTCAATATATAAAGATCGAGAAAACCATCGCGATCGTAATCAAAAAAGGTTGCATTTGTAGCAAATCCCGTATCAGCAATTCCATATTTTTCCGCCATTTCCGTGAATGTAGGATCTGCTCTATTCTTAGATCCGTTATTGATCCACAGCCTGTTTTTGCGTTTTTGAGGATCCTCGTTTGTCGTTGAAGTCAGATAAATATCAGGCCAGCCGTCGCTGTTGATATCCACAACTGAAACGCTGCTATACCACTGGTTGTTTGTAAGTCCCTCAAAATTCGCAGTGATATCTTTGAATTTAAAGTTTCCAAGATTCAGATAAATCCTGGTTGAGACCTGGTTCCCGGCGAATATAAGATCCTGCAATCCGTCATTATTAAGATCAGCCACTCCCACTCCAGCTCCATTGTATATGTATTCATACTTCATTACATTAAAACTGTCAGTTTCAGTAATTGTGTTTTTAAAATCAATGCCAGTTTGTTTTGAATTTAATAACTGAAATTTAGGAGATTGGGAACAGGAGATCAGCAAAACTGCGGATAATAAGTATATAAGTTTCCTCATAATATTTAATAATAATGGGTTCAATAATTAATATCTGTCTTTTAATCATGCCTCTCCTCATGGGCTATTGAAAAAGATGAAATCCATTAACCACAAAGGTCTCTAAGTATTTACACAAAGGTCACAAAGATCTGAAATATAGAATTTTAACTTTGTGCCCTTTGCGCCATCTTTGTGTTCTTTGTGGTTAAATAGAACCTTTTCAACACCCCATTTCATAGTATATGTCATTTACTTACCACTTTCTCTACAGGAAGAAAGAAGCAGAAGGATGAGGTCATTCGTTTTTCAATCCCCCAAATGTATAAAAAAAGTGGACTACCAATTCAGGTAGTCCACTTCATTATAAACTTAATAATTAAAATATTATTAGTTCTGTGTTAGTTTACCGTTACTCAAGTCGATCTGACGTTGTGGTATTGGATATTTAATAACACTAGCACCAACAGAAGCTGCACCGTAGAGGTTATTACCCCAGGGCATAGTTTTCTCATAAGCGAGAATTCTTGTCAATTCTGCTACGGTATTTCCCCATCTGTTCAGGTCAAACCATCTGTGTCCCTCTTGTCCAAGTTCAAGTTTTCTCTCCATACGAAGAGCAAGCTGTGCATTTGCTTTGGTATCAAATGGAAATCCTGAAAGAGCATAAGTATTGATTACATAATTACCAGCGTTAGTATTATCAGGCATTTTAACAAAACCAGCAGGATTTGCTGCTCTTGCTCTTACCAGGTTGATATTGGTACGTGCACTTGCAAGGTCGCCTGTTTCAATCTGACATTCTGCGATCATTAAGAGAAGGTCTGCGTAGCGGATCATACGGTAGCCATTGGCTGTATAACCTGAGGTCCAGCTGCTATGGTCAGTATACTGATCAGTCTGTGATTTTTTGTAAACTGCTTTCTTCGGGCTGAATGGGCCTGAGTATGTCTGGTCACGAATCCAGTCTGAACCTGTGTGTAGTCCCCAATCCCAGTATGGAATACCTCTTCTGCCTACTGTCCAGTCAAGTCTTGGATCAAGTGGTTTTGCATCTGGCGTAAAAGCTGCAGTTAATGCAATACCCTGGTCATTTTTAACAGGATCAAGATTATAGGAATTGTCGAGAAGTGGTAATCCGGCTGAAGTTCTGAATGAATTTACAAACTCCTGGGTCGGATCGAAGAATCCGCAGCAACCGCCTGGAGATGTACCGCTCTTATAAGGGAAGTTCAATACCTCACCGGTAGAGGAGTTCCATGCGCCTGAACCATCATTTACAGAATACTGAACTGTATATATTGATTCAATACCGTTACGGTTTGCAATATCAAAGTTTTCACCGAATGTTGGAGCAAGTCCGAAGGCAGCACCATTAGGTTTTGTACCATTAGCCCTGACATCATTAAGAAGTGCTAAAGCACCGGCATAGTCGTGATTAATCTGCATCTCTGCTTTTGCAAGCAATACTTTCACAACAGCTCCGTTGAATTTACCTATAGCTCCCATATTATTCGGAAGATCTGTGCCTGCACCAAGATCAGCAAGAATCTGTGGACCAATATCAGCCGTATTGGGTGCACTTCCCGGATCAGTAACTGTTTCATCAATATAAGGCACTTTCACCCACATTCTCCAGGCTTCAAAATGATACCATCCACGAAGAACTTTGGCTTGTTTATTGTACAAGTCAGCCTGTGCCTGGGTAATTTTGTTAGCGGCTAATGCTTTATTGGTGATAATAATAAGGCTGTTACATCTTGAAATAGCTTCATAAACCTCTCTCCACTTGTAGTTCAGGTAGGGGTTTGTAGCTGTTTCAGAGAATGTCTGAAGCGGGTTGATGTCAGGCTGGTCGCCACCATCAGTTCCTTTATTGGCTTCCATACCACGTATTGAGCCATATACCCAGTTGCTGGCAGTAGTTTCCCACCCATCAGCAAATTGAGAAGACACGCCGTCGATCATCGAATAAGAGCCTACCAGAAGAGCATCAAGCCCTTTAGTAGTCTGCAATAAGGTCTGATCCAAGCTGCCTGTCGGAGCGACAGTAAGAAAATCACTCTTGCAGGAGCCCCATGTTCCGAGCACCGCAACGATTAAGATTAATATAATATACTTTCTTTTCATATTATAAAATTATTTCAAATTAAAAATTAATGTTGAGACCGAAAACATAAGTCTTCACAAGTGGATAGTTACCTGTGTCAGATCCGAAAGCTCTGTCATCACCACCAAGTTCAGGATCAAGTCCGGAGTATTTGGTAACAGTGAAGAGATTGAGTGCCTGAACATAAACCCTGATGGATTTAATGCTGATCTTGCTTAAAACGCCTTCAGGAATAGTATAACCTAACTCCAAGCTTTTCATTCTTGCATATGATCCGCTTTCAAGATAATAGCTGCAAACCTGAGTGTTGGTTGAGAAATTTGACACGTTTGTAGCAATAGGTGTTTTTGCATTCAGGTTACTTGGTGTCCAGCTATTGTAAAGAAGGTCTTTACTCTTTTCACCCTGGAATGATGGCCAGAAATCAGTAAAATATCTGTTGGAATTAAAGATGTCAGCGCCATATGATCCATAGATAAATGCTGAGAGATCAAAATTCTTGTAACTGAATGCAAGGTTAAATCCATAAGTGAATTTTGGGTTTGGATTCCCAATAAACTGCCTGTCAGCAGGAGTAATTACGCCATCGCCATCGGTATCAGCAAATTTGAAAAATCCCGGTGCGGCACCGTCCTGTTTTGCAGAAGCTGTAACATCAGCTGCATCCTGGAAGAGACCAACAACTTTATAACCAAAAAATGCAGACATCGGATGTCCAACCTGGTTTCTGTTATTGGCGCCTATCCTTGTTGTACCACCACCATAATCGAAGAATGGAACACCTTCTGCGATTTTGTCAATATTGTTTTTATAGGTAGTAACTACAACACTTCCGTCGAAGCCTAAATCGCCCCACTTATCTTTGAATGAAAGTTCAGCATCGAATCCTTTATTAGACATAGCAGCGATGTTTATATATGGTGCTGAGGCAGCGCCTGCTGCTCCCGGCAATTCCGGAGCAAATAAAAGATCGCTGGTTTTCTTCTGGTACCAGTCGAATTTGATACCAATTTTATTATTCAGCATACTTGTTTCAAACCCGATATCGGTTGTTGTGTTGGTTTCCCATTTTGCATTCGGGTTACCGATACGTGTTGGGCGGAATCCCTGTACTGAAGAGGTAAACGTACCATTGATATCATAGAATGAAGTTGATTGTGAACCTCCGTATGCATAGAACTGGTTCTGTGGTGAAACAGCAAGCTGGTTACCCATAGTCCCATACGAACCCCTGATTTTAAGGTCATTAATAAAGGTGATTCCTTTGAAGAATTCTTCTTCACTTACGCGCCATGCAGCAGAGAATGATGGGAATATACCATAACGGTTAGTAGATCCAAACCTTGATGAACCATCACGACGAACAGTTGCACTTAGCATGTACCTGTCCATGAGTGAATAGTCAACTCTAAGGAACTGTGACAATAAAGTAGTAGGAGTATAAAAACCACCATTTGCGTCTTGAACCAGGGCGCCATTGCTCAATGATCGGTAAAGTGGATCATCTGTAAAATAGTTTCCACGAACCCCGGTCAAATCACGACCCATTCCATATTTTACTGCTTCATAACCGGCAACAGCAAGAATCTTATGCTGTCCGAATGTTTTATCAAGAGTAATTGTGTTGGTCCAGTTCCAGTCACTGCCAAAATATGAATTTTGTGTTAAACTGTTTGTGAGGGTGTTTTCAGAGTTTTCATATGTAGCCTGACCGTAGCCAACTCCACTTCCGGTGTAGAATGTACCTCCTAAAAGGGATTTGAAGCTCAGACCCTGGAGAATCTTGATATCAACAAATGCACTTCCTATTGCACGGCCGCTCCAGTAAGAATTATCTTTAGCCCTTGTTAAGTTAGCAACAGGGTTGGTAGCGTTACCTAACCTTGCAGCAATACCTGATCCACCGTAGTCACCTGCAACGAATGTGTGTGATAATCCAACAAAATCAGCGCCAGTCCAATAAACAGGAATAATAGGTTGTTCCCTTTGTGCCATTGATATAGGGCTGCCTTCACCAAGGTTTGAAACTCCAAGGCTTGTACTGTATTCAGCAGTAAAGTTTTCGCCGATCTTAACATGATCTTTCAGGAATGAAAATTCAGAGTTGAATCTCATGGTATATTTATCCTGGTTTGTGTGAATAATGATACCATCCTGCTGACGAACACCAATACCTGCAAAGAATTTAGAATTGTCACTTCCACCTGATAAGGTAATGTCATGATTCATCAAAGGAGCAGTATGGGTCATTGCTTTATACCAGTTTGTATTTGCAGCCCAGCTTGGCAAAGTTGGTGAAGCAGCTGCAGAAGATCCGTAGATAGGATGAATTTCAGTAGGAGTCTTATCATTAGCATATACCAGCCACTGAAGGTTAGCATATTCCTGAGTATTTAACAGGTTATCGGGGCCACTGCCGGGATCCTGTGAACCATACTGCATGCTGTAGGTTACTTTCGTGCCTTTAGCACCTTTTCTTGTTGTTACGATGATAACACCGTTTGAAGCTCTGGAACCATAAATTGAAGCGGCTCCTGCATCTTTCAGAACGGAAATTGATTCAACATCATTGGGGTTCATTGTAGAGATGTCCTGTGTTGGAACACCATCAACAACATAAAGAGGATCGTTGTTTTCAAATGAGCTGAATCCCCTGATCCTTACCTTGGATGTAGCACCCGGTTGTCCGTTACCGATAACAGTAACACCTGAAGTACGTCCCTGTAAGGCGCTGGTTACGTTACCCGTCGGGATAGCCGTAAGTTTTGCGGGTTCAACAACTCCAACTGAACCGGTAAGGTCCTTTCTTCTCTGAGAGGTGTACCCTGTTACAACTACTTCCTGTAGTGCGCGGGTGTCAGAAAGAAGAACCATATCGATAACTGATTGTGTACCGACAACTACCTGTTTGGTTGAATAACCGATAGATGAAAACAAAAGTACTGAAGTTGGACCAGGTACTTTTATAGTGTAAGAACCATCCGCGAGAGTAATCGCTCCGATTACTGTTCCCTGGACTGTAACGTTCACACCTGGCAGAGGTCCTTCGCCTTCAGCAGTGACCTTCCCGGTTATGGTCTTTTCCTGAGCAAAAATAATGCTCGAAGAAAGAACCATGCTGAGAAAAAACAGCGCAATGCGCCGTAAATTGGTTGAAATTTGCATAGTCAGTCGTTTTTTAAACATGTTAGTTAAAAGGGTTTATAATATAAAACAAGCATTTACTTCTTCAACAAAAGGTTATAGTTTCACGAATAACGAAGGTAGAAATTAAAACTTCAATTGCAACATTTTCGTTAATTTTTTTTAACAAATATTCCTATAAGACAAAATATTTAAAATTCAGCTAATTCATTGTTTTGGTGTATTTTACACAATATTTTACTGAAATAATTCACAATTTAATTTAGAACTATTCTACACAAGTTGGTTCCTGAGGAAATGTATTAATAAAAAATTTCTAAATTTTATATTATTGTTATTAAGCGGAAGACGTTTGAATTAACAGCTATATAATATAATGGTATATGGAATTTATTTGCTGGTTATGTCTTGAGTTTGCTATGCCACATAGGTATATCGGGACCCGGTTCCTCGCTGAAGTCTAATGAAAACAATTAATAAATCACAGAGTATATAAAACTTAAAGTATGTTCATTGAGGGTATGTTTTTGATTTTCAAGCCACGAAGTGGCTGAATATGAATAACCCCCGGTGAAGCCGGGGGTACAGGCAACCTACTGATTTAAAGCCCTGAAAGGGCTTAATATAGTTTTCAGGAACAAATGATAGCCAGTCTGCAAAATTGATGAAAAGTAATTTCCGGAATTATTATATTCAGCTCCTTCAGAGCTGCAAAAGGTGACTGGACACCCTCCCCTGGTTGCACCAGGGGTTATTCATATGGGGCTCTTTCAGAGCCATTTGTCATAAAACCTGGTGTGTAATTTTGTATAGATATCTGGAATTGACATGGCAATTAGGTGGTTATGCATGGAGAAATTTCATTCTTAAATACAAAAATAGCCTCTACTCTTTTTACTGCCAAATAATGTATATTTGTCTAACTAATATTAACATAACAGAAAAAATCCAAAGCTTCGCGATAACGAATGAAATATTAGTGCATATAATATAAGGTATATATTTATTTTATCTGAAATCAATGAAGATATTGATTGTCGAAGATGAACCTAAGGTTGCATCATTTTTAAAAAATGGTCTTGAAGAAAACAATTATACTGCTGAAATTGCATATGATGGTTTGTCTGCTGAAAAACTGGCAAAACGCAATATGTATGATCTCTTCATACTCGATATAATCATCCCGGGAATGAACGGTCTGGAACTTTGCAAAAAACTCAAAAAAATAAACTCCGCCTTACCGGTTCTGATGCTTACTGCACTGGGTACAACCGACGATAAAGTCATTGGATTTGATGCCGGAGCGAATGACTACCTGGTAAAGCCATTTGAATTCAGGGAACTGCTTGCCAGAGTTAAGGCATTACTCAGGAAACCCAATCAGTCAGATGAAAAAATAAATATTCTTGTTGTAGGTGATGTGGAACTTGATCTGGAGAAAAAAGTTGTCAGGAGGGGAAACACTTACATCGACCTTACTGCTAAAGAATTTTCCCTTCTTGAATACTTTATGAGGAATGCCGGAAGAGTACTGTCAAGGATCGATATCGCTGAAAAGGTCTGGGACATCAAGTTTGATTTCGGAACTAATGTTGTGGATGTTTATGTGAACTTTCTGCGGAAGAAAATTGATAAAGGACACGATAAGAAAATGATCCATACCAGGGTTGGGTTTGGATATGTATTCGGGGAGGTGTGAGGCGTAGGGCGCAGGGCACAGAGCACAGAGCGAAAAGAAAACTGACACACAGTTAACACAGATTCAAAGATTAACATAGATTTAAAAGCCCCCCTTGGGGGGTTTGGGGGTGAAAAATAAGGAGCAGTAAAGTAATGCAGATAAGGACAAGATTGACGCTACAATTCCTGTTGTTAGGAGGAGCAATAATGATTATTGCTTCGATCGCTATCTACTTTTCCTCTGCCAAATTCAGGGAAGATGCTTTTCATAACCGTCTAAGGACTAAAGCTATAAGTACAGCCACCCTCCTTTTCAGCACAAATAAGGAGGATGCTGATCGCGTTTTGAAAAATGAGAAGAACGCAATGGGAAATCTTCAGAATGAGAAAATTATAATCATAAATTATAATAATGATGTCGTATATAGTTCAGATGAAAATGGTGAAATAAAAATAAATAATAGTGTCCTTGAACAAATAAGATTAGGTTATAAAGTGACCTATAAACAGGCTTCATTTGATGTGATTGGGACTTTATTTTTCACTACATATGATCGTTTCGTTGTTTTAGCTGCAGCCAACGATATTGAAGGGTTCTTACATCTTGAGAAATTAGAATTCATATTAATTGTGGTATGCCTGATCAGTCTTTTGTTGTTTTATATTGCCGGCTGGTATTATTCGGGCAGAGCGCTTAGACCCATTTCAGCGGTTGTAAATAAGGTTGAAGATATCTCTATCACAAGTCTCAATTTACGGGTTTTTGAAGGAAATGGAACTGATGAGATCGGCAGACTGGCAAAGACATTTAATAAAATGCTTGAGAGGCTTGAAACATCTTTTGCAATGCAGAAGAATTTTATTGCAAACGCATCACATGAGCTCAGGACTCCTCTTACATCGATAAATGGACAGCTAGAGGTATTGATGATGAAGGATCGTTCTGGAACTGAATACAAGGCAGCTCTTGAATCTGTACTTGATGATATCAAATCACTGATCGATCTTTCGAACAGACTACTTTTAATTGCCCGGACAAGCGCTGAAGGTCCGGTGCATTTCAACAAAAAGATCAGAATTGATGAAATTCTCTGGCAGGCTCAGGAGGAGATAATGAAGTTCAACAATGATTACCGGATCAATATTTCCATAGATAACTCACTTACTGATTCTGACCAGATGATTGTTGTCGGTGACGAGAGCCTGCTTAAAGTAGCTGTTTCAAACATTATTGATAATGCCTGCAAATACTCGCCAAACCATACAGTTGATATAAAGTTATGTCACGTTGAAAAAATTATCGAGGTAGTCTTCGAAGATAAGGGAATAGGTATATCAAAGGAGGATCTGCAGAAAATTTTTGAGCCCTTTTACCGCGGAGCCAATACTATTTCAATTTCAGGAACAGGAATAGGACTTCCTCTTGTAAATCAGATAATTAAAAACCATAACGGAACTGTAAAAATCTCATCCGAGATCGGTAAGGGGACAGTTGTAAATATTATGCTGCCGACAGTGTGATGGTCCCAACTCTTCTTGTGAGTTTGCCCCCCTGCCCCCTTCTCCGATTAAAAAACCCATCCCCCATCCCCTTCCCTTAATTCTAAGGGAAGGGGGGTAATCGGTTATATATTAGATGTTTTCGCCCTTCCCTTATTGTTTAAGGGAAGGGACGGGGAAGGGTTAAGAAGGAATAGGGATTAAAGGGGGTGAGTACAATAATTATTCAAACTTTAATCCTTTTTTAATCTCATTTTAATGACCGTTTAATAGCAGGTGATTAACATTGCATGGGTTAGTTATTTAAAACAAGGGTTTATCTTTTTAAGTAGTTTGCATAGTCAGTTTTTTAAAAGTTTAAGGTTTAAGATTGCCAGGTTGATCCCGGCAGTTAATTAAGGTAGTAGGTTTTACAAATGAGGTCGTAGGGTTTACGGGTATTTTATAATTACTATATTTACGGCCTTTTAATTTGCAGAACCTATTATATTTTTAACTCAATGAAGAGAATAATAGAAATAT
>Ga0302164_10000581_pt1 | contig 12234 bp, 9 predicted proteins | sample I_Fen_E3_1_FD_193500 | JGI IMG/M metagenome (GOLD analysis project Ga0302164, IMG submission 193500) | Peat permafrost microbial communities from Stordalen Mire near Abisko, Sweden - I_Fen_E3_1 | ecosystem: Environmental > Terrestrial > Soil > Wetlands > Permafrost | place: Sweden: Abisko...
TTGTATCAAAATAAGAGCTTCGACCTTCCTGTCATACCTATTTGAAAGATCAAATAAGAATGCATCAATACCTAAAGCGTGCCAATGTGATAGTGCAACTGCTATAACATCTATTTTGTTATTCTCCAAATATACAATAAGTTCATCTTGATCTAAAGTGACCATGATCATTAATTTAACCTAATTAATATAAATAATGACCTAATTATCCGTTCATCATAAGATTTTGGCATGTTTTTATTAAAAATTTACTTAAACATATTATTATAAAGATCCATGGGAAGTTTAAAAACTGTATTAGTTGAAATATGCTGATTAGAAGGCTAAATGGTAATTATATAGAGATCTAGTTTAATAGATATAATTTCTATTTTCAAATAGAGTATCGTTTATGATGTCTCTAATTTGATTTTTAGATAATTTATCAACATAATCGGAGTTGTATTCCATCGTATTATTCAAATTAACCTGATTATTGGAGTTTAAAATAAATAATTCCCCATCATCAATGGCATAAAGGGATTCATCAGCTGTCATGAGCTCTTCATACATTTTTTCACCAACCCTTTTTCCAATAATCTCTATTTCAATTTCTTCAGGGATTTGGTCGTAGATCTTGGCTAAATTTTCAATCATAACCTCTGCGAGGTCCATGATATTCGTTGAGGGCATCTTGAGAATAAATATGTCCTCACCCTTTGCCATCTGACCTGCTTTTAGGATCAATTCAACAGCTTCGGGAATTCCCATTATGAATCGTGTCATCTCCTTGTCTGTAATTTTAACAGGGCCGCCATTTTTGATTTGATTTTTGAATACGGGTATAACAGAGCCTCTTGAATTTAAAACATTTCCAAATCTTACACAGGAAAATATCGTATCTTTATCACCAGTATAATGATTGGCTGATATGGTAAGGCGTTCTGCCAGGAGTTTAGTTGCACCCATAACGTTTATAGGATTTACAGCCTTGTCAGTGCTGACAAATATAACCTTCTCAACATCCCTATCTAAGGCTACATCTAAAACATTTTGAGTACCTATAATATTAGTTTTAACTGCATCGAATGGGTTGAATTCGCATAAAGGGACATGTTTTAAAGCACCTGCATGAAAAATAATATCAACGTTATCAAAGGCTCTTTTTAGCCTATCTTTGTCTCTTACGTCTCCATAAAAAACCCTTAACTTATTAGAATTAAGCTCTTCTTCGAGTTCAAATAATGCGGTTTCATTATTATCTAAAACCCTAATTACTGATGGATTATACTCCAGAACTTTCTTAGTAATCTCACTACCTATAGAACCTGCTCCACCAGTTACTAACAATACTTTATTCTTGTAGTATCCTTCTACTTCACTATTCGTTTTTAATTCCCCCTTCATTTTTTAAGGTGTTACCCTCCTCTAATTGTAAGCAGTTTTCAGAAGATTTTCGGATATAGTCCCCTGATTTTTCTCCTGTATTAAATAATAGATCGATAGCAGACAAATATGGTATAAATTCAGACCCTATTTGTGGGTAAACTGGATGAGAGAATTCAAACCAGTATAAATCTACATTTTTTTGTTTAAATTTTTGAAATTCGTTAAAATTAATATAATCCTTAGCAGTTGGGCCACTGATATATGCATCAGCTCCTATCTCATTACAGATATTTAATATATAACCTACCTTAATACCTTCTGCACCATCTAAATCGGATGCTTTAACGAAATCAGGAACTTTTAGCCCAAGTAATTGAGAAATTTTTTCAGTTGCATATATATCAAGATCTGATAGAAGGTCCCAATCCCGGGTAAATATTTCTTCAATATCATCTTTATAATCATCAAAATAGGGTGCCTTAAAATATGATGAAGCTATTAGATCCCAATGTTTTTCTTTCCAATTTATCATTGTTTGTTTTTGTTTGTAACTAATTGAGTTATTTATGGCCGCTTCATTTATATTTTGTTTATATTTGCCAGTTACAGGTACTGAAATCCATTTAGAAGTGTTATTAATGGTTTTTATTTTGTTTCTTCTTTGCCACGATTTCTTCAAAAACTGAAGATTGTCAGCAAAAACAAAAATATCTGCTTTTTCAATCATTCCAAAGTAACCTATCCAGGGTAAATAAAATGGTTGTACTATAACTGTCTTCATTTGATCACCGTACATCAATATATTTAACTTCCATTCACATTTGAATTTCTATTAAATCAATCAAGCAAAATTTTTTTAGTATTAATATTATAATGTTCAAAGTATATCTTTTTTCTAATACACTTGATACATTCTGATTTTTAGGTCATCAAGAGGGTTATGGAAATTTATAGCTTTTAATCAAGTTTTCCTATTTTTATTTCTTCAACATACCTGCTGATTCCTCATCTAATATAATTTGTGATAGATAGTTGATTATTTCTACCTTCCCTTGACCAACTTCCAATGCATTAAAAAATGTTATAACTTCATTTCTTTTGGTTAAAGATAATAAATCCTGCATATACTTCTCTAAATTATTTATATCTGATTTATTTATCAAATATTCGAAATTAAGCTTACTGTAATAGCGATTTTGTAGGGGGTTTTGAGATATTACAAGAACAGGCGAGCCAACGTACACAGCCTCGAACATTGACAATCCCGGAGAAGTTATTACCAGATCTGCATTGTACATCAATTCAGCCACATTTCCAGGTTCATTATGGATTGTAACTTTATTATTTTTATTTTTCATTATTTTGTCAAGTTCATCAAAATACTTAAATTCTGGGCCGAGAACAATATTTATCCTTACATCATCACTTAACTTTTCTAGTACGGTTGAAGTATGATTAGAAGGATCACTACCGCCAAAAATTAATAAAATGTCCTCTACTTTAGGTTTTAAATCATTCTTATTTTTAAATATATCAAATTCATCCCTTAAAATTAAATATTTGGGTCCACAGAAGTACTTGGTATCAGTAGTTTTATTATAATAATCTTTATTTACAAAAGTCTTATACAGGCTCATCACTATATCAGCATATTTATTGATTTTAGGATCTAAATTATCCACCAATACTATCTTTGCAATGTCTTTAATCTCCTTTAAGATATCTTCCTGAAAATCGAGATTATCAATAACAACAAGGTTTATATCTAACTTTTTTAAATGTTCTACGATTTCTTCATCGTCTTTCAACTTAACAGTTGGGAAATTTTCATCTTCTATTAATTTAATTACATTTTCATTACTTTTAGTTAAAAAGTATGCTTTGGACCATAAATTTGCCATAAGTGTTTTAGCAAATGTTATGGATCTGTAAACATGTCCCATACCCATTTCAGAGTTTCCTTCCGTTAAAAATGCAATATTTATGGTTTTAAGGGTATCTTCCGGGTTTTGTTCTATACCTGCATTTATTTGATAAATTTCAGGATTGAGTTTTAAAAAGTTAACCACTTCACTGATTTTCAAGTCTTCAAGATCACCCAGATTTTGATAAATAGCTTTAATAAGAGTTAAATCTTCATTTGTATCAACAGTTAATCGGATATTTTGATTTCTAAGATTAGAATAGAATTTTAATACTTTATAATCTTTTGGATGTGATCTTATGTATGGAGTAACATGTTCACGTTCAGATTCTAATTCAGATTTTTTAGAAATTTCTTCCAATACCTTTGATTCAATTATTTCGGCACTTACACCAAGTGGTGTGTCTAAACAGTAGGTATAATCTAGATTATTTGTTAAATGTACATTTATTAACGTATCCACCAGATCTATATCTATAAGTGGATTATCACCTGTAACTCTTACAACAACATCTGCTCTAAATATCCTGGAAGATTCAACGAACCTTTCAAGTACGTCTTCTTCGCTACCACGATAACAATTTATTCCCTTATCATTGGCTAATATTTCAATAGCGTCGTCTTCCGTGTTTTTTGTGGTAGCTATGGTAACATCGTCCACATATTTCGATTTTTTAAGTCTGTTAACTAAAATTTCAAGTAGTGGTTTTCCACCGATTTTTTCAATTACCTTCCCTGGCAACCTTGTGGATCCCATTCTAGCCTGAATAATCGCAACAACTCTTTTCTTCAACATATAATATCCCAATTAATGGTTTGATTCTTTTTAACATCAGCTTTTACTGTTTTCCCAATGATTGAATATATGTATTTTGGTTCAATACCAGTTCCAGGTCTTAAAATCTTTATTTTGTCCATGGAAATGGTTTCGCCCTTGGATATATTATCCACTGCTGTTATGCTTCTCCTACCTAATTCTTTGGTGTGTTTTTCATCATCTGTTACGACTTTAACAGCGTCACCCATTGCAGATTCTGTAATTCTAATGTTTTCTACCATTTCCTTAAATTCAATAGGATCAAGGGATAGTTTATGGTCTGGTCCTGGAAGATCTTTATCAACTGTGAAATGCTTTTCAATCAGATCTGCACCTTTGGCAACAGCAAGTGATGGGATTAAATTTCCAATAGTATGATCGGAAAATCCTACAGGGATTTTGAATAAATTTTTTAGATTATTGATTAAATTAAGGTTTGCGTCTTCATACTCTGTTGGGTATGAGGATACACAATGCATCAGGGCTACCTGTTTATTACCTGATGAATATATATTGTTTAATGATTCGTCGATTTCAGCTATGGTTGCCATTCCAGTGGATAGTATGACAGGTAAATTCTTTTTAGAGATGTAACTGAGTAGTGGATAATAATTGAGATCACCTGAAGCAATCTTGTATACTGGAGAGCCTACCTCTGATAAAAAGTCTGCACTTTCCTCATCAAAAACACTTGCTGAAAATATTATCCCTAATTTATCGGCGAAATCGGCTAGTTCAGTCCATTTATCCATGCTAAATTCTAATGATTTGAATAGATCAAAATATTCTGCATCACCACTGATAAATTCTTCGGTTTTAAATATCTGGAATTTAACGGCATCAGCACCAGTTTTAGCAGCTTCTTCAACGAGTTTTTTTGCTTGGCTAAAATTACCATCATGATTCAGCCCGGCTTCGGCAATTATGAATGTTTGCTCGCCTAAACCAATTTTTGTATCTCCTACTTTAATTTTTTCCATAATTACACCTCATAATAGTTTATTATTTTCTTAACTGCAGATATAACATCTTCTACATCTTTATCTTCCATTTTTGGATAGATGGGTAAAGATATTTCGTTGTTGTACAAAGATTCAGCAATTGGAAAATCATCACCTTTAAAGCCGTATTTTTCTTTATAGTAAGGATGTAAATGTAACGGTATAAAATGAACACTGGTGCCTATATTTTCTGCTTTTAAAGCTTCTATGAATTCATTCCTGTTAATGCTCAATAATTCTGAGTTAACTTGAACGGGATATAAATGCCATGCATGGGTTGTGTACTTCTTAACAGTTGGAGTTGTTATCTGGGGAATTTGACCGAATGCTCTGTTGTATTTATCTGCTATTTCTTCTCTTCTTTTCTGCATTTGATCTAATTTTTTCATCTGATGAATACCTATACTTGCCTGTAAATCGCTCATATTGTATTTATATCCAGAATATGTTATTTCATAGTACCATGATCCTTCAGAAGAGTACCTTTTCCATGCGTCTTTACTGATTCCATGTAGACTCAGCATTCTTATCTTATCAGCTAAATCACCATGCTTGGTTGTGATCATTCCACCCTCTGCTGTGGTAATATTTTTGGTTGCATAAAAACTAAAACATGTAAAATCGCCTATGCTCCCAATTCTTTTATCTTTATATTTTGATCCTATTGCATGTGCTGCATCTTCTATTATATACAGATCATATTTCTCAGCAAGATCCATTATTTTATCCATTTCACAGGCTTGTCCAGCGTAATGAACCACTATTATGGCCTTGGTTCTGTCGGTAATTTTTTCTTCTATCTTTACTGGATCAATGTTGTAGGTGTCTTTCTCCACATCTACAAATACCGGAGTTGCATTCTCATTTATAACAACCTCTGATGTGGCTGCAAAAGTATATGGTGTTGTTATTACTTCGTCACCTTTTCCAATTCCTAAAGCAACAATTGCCAAGTGTAACGCAGCTGTACAGGAATTAACTGCAATTGCATATTTTGAATTTACAGTCTTTGAAAACATTTCTTCAAATTTGAATGTTTTAGGTCCTGTTGTGATCCACTCAGATCTTAATGTATCTACCACTTCATCGATTTCTTCCTCACCAATGGAATGTTTAAATGGATGTAAAAATGAGCTTCTAACAGGTTTACCATTTATTATAGCAGGTTCTAACATATTACCTCAAAATATGGGTTTATTTTGTTTTATTATGATTTTTTGTTCTTTACATCTGTTGAAAGATAGTAAAGACAGGGTTACTTAAATTCTCTATCTACTATATTAGTATTATTGATAAATAAATATAATGGAATATTCAAATCTTTTGGGGTATATTTAATTGAAATCTTTAGGCAAACAATAAACAGCTAGATATTATCATTAAACTTCAATAACAAGAATTATGTTTGGAAAGAAAGTTTTAACAAAATGATTACAGAAATTTTCCCAAAGTACAAAAAAATAAGTTTAACAATTAATTGGATTAAAATATATATGTTATAGTTAAGATGATTAAAAGAAACAGATTGCACGAGGTAATTATATGGAAATAGGTGGAATTTACGAATTTCCAAATTTAGTTGGTGAAGACCCAGTTGATTCAGCTTATAAATTTCTTATTAATGCATATAACAATTATAAATTTGTTAGAGATGGAAGACAAGCAATAAAATTGGTTTTACTTAACATAGATGGCATTGAAAATCTAAAGTGTTATCTTCCAGCTTATCTGTGTGACTCAATTTTACAACCATTCAATGAAATGGGCCTAGATGTTAAATTTTATGAACATGAACCAGTACTAAATCCAGTTTTAGATAATATTGAAAATTCTTTAATATATATTATTGATTATTTTGGAATAGAAACAATATCAAATAAAGAAATCATTGAACTTTTAGATAGGAACAACGTAGTGATTTTGGATATAAGTCAATCACTTCTAAATGAAAATAGATTTTCAAGTGAAATAGAGAATTACTCAGAAAATTATTATATTATCTCAAGTTTGAGGAAGATATTCCCTATTCCAGATGGAGGTATGGTCCATTATCAAACTGATAAGTTAAATGATTATTCTCTAGGTTTTCCAGAGGGATATGACGAAAGGCTTGAGGCAATGGTTTTAAGGAGCTTTTATTTAAAAGAATTTGAAATTGATGTGAGATCTATGGAATCATCCATTGATAACGATAAACTAGAAGATCTAGTGGCTGATTTAGGTTCTGAAAAATCTCATGAAGATGTAAACCAGTTGGAGGATATGAAAAAGCATTTCCTTTCACTTTATCATGATTATGAAAGAGATAAGTATGAAAAAATTTTAAGACCACAGAATATTCCGTTGATATCTTTAAGAATATTAAATAACATTTCATATCATGATATTCTAGGAAAAAGATCTGAAAACCTGAAATTTGTATATCAAGAGATAAATGATGAAAATAGATTTTTATTTGATTTAAAACGAATCAAATGCCCATTCATGTTACCGTTAATATTCAGTAACGAAGAGGAAAGAAACTCTGCAAAGACCATTTTCATCAAAAATAAAATCTATCCACAAATTATCTGGGAGATAGAAGAATTTGTTCCCAAAAGATATTCATACGAACATGATTTAAGCAGAAGAGTTCTAATGGTACCTACTGATCAGAGATACTCCCCTAATGAACTTAATAAGGTTGTAGAGTTGTTAAATAATCCTTTCTGAGATTAAAGCCTTTATATTTTTTTAAATATATTATTAATTTTTCATTATGGGATTAAATTTCCTTCTTAAACACAATAGAAGATAAAATAAAGTAATATTCAGATATAATGCAATTTTTATTTTGAATCCATTTTTTTGAAAAATATTTCTTCAAAATTGATATTAGGTCATGTTGTAAAACAATCAGATTTTAAAGTATCAACTACTTCATTTATTTCTTCTCACCAATGTAATGTTTAAATGGATGCAAAAAATGAACTTCTAACAGGTTACCATTGATTTTTGCCGGTTTTAACATTTTAGAACTAATTGTTATTTTATACTCATCAGATGAACATTGAGATCTGATTCCATTATTCATAACGGAAATAAAGATTTATGGGTATTGAATTTATTTTCTTCGAATTAATTATTTCCCGTAACAAATCTAAAAACAACATAATATTAATTCTAACATTAGTATATTAGTTTTATATAAATATAATGGAATAAATAATACTTCTTAATCTATTTCGGGTGAAACATTTGAATGAATACAAACTCTTTGTACATAGAATTGGATTGGTGGGAATAACCAATGTCTTAATAGCTTTAAGTTCATTAATTTTGCTTCCCATAGTAACTAAAAGTTTTTCAATTAATGATTACGGTACATTTGTAATAATTAACACAACCATATCACTAATTCCAGCTTTTGCAAGTCTGGGATTACCTTACACAATGGTTAGATTTTTATCCGCAGAAAAGGATAAAGAAAAAATAAAAGAAGATTTCTATTCTATTTCTGGTATTGTTTTAATTTCATCTTTCATTATATCTGCATTGCTTTTTTTATTCTCCAAAAATGTGGGAGCTGTATTATTTAACGGTGATGTTAATTTAGCTATGTTGGTATCATTAATCGTTTTCATGGCTTGTATAAATGCACTTTTACTTAATTTCTTCAGGACTTTCCAGCAGATGAGGAGATATTCTCTAATTTTAATAGTACAAACTTATTTAGGGGTATTTCTTATTTCTTATTTTGCAATAAACGGATTTGGGATTTTTTATGCTGCAATTGGAATTTTAATTGCAAATATTGTCAGTTTTTTTATTATGGTCCTGTTTATACTTTCAAATATAGGATTTAAAATTCCCAAATTTAAAAATATGAGGGAATATTTGTCATTTGGGATTCCGACCATTCCTGCAAATCTATCATCATGGATCGTTGATTCCAGCGACAGATATGTTATTGGAATACTTTTAGGTTCAGCTTTTGTTGGTTACTACTCCCCGGGTTACACACTGGGTAATATTTTAGTAATGATCCTTGCACCCTTTTCCATCCTGTTACCCTCAGTTCTACCGAGATACTATGAAGAGGATAATATTGAAAAAGTTAGGATTTTCTTAAAATATTCAATTAAATATTTCCTTTTAATTTCAATACCCGCTGCATTTGGATTATCCATACTTTCAAAACCTATTCTACTGATATTAACCACTCCGGCCATTGCTTTAAATGGATATTTAGTAACCCCATTTGTAGCTACAAGTGCAGTTCTATTTGGATTTTATGCAATTGCAGGTAATATACTAATTTTAGAAAAAAGAACTAAGATAATAGGATCAATATGGCTGATTGCTGCTGTTTTGAATTTAAGCCTTAATATTATATTTGTTCCATATTTTGGTATTTTAGGCGCTGCTGCAATAACTTTGATTGCTTATTTAGTTGCGTTTATCCTTACTATACTGTACTCATCTAAATCTTTCAAATTTGATTTTGACTTGATCTTTATAGTAAAAAGTGTGATTGCATCGGTTTTGATGTCGGGCATAATTGTCTATTTGAATCCCTACGGAATTTTAAATGTTATGATTGCAATTGTAATAGGTGCTGTGGTCTATTTTGTTTTATTATTAATATTTAAGGGCATACAAACGGATGAATTTCAATTTTTCAGGGAACTATTGGGTTCTTAAATTAATTTCTCCGGCTTGAAAATATGATTGAAGTGTATTAATAACTCAATTAAATTAATCTATTTTTTATTAACTTTTTTAAACTCAAAATCATGAGATTTATCCGTCTAAACAAATATTTTTATTTTAAAAGTTATGAGATATTTTCTACATTTACCTTGATTGAATATTAATCATCAATATCAATCCCAAAAGTTCATTGAAAGTCTATAAAAATAGTAAAAATAAATCAATCAATTAATGGATTTTAATCTTAGTATCACATATAATTCTGATTGGTAGGAGTACAAACTTGGTAAATGATAATTATTTATAAATAATGCATATTCCAAATTATCTTAAAATGATATTTAACCAATTATACTTAATATCAAAGTATAAACTTGTATTATCTAAGAACAAAATTGGTTTAAATCCTCTATTTTATCTAAATTAAAAACATATTCATGAAATACAATGCAAAAACAGTAGCAAAGATATTTAATATTTATTACGTTATTTAACAGTATTTTGACAGTATAATAGAGATGCCGGTCCATTAAGATTTAATCATGTGACAAAAAACCCTTGAATACATCATGGAATATTCTATAATAACCATAACTACTAATTTACTAGAATATTTTCTCATAGATAACTAATTCGAATAAATCATCACGGTAGAATAGACTAGGAAACGAAATAATCGGCTCCCTATTTTTAAAAAAGAAAAATTTACGACTTAACAAAGAAAATAAGTACTTATACGCATAGTAATGAAATTGGTGTCTAAAGAGTAATATAGGCCCCAATAAGTTTAAATAAAGTCGTATAATGAGAATAACTAATTTTTTTTTTGTGAGAACAATCACAATATAGAATATTATTATATATATGATGGTGAGTGTATAATGATTTTACATTACAATTGAAATTTGGTGATAATATGATGAAAAAATTGTTATTATATACATTTTTTTTAGGAATGTGTTTAATTTCTTTGCAATCAATTAATGCTGCCACTATAACTGTACATCCTGGGGGTAGTATTCAAAGTGCAGTTAATCAAGCTGCAAATGGAGATACTGTAATTGTTTATGCTAAAAATAAACATCCATATACATATAAAGAAAGTGTTGTAATTAACAAGAAAGTTAAAATCATTTCAAGTGGGAAAGTAACGATTCAATCAAGAAATAAAGGTTCTTCTGTTTTTATTGTGAATCAAGGAGGAGCAGGTTCATCTATTAAAAATTTTATTTTATCCAAGAGTAACTACGCTATACTAGTTCGAAATGCAGGAAATACTTTTATTTCAGGTAACAAAATATCCGCTTCTTTGGTTGGTGTACAGTACACTGGAAATATTCAATACTCAAACCTTATTAAGAATAAAATAACTGGTACAAACAAAAATTATGGAAATGGTATCAGCTTCCAATATGGTTCATGTCCATACCTCACATCTAACAACTACATATATGGAAATATAATCAAAAACTTTTTGCATGGTATACTCTTTAATGCTAAAAGCCAAAGTAACAGAGTAATAAAAAATAAGATCTACAATTCTGGACATCATGGAGCGGGAATCTGGGCTACAGATGATTCAAGTTACATGCAAATAATTGGTAACACAGTAACAGGAGCAGAAGATGGTATAGCAGTTCAAAAAATTGGATCAGGGCTAGCAAATAATTATTTAATCAGTGGGAATGTAGTTAAATCATGTAAGAACGGTTTCTGGCTGAGTTTGAGTTATAGTACTATCTCAAATAATTGGGCTGTTTCGAATCTAATTAGCGGAATAGACATTACAGGTAGCTATAACCAGATTATCAATAATATTGTAAAAAGTAATAAGGTTTGTGGAATAGCGATGAGCACGGTAAAAAGTTCAGATATCAACACTTTATCACACAATACATTGCTTGGTAACGCTGGAAATTTCTACATAGTCGGTCCGGGAAAACTTCTAAAATCTTAATTTTCTCCCTTCTTTTTTCTAGAGATCATCATAAAAAAAATATTCAAAAACAAGAGAATTGTATTATATTCGTTAAAAAGATTATCAGAATCACCCAACTGAAATTACATTTTATGCCTGTATTCTCAATCGAATGAAGGCCATTGAAAGTTCATAATTTTCATTTTATAAAAATGTAGGGAGATGATAAATTCATTAAGTCGATACCAATAAAAAATTTACTCCGGAAAAAAGCAACATTTCAATTTTAAATCAGATAAAATGGGGGGATATACATTTTAGGTAGCAAAAAATTCTTTACAATTTTAAATCTATTAATAATAGCTGTTATTTGTGTTAGTGTTGCATCAGCATGTGTAAGTAATTTCAATCATACAACCAAACAAAATCAGGTTGTAACACATGAAAATGCTAATCCTGTAACAGATCAACAAACTAAAAAACATACAAAAACAACCAAGCCTAAGTCAAGCAG
>Ga0302164_10000582_pt1 | contig 12226 bp, 5 predicted proteins | sample I_Fen_E3_1_FD_193500 | JGI IMG/M metagenome (GOLD analysis project Ga0302164, IMG submission 193500) | Peat permafrost microbial communities from Stordalen Mire near Abisko, Sweden - I_Fen_E3_1 | ecosystem: Environmental > Terrestrial > Soil > Wetlands > Permafrost | place: Sweden: Abisko...
ATTAACGACAGGAAAGCAGCAAAGTCTCGAATCGCCTTCAAAAGAAAGTAATTCTTTTATAGCTTTTAGAGTATCAAAACCATTATTAGGTTTGACGAGCGGGTATGATACGTTATTATTTGAAACCTTCAAAAAAACAATTCTATAATATTTTGAAGAATCGTTACCTACTTCTTTATTAATTCCATAATTCTTCTCAGCTTTAATAACCTTAAAAATTTGTTGTGAATATATATTTAAGCTTCCGAACAATATCATACAAAATACAATTAAAACTTTCATAAGATTCAAATTAGGTTTTTAAGTTTATTTATAATCCAAAATATTGAGCAATTGCAATTCCAGCAAAAAGTTTTTTTATTTCGGTAGGGTCTGTAATTGTTCTTATTCCAGTTGTCTTATCTACTGTTCCCAGATTAATATCAAGTGTCCAATCGGCAGATTTTTTTTTGTCAAACTCAATGTTCTGGGGATCTGTAACGTCGGTTAAGGCTCTCGAAGCTTCTTTTAATGTTTTATTATATTCAGTAACTCCAATTCCAGCATTATTGTCGTACGTTCCATTTGAATTTTTTCTTCCAGAATGTACAACATTTCCATTTTTTTTAAAAATAGCTATGTCAGCATCATTTTCGTTTACGTTTCTTTTATAGTTATCGTTATTTAGTATCTTTTCTACTTGATCATCATTAATCCATAACTTGTTACCAGCAAAGGTAAAACCGTGACAATCAGCGACGCAATCATTTTTAGTTGGATCTATACTTGCAGTCGTAGCACTGATTAATTGTCCGCTCTGATCATAAACTGCATCAGTTTGATTTGCAGATACCAACCGAAAAGCTTCAATTGGAGTTCCATTATCTGCAAAGATTGTAACAACATCATAAGTTCTGTCGATTACTGATACACTCTGTGTACCATTTGGATTTTTTGTAGGTGGTCCAGCGGGTGTTACAGGTATAGTCACTTGTTTACCAGTAGTTGTAACAACTATATTTCCGTCCTTATCCCTAATTATCTTCCCATCGGGATCAAGATATTTTATCGGATTATTTGCAACATAATTGTAAGGTGTAAAATTTTGATATTTATCAGCCATAGGATCCAATGAGTGCCATCTACCAATTTGTTGATCATAATTCCTCGCTCCAAAATCATACATTTCAAAACCTGTAGCATCATTGAATTCTTTTGATTGAAGTTCTTTGCCTGTAAACTTGTATTTGTTTTCAACCATACCGGCAGCCTTAGAAGATATGCCGCTCATGGTGAGTCCAAAAGGATAATAATGGGTCTCTTCCAAAATTTGCCCTCTCGTGTGCACCACTTCTAAATTATCAAAGAACACATTAATATTACTCTCATTACTGCAATACACATAAAGATAACCATTTTTGGGTACGTTAATCCCCTGCATAAAATGGTTTTTTAATCCGCCTTTGGGGCTGCCAGGGTTGCCATGCCCCCCTGCATCAATGTAAACAGGATCAAACTGGCAACTCACTAAATTAAATTGTTCGTCAAATAATATATAGCAGACACCGGCTTTTACATTATTGTAATTGTTGGTATTGCTGCTGTTATTTACCAGGTTGTTTAAAGGTGTAACGGTGCCGCTACTATTGCTGTTGAGCGTTGTATATGTTCCACCGTGCAATACTGCTGCATTACTGCTACCCCCTGTATTTAAAAAGGCGGTAATTATATCACCTGCATTAAAAGGGCTGTTACTGGCATTGGTACCCAGGTACTGGTAATACGATTTGGCCAGTATATCCAGCTTATCCCCTGCCATTACTTTTAGTACCATACCCATGCCTGTTTTAGCATTGGGTGCACTAAGCTGCATCATTTTCTGGCTAACTGCGGTTGGGTTACCGTAGGTAAGCGGATTGTTGGTGCCATTATCGTTTACATAATCTAATAGGTTGGATGGTTCTGTGGCCAACGGTGTTGGTTTGTTTACAACATTGCTGGTATTAATATCGTAATAAGTTTTTTCGGCTGTTACCGCATTTGCTTCCAAAGTTGCAGTTGGGTAGTGGTCAATTTGCTGGTCATCAGTAAGTACCATACGCACATTGCCTAAATGGTCTTTAACCATATAATCAAAAGCAAAACCTGTAATAGTATTGGGTGCAGCTGTATTATTATATATTGCCCTTATGCGGCCTTCCTCATGCCCGATAAATTGTAATTTATCGGTATAGCCTATACCTGTGTTTACTGTAATGTTATTGTAGCTTTTACTTTCATATACAAAGCCCGCAATATAGTCTGTGGTGGTAAAAAACTATACCTCATAAAACAACAACGCCACTCCGTGAGTGGCGTTGCTAATTTTTATTGTTACTGCTTTTATTACTCGTTATCTCTTTTAATTTTGCTACTATTTTCGCCGCTGGTCGAAGACGCAGGCGGCGGCGAAAAGTCAGCCTAAAATAGATTTGTTTTTGTCATAGAAATCGACGACGGAGATTGATGCGGAGTAACCACAGCAGCCGAAAAGCTAATGCTTCGATACCAATGAAGGCGAAAAGATTATTTCACCCAATACCGACCACTACAACTACTAGCCAACTACTTTACACTATCAATTTCCCATCTAGCACTAACAATTTTCCAATCCCCCTCATTCTTAAAATCTAAAAAAATTTTTTGAGGATTAGGATTTATTAAATTTTGGACCCAGAATACCTCTATCCTCCTAATATCCGATTTAGTTTCTACTTCTTTAATTTTAAAATCCTTAAAAAAATTAGATTTATTGCGCTCAAATTCCAAATCGATGTCACGAATTTCAAGAGGACCATAAACCAAAAAGAAAGGTAAAAACACATCATCAATTGTTAAACTCCTATTATTATCCTTCATCCACAAATTCATAGATTTTGTCAAACTATATTTATCGACGAGCTCATAAAATGTTACCGTATCCTTTACACAAATTGCTTTTGCAAATTCAGCACAATGGTTATATAAACTAGAATCCTTCTTAACATTATTAGAAGCTACTCCATTATTAGAAGCTACTCCATTATCACATGAAGCGATACCAATAATTGAAAATCCAATAATCAATTTTATTATAAACATATTTATATTTTTTATATTTTAGAACCCCGGAGTAGTATCAGTGGCAATACCGCCTGTTGCAGCATTTACAAAATCATGTGATGCTTTCCCTGAATCTTCCTTCAAAATTGCTCCAACATTAGGGCCCCATCCAACAATGAAACTTGCACAATAGGTAGATACAAAATTCGGTGTCGTACAAAATCCCAAATAGGCCTTAAAAAGAAGATATTGATTGCCCATTGTAGATATTAGCTCTTTACCAAATTCATTCGGGTAAGGTACTTTCACAGCCTGTTCTAAAAGATTTACTGCAAAATCTGAACAATTATTACCCATAGCGTTATACTGCAAATTTTGATCTTTATATTTTTGATCTCCTGAATTTCTTGCTTTATCTGTGGATTCTTTATCAGCAAAAAATTGAAAAACTCCTTCTGCAGCCTTGTGTTCTCCGAGTTTTATATCTTTATTCAGAAAGTCATCTTTAGATATGTTTTCATATTTATTAACTTTCCCAGACTGGTTTTCATCTGCACTATTTTTTCCAACTTGTGAACTTGGCCAAAAATCATATACTGTGACAGTTCCGTCTGCCACCTGCCTTTCCTTTTCCACCGTTTTTGTATGCCATTTATGATCTTTACCTTTATATCTTTCTTTTTCAGTATATTTTTCTGTCTTGTAATTATCCACTGCAAATGCCGTATGTCCAAAACCATCAACTGAATACCAAACTGCGATATACACATCTTGCCCATTAGGGTCTATATATTTCAGCGGATTATTTAGACAATAGTTATACGGTGTAAGACTTTGATATTTGTTGCACTTGGGGTCAATCACTCCCCACTTTCCTAACTGTTCATCATACATTCTCGCACCATAATCTAGCCATTCTAACCCACTTCCATCACTAAATTCATTATTCTGTAACTCTTTACCATTGTATTTCTTTTTGTTTTCTATACAACCCGCTGCCTTAGACGATATTCCCACCATTGTCAAGCCAAAAGGATAATAATGCGTTTCCTCCAAAATAGCACCCCTGTTATGCACCACCTGTATATTATCAAAGAACACATTTACCGGGCTCTCATTGCTGCAGTAAATATACACAAATCCGTTTTTGGGTACAGATAAATTTTGCAGGTCGTAATGACTATAAATCTGGCTGTTGCCATTTCCCCCCACCATACTTACCCTGTAATCTACAGCCTTAAACTGTTCATCAAAAAATATAATATTGATAAATGCTTTGGGTTTTGATGTATTGGTATTGCTTTGATTGTTTTGTTCAGTCATCATGCTGTTGATGCCGGTAATACCTGTAGAGGTATTAATATCATTTACTGTAACGCCGCCATGTATGCTCGTGGCAGCAGCCGCATTTGGTGCATTTAAAAATGCGGCCAGCAGGTCGGCCACAGGCACATTGTTATTATAGCTGCTGCCGGGGTTGTTTTGAAAATAATAACTCTTACCAAATACATCTATCTTATCCCCCGCCATTACTTTTAAGGTAATGCCCAAACCGGTTTTATTAGAATTGCTGTTTAGCTGGTACATGTTCTGACTGTAATCAGTTGTACACAAAGAGCCCGTGCCACAGCTTAGATTATTATTGGTTATTCCATTATTGTTTTGATAGTTTATGTTCGTCATCCCTGTAATGGAGGATTTGGGAATAATCTTGCTTTGATCGATTGTATAAAAAGTATTTTCTGTTGCTACCAATGAGGGTTCTAATGTTGCAGCCGGGTAAATATCCTGCTTCAGCTCATCAGTCAATACCATCCTCACATTGCCCAAATGGTCTTTTACCATATAATCATAAGCAAAGCCGGTAATGGTATTAGGTGCTGTAGTATTGTTATATACTGCTCTTATGCGACCTTCCTCATGCCCGGTAAATTGCAGCTTATTGGTATACCCCATACCGGCATTTACCGTACTGTTGTTGTAGCTTTTACTTTCATATACCAATCCGGCATCGTAGTCGGTGGTGGTGGTTACGGTAATATTCGGGTAGGCGGTTCCATTATAAGTAACCGTTACATTATTTTCAACAGTGGTTTTTTGCAACTTGTTACCTGCAGCATCATAAGTATAAGTAATATTTCCCTTGCCTGCCACCGTAATTACGCCCGGCAGGTTAAGGTGGTTATAAGTAATAGCCCCGCCACTGGTTTGGTCAATATCCACGCTGCCGCTAAGGTCTTTATTCCTGTCGGTGATCATATTACCATTTACATCATAGCCATAATCAAAAATGTTATTACCTGATGAAGCAAATGCCACATCAGTGGTAATTGTTGATTTGGTACTGTACTGTGTATGGTTGGCGCTGGTTCTAAAATCGCCCAGTTTAGTAGTGGCAAGGTCATTAAAGTCAATAACGCTTTTTAACTTGTTGCCGCCATTGTAATAAGTGTAATGCAGATTATCTATAGGGCCGCTGGCATTTATTTTTAAGCCGTATTGCTGCATTTGCAAAATATTACCATTTTCATCATAGGCCTTTTTGTAATCGATGCCGTCGCCCATTTTTATACTAAAATCTACATTAGCGTTTCTATTAAAGCTCCCGCCAGTGTACTGGTTAAAATCGGCTGCCAGCAGTCGGTTTACATTATCGTAGCTAAACTCATATTTACGTTTTTCATTATCGCCCTTACTTTTCCAAATGGTACCTTCTATATTACCATTGTATTGCGGGTTGTTGTAGCTGGTGCCGCTTACCGCTGCTGTTGGTTTATCATACCCCAGTTCAAAACCAAAATAAGGCCCCCCAGCCCCCGAAGGGGGAGTAGTACTACTTACAAAGTCGCGGTTTACGCCCAGTAACCAGCCCCGTACATTGTATTCATAGTTCAGTTTTTCTAATCCAGCATTACTATTAAACTCAGGTGCCAGGGTTTTTATTTTTAGCTGGCCCAGTGCATCATATTCGTTTTGGCTAATTATTTTTTCTGCTGTTTGCACACCACCGATTTGCAGTACCTGCTTTTTTACCTGAAGCAACCTGCCAAGGGCATCGTACCCCATTTTAGTTATTACTTTTATGCTGGCACTGGTAGCGGTTTTCTGGTGCAGCAGCAGGCTCATTAAAGGCTGGCCGCTAAAATTGTATTGCGTGGTGGTAATATCTGTACCACCACTTATATTATCTGCCCTGCTTTGTATGGCACGGCCACGGTCGTCGTAAAAAGTACTGCTTACTAATTTTTGTCCGGTACTGCTGTTTAATATATAGGTAACGGTACCGGTTACCATACCCTTTATTTTGCTGCTTGCAGTAAGCGGTTGTGCATACAATGGCGAACCGCTGCTGTAAAACATACCATCATTGGTATTGTCCTTTGCAACAAAGCTGCCGTAGCTGCTGCCGGTAGCCCAGTTATAATTATCATAAAAACTAATTGTTAATAACTGCGGGCTGCTCAATGCCGGAAAGCTTGCCGCGGTGGTATAACCAATACCGCTGCCAGTGGTACTTTCAAAAGTTGCGGGGCCGGAAGCTGGCATCAAGCTGCTTACATAACTCTGCATAGCAGCCTGTGTAGTATAGGTGGCATCAGTGTAAAAACCGGTTATTATGGGGCGATTTAAATAATCATACTTGGTAAATACCCATTTGTTGCTGCTGCGTAAATTACCATCCTGTGTTAGCACCAACCTGTCCCATTTATCATATACGATATAAACCTCGGCGGCTCCGGGTACTTTTTTAATGATCATCCGGTTTTTATCATCATATTCATAGCGGAAGCAAAGTTCATTTAGTATAGTGGCATTCAATGTCCACCCGTTGCCGTTACTGCCTGTTGTTCCTCCCAATTGAGCAACAGCTTTTGGCGGTATAACTAAGCGCAGGTTGCTGTATATATCATACACATAATAAGTACAGAGCCAGCCAAAGTAGCTATCGCCCAGCGTTGCAGTTTCCCCCACCTGTACTTTTTTCAAAAGCACTTTACCTTCCTTGTCTTTATACTCCACCACCTGGTGCCCCAGCTCGTCGGTGGTATGCATTTCTGTAAGCAGGCCATCTGCATAAGCTGAGCTGCCAATGGTATAATTGCCGCTTGCATTTACCGTCCATATTTTTACATCATCTGCCGTAGTATTATTTAAATAATTCATACCAACACCACGGCCACTGCCTACCCAGCTGTTGCCCGGCGCATAAGATTTTGTAACCCGGTTAAGCGGGCTGGCTTCCACATCACTATTGCTGTAAAAATAATAGTCCCCCTGCCCCGCCAGTTGCTGGTAGACATAAAAGTTATACTGTTGCTGAAAGGGGTCGTATTTAAAATTTCCATCTCCAGTATTGGCCACCACTGGTAAATATTTAGCTGTTTCCCTGCCCAGGGCATCGTAAATAGCAGGACTCACCATATCATAATTAGTACCGGTAGCAGTAGCCAGCGATCCCTGCTTTACTACAGTTTGCAAAGGCCTTCCTAATCCATCCACATACCCTGTAGTTTGCAGTACTTCTGTAACAGGCCTCGTATTGATAGTAGCGGCATCTGTGATGGGTATGCGTGCGTCCCAGGTGCGTACATAGTTTAAGGTGGTACCAACTGGGTATGGGTTGGGTACTACCTGAGCATCAGATAATGCCGGGCTTGCTAAAAATGCTGTAATAAGCAGTTTAAATAATGTGCTGTTCTTTTGCATAAATGCTTTATTAAAAAGTGGCTGTAATGGCTGCCTTAAACAGGCTATCGGTTGGTAATACCGCTCCTGAAAAAACACCTGAAAGGTTACCATCTCTGTTAATGATATATTTTTGAAAATCACCCTTTACCCGACTGTCCATTATACCGTTTTCCGTTTTTTTGGTTAGCCAGTTATAAATGGGTTGCATGTCCGTACTGTCTACTGAGCCTTTTGCCGCCACTAAAAAAGTGCTGCTATAATTATACTGGCAATAATGCAATAACTCTTCATTGCTGAGGTCTTCGTTGCCAAAACTGTTAGAAGGAAAGGCAATCACTACCAGACTATCTGCATACTCCTGCTGTAATTGCTGCAGACCTGCCAATTGCCCCACCCTCGCCTGATTACCAGTAGCAATATTTACTAAGAGCAGGGTTTTATGCTGGTAGTCGCTGAGTGGTATATTGCCACCCTGGGTATTGGTGATGGTAAAGCTGTAAATACTTGTACCCAGCAGCAGTACCGAGGCTATAAGAATCTTTATCATTTGCATTTAATATTTATATTGAATAAATTTTTTTACTCCCTACTATTGTTCTATAACAGAACACGGTGTAGAGTTATTTTCTGTTAAATAAGGTGCCTGTGCAGGATAAGTGGTATTATCACTGAAATGGTAATAATAAGTGCACACCCACCATGATTTAAATTGGTATGTTGATACATTTACCCTTATACCGGTTTCGCATACACCATTAATACACTTTTTATCGTTGCCGGTACAATTGGTACAGGTTGCGGTAGAGCCGCAGGAAATATTAAGGCATTTACCATTTGTGTTAGCATACTCCTGAGCGCCGGGGTCTGCCAAAGCTTTCGCATTGGCATCTGCTACCGAAACGAGTGAATAGTATTTACCAAAGGGTATATAGTATTGCACCATAGCAGCTGCATATCCAGCCAGGCAGGTTTGACATGCAACATTTATAGTTTGCGGGTCGTTAAAATAAATGGTGGGAGAAGAAGAACTGTTTGGTGTGGCATAAACGTATTCATTTTTCTTAACCACATTGCCATCCTGGTCTTTAACACTGAGCAGTCGGTTAAAGGAATCATAATCGTAGGTATTTGTTTTATTATTAGGGTCGGTAATAGATGTAACCCCAGTCAGGTGTTTATAAGTGTACGTAGTTACACTTGCAGACGGTATACCGGTGCGTATCCGGTTCAGTTCAGTTTGCAATGCTGTACCATCCATGGTTTGCAAGGCAGTCACACTTCCACCGGTAAGCTGTGCAATGGCGTTGGCATAAGTGGAACCTACCACCTGTGCCACAGGGTATTGGTTATTGTAACCCCATATTATTGCAGTAGATATACCTGCCTTGTTGGTGAACTGCAGGATATTTTCATTGTTATCGTATACGTCAATACTTCCTTCTGTTACCAGGCTATTTCCTTTTACAGCATTTTGAACAGTTTGCGGTAGCACGCTGCCAAAATTGTAGATACCATAATTTGTTTTTTGTTCTGCTACCGGGGTAGTGTTATTTATTTGTGTTTTTAAATCAATCACAGGAGTGATAATATTTTTCCCGATCAACATGTCGTAAATATTATTACCAACATAATCATGAGGATAAGTCATCAATCTTTGCGTAAGCTCTCCCTTGCTGTTAACAGTTTCTGATTTTGTAGGCTGAAGGTTGTTTACATTATCATAATAATTGCTGGTAACAGTTGTTACAGGGTTTTGGCCATTTTCATCGTAGTTGGTTTCTGTTTGGGTATCTAAATGAGCCCACCAGGAATCAATCTTGTACCGCATGGCATCAAACTGGTTTATCGGGCTATCGTTTGGTCCCCCAACTGCAGAAGCCGGATTGGCACAAGGCAAAGCTGGTGGCGGTGTTCCACCAATGGCTATGAATCTTTGATTAATAGTATAGCCAAACAACCTGTTATGCAGCCGGTCATCGATGCTGTATATATATTGCGTTTTTTTAATGGGGAATAAAGATCCGCTTACGTGTTTTTTATAAATGACCTCTTCACTTAATTTTCCGTTTAACGGTGAACTCCAGTTACTTAAAGGAGCACCCATCATTTCAATACCCCACCATAATTCAGGTACCACATCTCCCCCTGCATAAAATTTGGATTGTATTGCACCGCCTTCAAAGTTTTCTCCGATACTTTCTGTCATGTATGCGTAGCTGATTGGTGCACCTCCATAATTATACAGGTTATTGAGGGAGCCTGAATACATAGCAGTATAGTTGCAGAAATAATTGTAAGCTGGCGGGTTACTTTGTACATAATCCTTACTGTATTCCGGCGTGGGTATTGGCATGAGAGATGAAGCACCGAGATTATCCATTGCGCCATAGTAGTACCTTTTTACCATAGGTGTTTCGTTGGGATTGCCCGTAGTTACCCGTTTTACCCTCATCCCTCCAACCACTTTGTTTATATTAATTGAGGGAAAACTCTGTGGAAGGAATTTGAGTTTTATAGTGTTGGTTTGTGCACTGCCTTTTGCAGAAAATTTAAGCGTATAGGTTCCGGCCGGCAGGTTCCAGCTGGGGTTAGCATAAATTACATAAGTTCCAGGTGTAAATGGCATCGGAAATGATGATGTTGTTGGAGTTCCATTGATATCATCTACTTCAACTGTTCCCTGCATGTGTATCGCATCATACTGGCTGGGGTCGAGTGTTGTAGTATAGTTGATATCCAGCTCTACCATTTGTGCCCCGTCAATGGTAAAAGTGGCACTCTTGATAACCTGGCCTGTAGAGGCAGTACCTGTAACAGCACAATTATATTCATGATAGGTTTGGTAAACCGGATTAGTATTCAGGGTATTGCCCTCATAATCAATTTTATCAACACCGCCTGTTGGGTATACAATTTTAGAAAGCAAGCCTTTGCCTGCAAAAGAAGAATCGGCTTCACGGTTTGCAGTAGCCGCAGGAAAGCGTTGTTGCAATACAAAAGTAGAAGGTTTAGGAATTAACGTAGTATTTATCCTGCCGTTAAAATAACCCCAGTGGTCTTGTGAATACGAAAGACGTGGTGGCCTTCCACCCGGATCATTATATTCAAATTTATGTGTCTTACTGAATGCGAGATCAGATGAAGATTCTGTTAACTGCGTTAAATAGGGAGTATATTCCTGGCGCGCAGAAGAAACGTAATTATAAGACATATTAGCGTAGTGCTGATCATAGGTAAGATTGAACGTTCCGGCAGGTTGTCCATTAACTAACTGCGTAACGGTGGAGAGTAACTTATCAGTACAATCCTGGCGGGTGCCGTAGGTAAAAACTACCCCATTGTTGTTGCTGGTGCTTGTAATACCAGTTAATAATACCCCTTGGGTAGTTACCATATTTACACAGGAGGTTGATCCCGGTGTTATTGTGCAGTAATAATTTAAATCAGCATAGTACCTTGTTTCACTGGAGCCGGTTTCGTAAGTATAAGTAAGTGCAGAGTAAGATAAAGTGATGATTTCGCCATTTGGGTGCTCAACTTTTACGAGATACCATGCATTTGCTATAAAATCATCATAAGTTTTTCCGCAGGTACTGGTCCGTTTTGTTAGTTCGGTTGCACCCGGACCACCAAAATAATAAGCAATACCATCAGTGGCAGTTATTTTAAAATTCCACCCATTACTACCTGCCCAGTCTTTCTCCACTTTGTATTTTTCAGCGGGTATTAATATTGCTTCTTCATCCTGGCTGAAAACAAAACTTCCTGAGATGCCGTTCATGTTAAAATTATAAAGATCCGGTTCAGCATCGTAGCCACCGAGATGATTGTTCGATGTGGTTACCTTTTCAAATAAATTGTAGGTGGCACAATTATAATCTGCATTGGGATAATAAGGCGTTATCCTTGCAGTTTTATCATCTGCCCAACCCCTCACCGTCCGGGTAATAACACCTCCGGCATTCAATACCCATCCCATACCGGTACGTGAGGCAATCTCATCCACCTTAATACCTGTGGAACTGTAGCCAAGAGATACACCTACAGCAATTTTATTTCCCTTAACAGTGTATAAAGGAATATTTATAGCAGGGCTACCCGTGTTTTTATTTAAAGTAATATCACCATGTTTAATAATGGCTGATGCGTTGGGTGCTGGTGGTAAGAAATCCACCATCTTTTGAAAATTATCCGCGTTAGCATTTTGTGCTGTTGCATAAACAGACAGTAATAACAACAAGCCGATAAAAACTAATTTCTTCATACTGGTTATGTTTTTAAAAATCATATTTAGATTTTGAGAATCACCTAAAAATTATACCCGACCCTAAATACCACCGGTTGCGTTACCGGCATATGCTGCCTCGCTAACATATCATACAACACCTGAATTTTTGTTCCTTTGGTAAACTTTTTTTTGATATTTATTTTTTTACTTAGGCCTACCAAACCGGAGTTCTGCCAACCGTTATATAAT
>Ga0302164_10000587_pt1 | contig 12154 bp, 6 predicted proteins | sample I_Fen_E3_1_FD_193500 | JGI IMG/M metagenome (GOLD analysis project Ga0302164, IMG submission 193500) | Peat permafrost microbial communities from Stordalen Mire near Abisko, Sweden - I_Fen_E3_1 | ecosystem: Environmental > Terrestrial > Soil > Wetlands > Permafrost | place: Sweden: Abisko...
TGTTTGAAAAAGAGGCAGCCAAAGAGAATTTGTATAGAACTACCCCATCCATCTCCCCGGGAGTGGGAGGAAAATAAGGAGATGGGTGCGACGATTGAATCATAAGGTAATACAACGTGACTGCGGGTAACAAAAATGAAATCTAACTAAAATAAAAAAACAATAAAAAATATTCACCGCAACAATCTTTATTATTTCCTCCCCCTTTGGGGGAGATAGAGGGGGCTCGGTATAACACAATTATGAAATTACAATTCCTGGATATAGCGATAATTTGTACGTACCTCGTTGGGATGCTGATGCTGGGTTGGTTCATGCGTAAAAAAGCAAGACTGAGCAAGGAGAATTATTTAATGGGCGGAAAAAAATTGCCCTGGTATTTGCTGGGCCTTAGTGATGCATCCGATATGTTCGACATCAGCGGTACCATGTGGATGGTGGCATTGTGTTTTGTTTACGGCGTAAAAAGTTTGTGGATCCCGTGGTTGTGGCCGGTGTTTAACCAGGTGTTCAATATGATGTACCTCTCCAAATGGTTGCGGCGCAGCAATGCCAATACCGGTGCCGAGTGGCTGGGTACCAGGTTTGGATTAACAGGTAAAGGCGTGCAGGCATCGCACACAGTGGTAGTGGCGTTTGCATTGATTGGTTGCCTTGGGTTTTTAGCTTACGGCTTTGTGGGCCTGGGCAAATTTATTGAGATTTTTGTGCCCTGGGATGCAGTGAAAAATTATGTACCCTTTACGGTGGCCCCACAATATGTAGCGCATTTTTATGGTATTGTGTTTACCATGTTTGCTGTTTTCTATTCTATATTGGGAGGCATGCACAGTATTGTAATTGGCGATGTGATCAAGTACATCATTATGACAATAGGCTGTATTGCCATTGCAGTAATAGCTATGCAACACCTGCATGGTAAAACATTAAATGTACCTCACGGTTGGGATAACCCGTTTTTTGGCTGGCATTTAGATCTTAACTGGAAGGGCATTGTGAATGACGCCATGACAAAAATAGGAGATGATGGTTATGGTATGTTCGGGATATTTTTTATGATGATGTTATTTAAAGGCGTGTTTGCATCACTGGCAGGGCCTGCACCCAATTATGATATGCAAAAGATACTGAGCACCAGGTCGCCAAAAGAAGCTTCTAAAATGACGGGGTTTGTATCGCTGATATTGTTGCCGGTACGTTACTCAATGATCATCGGGCTGGCGGTGTTGGGATTATTGTATTATAACCAGTTGAATTTAAATAATGGTACTGGTAGTGTTGATTTTGAAAAAGTATTGCCTGCCACCATCAACCAGTTTTTACCGGTAGGTATTTTGGGTTTGGTGCTAACCGGTTTGTTTGGCGCATTTGTGGGTACTTTCTCCGGCACACTCAATGCAGCGCAGGCCTATTTTGTAAATGATGTGTATTTAAAATATATCAATCCCGCTGCCAGTAATAAAAAAATAATTTCTGCCAACTATATTTCGGGATTGATCATTGTGGCAGTGGGTATTTTTATTGGCTTCATGGCAAAAGATGTTAATAGTATTTTGCAATGGATCGTATCGGGTTTGTACGGTGGCTACATTGCCGCTAATGTATTTAAATGGTACTGGTGGCGCTTTAATGCACACGGTTTTTTCTGGGGCATGTTTGCCGGAGTGGCCGGGGCACTGGTGTTTTCAAAATTATTTTCCGGCATCGAATTTTTATATTATTTCCCGCTTTTGTTTCTGATATCCATTGCAGGTTGCCTGATTGGCACTTATACTGCACCACCAACTGATAGCGATGTGCTGAAGAAATTTTATAGTACTGTAAAGCCCTGGGGCTTTTGGCAACCCATTCATCAGTTGGTAGTGGCAGATGATCCGTTATTTAAAGCAAACAAAAGATTTAAACTCGACATGTTCAACGTGGTATTGGGTATTATTGCCCAATGCTGCTTAACCATATTGCCGATGTATGTGGTACTGTGGATGAAACTGCCACTACTTATCACTATTATTATCCTGGCCATAATAATAACCATACTTAAAAAAACCTGGTGGAATAAACTGGAAGATTAAAATAACAGTAAACGATACGATAATAAGAATAATTTTTTTTGATTAAAACAGCGTTTTATGACAGAGTTTGAAAATAAAATAAATCATTTGCAAACCAATTACCAGAACCTGGTTTCCAAGACCAATATAAAATGCGAAGGCAGTAATGGCGTGTTTTTCCGGTATCAAAACCCGGTACTAACGGCAAGGCATGTGCCATTGATATGGCGTTACGATTTTAACCCCGCAACAAATCCCTTTTTAATGGAACGGTTTGGTATTAATGCAGTATTCAATTCCGGCGCCATAAAGTTCAATGGTAAATTTATTTTAGTGCCAAGAGTGGAAGGTGCAGACCGGAAATCTTTTTTTGCGGTGGCCGAAAGTGATAATGGTATTGACAATTTTAGATTTTGGGATAAACCCATTATCATTCCTGAAACAGATGTGCCGGACACTAATATTTATGATATGCGATTGGTGCTGCATGAAGATGGATGGATCTACGGACTATTTTGTACCGAAAGAAGGGACGACAACGCTCCCGCAGGAGACCAGTCGGCGGCTATTGCCCAATGCGGAATAGTACGCACCAAAGACCTGCTTAACTGGGAACGCCTGAAAGACCTGAAAACACCATCGCCGCAGCAACGCAATGTGGTGCTGCATCCCGAATTTGTGAAGGGAAAATATGCTTTTTACACCAGGCCACAGGATGGTTTTATTGAGGCAGGATCCGGAGGAGGTATTGGCTTTGGATTGTGCGATAATATGGAAGATGCGGTTATTAAAAAAGAAACAGTGATAGCGCCTAAAGCTTACCATACTGTGTATGAAGCTAAGAATGGCCAGGGGCCAGCACCAATAAAAACAACTAAAGGTTGGCTGCATTTGGCACATGGCGTAAGAAACACTGCGGCAGGTTTGCGTTATGTGTTGTATATGTTCATGACCGACCTGGCAGACCTTACAAAAATTATTTACCAGCCCGGAGGTTATTTTATTGCACCCGAAGGAAATGAAAGGGTGGGTGATGTATCTAACGTGGTTTTTTGTAATGGCTGGATAGCAGATGAAGATGGCACCGTGTATATTTATTATGCTTCATCCGATACCAGGTTGCATGTGGCCACATCATCTGTAGAAAGATTGCTGGATTATGTGATTAATACGCCGCAGGATGAGTTTAACTCTTATGCATCATCGGCAGCAGTAACAAAAATTGCAGAAATGAATATGGAGTACCTGGAACAAACACAAAAAAAACTGCAACCGCATTTATTAAAATGACTACAGGATTAGAAGCGTATAAAGCAGCAATGCAGGAAGAATTACAGGCCATTCTTTCGTTTTGGATGAAGCATACGGTGGATGAATTGAACGGTGGCTTTATCGGGCAGATAGATTATAAAAATGCCATCATTGGCGATGCGCCCAAGGGTGCTGTACTTAATGCAAGGATACTATGGTCATTTGCAGCGGCATATAATTTAACAGGCGAAAAAAAATACCTTGAATTTGCGCAGCGTGCCTTCAACTATATCTGCAGGAATTTTATCGACAGGGAACACAGGGGCGTTTACTGGTCGGTAGATTATAAAGGCAATCCTTTAGATAGCAAAAAACAAATTTATGCGCTGGCATTTACCATTTATGCTTTCAGCGAATTTTACAAGGCAACAAAAGATGCCGATGCGATTATTGAAGCGATAGACCTGTATGATGTGATCAACACTTATAGTTATGATAAAATAAACGGTGGCTACACAGAAGCGTTTACCCGTGAATGGGATACCATCAGCGATCTGCGCCTGAGCAATAAAGACGCGAACGAAAAAAAATCGATGAACACCAACCTGCATGTGCTGGAAGCTTTTACAGCTTTGTACCAGGTTTGGCCCTACGAACCGGTAAAGCAAAAAATTGCAGCGCTGGCAGAGAATTTTTTGCAGCATATCATCAATCCTTCTACCCATCACCAGTATTTATTTTTTAATACCCAATGGCAGCCCAGGTCATCTGCCATATCTTATGGCCATGATATAGAAACGGCCTGGTTGTTGCAGGAAGCTGCTGAAGTTATTGGTGATGCTGATCTCATCAAAAGAACAAAAGCGATGGCGGTAAATATAGCAGATGCAGTAAAAAAAGGGTTGGATAAGGACGGCGGTTTATGGTATGAATATGAACCCGCCACGCAGCATTTAATAAAAGAAAAACACATGTGGCCACAAGCGGAAGCCATGGTGGGGTATTTTAATGCGTATGAAAATACAAAGGATAACGCTTATCTTGATATTTCAAAAGCATCGTGGCAGTTTGTACAACAGCACATTCATGATAAACAAAATGGTGAATGGTTTTGGGGGGTAAAACAAAATTACGAATTGATGCAGGAAGATAAAGTGGGCATCTGGAAATGCCCATACCACAACAGCCGTGCCTGCATCGAGATCATTGAAAGAATAAATCAATTACAGCAAAATAAATAAATCAACAGGTATGAAAAATAAGTTAGCGTTCGTTTTGATTTTATGTGGCGTAATCTGCAGCAGTGCAAACGCACAGGTAAAAAATAATATTGATGACAAAGTAGATCAGCTACTAAAGCAAATGACCTTAGATGACAAGATCGGTCAAATGACACAGGTAACACTGGCCGTATTTGCAAAAGGAGGCTGGGCCAATACCGATGGCGAACTGGATCCGGCATTGTTAAAGATAGCCATTCAAAAATATCATGTGGGGTCAATGTTAAATACCACGGCACATGCTTTAGATGTGGATGCCTGGAGAAAAATAATTAAAGAAATACAGGACGAGGCAAAAAATACCAAATTAAAAATACCGGTATTGTATGGTTTAGATGCAATACACGGACAAACCTATACCTTAAACTCCACCCTGTTTCCCCACAATATAGCAATGGCGGCTACACGAAACCCGGCATTGGTAAAAGCTGCTGCAAAAATTACAGCTAAAGAATTAAGGGCATCGGGTGTGCGCTGGAACTTTGCACCGGTACTGGATTTGGGAAGGCAACCATTGTGGAGCCGTTTTCCTGAAACCTATGGCGAAGATGTTTACATTGGTAAAACGATGGGTGTGGCCGCAGTAAAAGGATACGAAGAAGACGGGCTTACCAACCCTACCGCGGTGGCAAGCTGCATGAAACACTATTTGGGTTACTCTGCTTCCCGTACAGGAAAAGACAGAACACCAATCTACATGCCCGAAATTGAAATGCGTGAATACTACCTGCCGCAGTTCAGGGATGCGGTAAAAGCAGGTTCATCTTCCATTATGATCAATTCCAGCGATATCAATGGTACACCGGTGCATGCCAGCAAATATTTATTAACTGATGTGTTAAGAAAAGAATTGGGCTTTGATGGATTGATCGTTACCGATTGGGAAGATATCATTCGTTTGCATACCATACATAAAATAGCTGCCACACCGAGGGAAGCAGTAGTGTTGGCGATCAATGCCGGTATTGATATGAGTATGGTGCCAGGTGATTATTCTTTTTACGACCTGCTGAAAGAGGCCGTTGCAAAAAAGGAAGTGCCCATGAGCCGCATTGATGATGCCGTAAGAAGAATTTTAAAATTGAAATTTAAAGTAGGCTTATTTGATAATGCTTATGCAGAAGATAATGCAAGGTCAAATTTTGGTAAAGCAGAATATCAAACTGTGGCTTTGGATGCAGCACATGAAGCAGTAACGCTGGTAAAAAACAACAATAACATTTTGCCACTGGCAAAAGATAAAAAAGTATTGGTCATTGGCCCAACATCACAAAGCATTGCTGCATTAAATGGCAGCTGGAGTTATACCTGGCAGGGTAACCAGGAAGAATGGTATCCTAAAGACAGTAAAACAATTGCTGATGCTATTGCTGATAAAATTGGTGCTGCCAATGTAATTACCATTGGCGCAAGAGGATTTACCAGTAAAGAAAATTATAATATTGAAAAACTAAATGGTAATGTGGCCAATGCCGATGTAATTGTACTGTGCCTTGGAGAAAATGCTTATGCCGAAAGTCCCGGCAATATCAGGGACCTTGCATTGCCCGACGACCAGGTGGCTTTAGCCAAAGCAGCTTTTGCCACGGGCAAAAAAGTAATCTTGGTTTTGCAGGAAGGCAGGCCAAGGTTTATCACCAATATAGAACCGGATTGCGCTGCAATTGTGTTACCATTCTGGAGTGGCCGAAAAACTGCCGAAGCAACAGCTGATGTATTGTTTGGCGATTACAACCCCAATGGAAGAATGCCTTTCAGTTATCCCAAAAGCATGGGCGAAATAGTAATGTATGATTATAAAGGCACCGAGGAAAAACGGGAAATATTTAATGCCGATGTATTGTGGAATGGTTACGACCCCTTGTTTGCATTTGGTGCAGGATTAAGTTACACTTCATTTACATACAGCAATTTGCAATTGAGTACAACTGCATTAAAAGGCAACGAAAAATTAAATGTTTCCATTACGGTAACCAACGCTGGTAAGGTAGATGGCAAACATACTGTTGAATTATACAGTAAAGATCTTTACGCCAGCATCGACCCCAGTAATAAACGGTTAAGGGCATTTGATAAAATAAATTTAAAAGCGGGGGAAAGTAAAGTGGTGAAATTTACCGTTGATAAAAACGACCTGGCTTTTGTAAATGCACAATTAAAAACAGTTACCGAACCGGGTGATTTTGTAATTATGATTGGCGATCAAAAAGCAAAATTCACCTGGAATAATTAACCTTGTTCTGAAACAATAGTATAATGAAAAAATATTTTTTAAGTGCAATTGCAATTGGTTTTGCAATGATCTTATTTGCACAGCCGGCTTCTTTTACAAAAAAAGCCGATGGTATCATTGTATATCCTGCAGATAAAAATATAAAAGCAGTAGAGCTGAAAGTAGTAAGCAATAATATTATCAAAGTGCTTACCGCTGCGAATAAAGCCATTAAGCCGGATACCAGCTTTATGATTGCAGCACCGGCTTTTATCAAAACATTCAGTGTTAACGAAGATGCTGTAACGGTAAGTGTGAGTACCAGTAATATAAAGGCGGTAGTGGCAAAAGCAACTGGCCTGGTAAGTTTTTTTACAAAGCAGGGAAAGCTCATCACCAAAGAATCAGCAAAATCGCTGGTACCTGTACGCTTAGAAAAAAGGGGCCAAATGTCTAATACAGTGATGCAGCAATTTTCATCTCCTGCAGATGAAGCATTGTATGGATTGGGCCAGCACCAGGAAGGTATTATGAATTATAAGAACACTAACCTCAACCTGTATCAAAACAATACGGAAGTATTTATTCCTTTTCTTGTATCTAATAAAAATTATGGTATCCTCTGGGATAATTATTCTATTACCGATTTTGGCGATGGCCGCACTTTTAAAGACCTGGATTATTTCAGGTTGTTTGATAAGAATGGAAAGGAAGGTAATTTATCTGCCACTTATCTTTCTAAAAAAGACGACAACCAAATTTATGTAGAAAGAAAAGAAGCTACCATTGACTATGCTAACCTGGATATGATCACACATTTGCCTAAAGATTTTAAAGTAGATGAAGGCAAAGCCATTTGGGAGGGATTTGTTTTGCCCGAAGCAACCGGTGATTATACTTTTAAAATGTGGAGTGGTGGTTATTTTAAATTTTGGGTGGATGGGAAATTATTAACCGACAGGTGGAGGCAATGCTGGAACCCCTTTACTGCTTATGTTGCTGTGCCAATGATAAAGGATAAAAAAGCTGCGATAAAAATTGAATGGATACCGGATGGTGGCGAATCATTTATTAGTTGTACGGTAATGGAGCCCGTTACAGAACAACAGAAAAAGATATACCAGTTTCAATCAGAAGCAGGCGATAATATCAATTACTATTTTGTGTATGGTAAAACTTATGATGACATCATTAGTGGTTATCGTGAACTCACCGGTAAAACTCCTGTGGTACCAAAATGGGCATTGGGTTTTTGGCAAAGCAGGGAACGCTATAAATCGCAGGATGAAATTTTAACAATGGTAAAAACATTTCGTGAAAAGAAAATTCCCTTAGATAATATTGTGCAGGACTGGCAATACTGGAAGATCAACGAATGGGGAAGCCAGCAATTTGATGCAGACCGCTATAGCAATCCCGATTCGATGATCGAAGTATTGCATAATCAGTACCATGCAAAATTCATGATCTCTGTTTGGGCAAAGTTTTACCAGGGGATTCCCAATTTCGACCTTATGCACAAACAAGGATTCTTATTAAATAAAAATGTGGAGGATGGAAGAAAAGATTGGTTGGGCTATGTCAACACTTCTTATGATGTACACAATCCTGCAGCAAGAAAACAATTTTGGGAATTGCTGAAAACAAATTTGTACAGCAAAAAAATTGATGCCTGGTGGATGGATGCATCAGAGCCGGATATTCATTCCAACATGTCGGTAGCAAAGCGTAAAGATATTTTTTATCCCAACGCTATGGGCAGTGCAATAAAATATTTCAATAGTTATCCATTATTAAATTCGCAAGCTATTTACGAAGGGCAGCGTGCAACCAATGATAATAAAAGGGTATTCATCTTAACACGTTCCGGTTATGCAGGCATACAACGATATGGTTCTGCAATATGGAGTGGCGATATAGGCGCTACATGGGCCGATATGAAAAATCAGATTTCTGCAGGTATTAATTTCTCTATGTCCGGCGTGCCTTACTGGACATTTGATGTGGGTGGGTTTGCTGTGGAAAGCAGGTATGTGCAGGGAAGAGACATGGATGAATGGAAAGAATTGCAGGCAAGATGGTATGAGTTTGGAAGTTTCCTGCCATTGTTCAGGGCGCATGGCCAGCCACCGGCAAGGGAGCCATTTAATATTGCAAAAGAAAATGAAGCAGTATACAAAGCCATTGTTGGAAGTATTGAAAGAAGGTACACCCTGTTGCCAACATTATATTCCATTGCAGCCGATGTGCATTTTAGCAATGGTACTTTTTTAAAAGGGATGATGATGGAATTTTCCAATGATAAAAAAGTGGAAACGATTAATGATCAGCTGATGTGTGGTCCTTCAATTTTGGTAGCCCCGGTGTATACTTACCAGCAACGAAGCAGGCAAGTGTATTTACCTGCGGGTGCCAACTGGTACAATCTGTACGATAATAAAATGATCAAAGGCGGACAAACTATTGATGCTGCGGCACCCATCAATACCATCCCGGTATTTGTAAAAGAGGGCAGCATAATAGTTACGGGCCCTGTAATGCAATACGGTACCGAAAAACCTGCTGATACACTTACAGTAACCGTGTATGGAAACAAAGATGCCACCTTCACTTTGTACGAAGATGAAAATGAGAATTATAATTATGAAAGTGGAAAGTTTGCTAAAATTAAATTGAGTTATATAGCTGCCACAAAAACTTTTACTGCAGCTGCGCAGGTGGGATCTTTTGATGGGATGCTTACTAACCGGGTGTTTAATATTGTTTTCATTGACAATAATACTACAGCAACAATGCAGTTGAACTACAATGGAAAGAAAGCTAAAATGAAATTTAATAAATAAAAATTACGTATCATGAAAAGAATATTGGTTGCGGCTGTAATACTTGCATTGGGCAGCGTGGTTGCCTGTAAAGGAAAAGCAGATACCAGCACCGGCGGTGGAGGAACTGGCGGTGGAACAGGTGGTGGTGGAACTGTACCACCAACCGATCCGCCAACGGCAAGTACCATAGGTTTTTTTATGAATGACTGGCAAACAAAGAATTTTACCTTGCCATCATATAACGATGTTGCCAAGCCAACTGCCTCATCTACTTCATTTGTAACTATTGATGCCGGAACGATCATCACCAAAGTGGTGCCCTCGGTATATTCGCATAATGCTAATAGTTGGATGGGTGATATGGTCAACGATCCGGCACTGTTGAGTCATCTTACTAATTTAAAACCGGGTATCGTCCGGTTTCCGGGCGGCAGTATCAGTGATGTTTATTTCTGGAATGCATTGCCGGGCACAGCACCTGCGGATGCACCTGCGCAATTGGTTGATGCTAATGGTACAGCAAGTGCAGCTAATTATTGGGTGGGGAAAAACACTGCTAACTGGACAATATCGGTGGATAAATATTACAGCATGTTAGCGCAAACCGGTAACCAGGGCATGATAACGGTAAACTATGGTTACGCCAGGTATAGTATCGCCACAAATCCCGTTGCCAGTGCCGCACACCTTGCAGCAGATTGGGTACGTTACGATAACGGACGTACGAAGTACTGGGAGATCGGGAATGAATGCAACGGCACCTGGGAAGCCAGCTACAGGATAAATACAGCCAATAATAAAGATGGGCAACCGCAAACAATAACCGGTGCACTATATGGCCAGCATGTAAAAGTATTTATTGATTCCATGAGAAAAGCGGCATTGGAAATTGGTAAAACCATTTACATAGGATCGTATATTTTAGAAGCGCAACCGGCTGCATGGCAAACTGCTGCCGATCAAACCTGGAATGCAGGCGTGCTGGCACAGGTAAATACGGTTACGGATTATTATATTATTCACAGCTATTACACGCCGTATCAAACCAATGCTACCGCATCTGATATTTTATTTACTGCCTCGGATAATACTTTAAGCATGCTTAATTATTATCAAAGTAAATTAACAGGTGCAGGCAGTACAATAAAACCAGTTGCGCTTACCGAATACAATATAACATCGCAGGGCAACAGGCAGCAGGTATCATTTGTAAACGGCATGCACGCCACCATTTTATTGGGAGAAGCAATAAAAAATAAATATGGGATGACAGCAAGGTGGGATTTGGCCAATGGGTATAGCGGCGGTAACGATCATGGTTTATTTAATATCGGCGATGAACCAGGTGTGGCAAAATGGAATCCACGCCCCGCATTTTATTATATGTACTATTTTCAAAAATACATGGGCGACAGGATGCTGAAGTCGACAGTAACGGGAGGCGTGCTGGCTTACGCCTCTTCATTTACCAGTGGCGAAAAAGCCGTGATACTGGTAAATAAAAGTACTTCGGCCGAAACAGTAAATATCACTTTACAAAATGCCACAGCAGGCACAAGGTACTACTGGCACACTTTAACCGGCGGTACAGATAATGGAGAATTTTCGGCAAGCGTTTTTGTAAATGGCAACGGCCCTACTGAACCAACAGGAGGTCCTTCTTCAACATATACTACTATCAAAGCCAATAGTGCAATAACAAGTGGTGGTATAAGTGTAGCAATGCCTGCACGCTCGGTGGTGTATGTAGCAATAGATAAATAATTTTTAACACCATGTTATACGCCTGCAAACTGTAAAAGTAAAATATGAAAAAATATTTCCTGCTTGGTATAATAATTTTTTTTTGTTGCCGGTTAGGGGCTCAAACAAACGACTACAAATTGTATTCGCCTGATAAAGCAATAGCAATCACAATTAGTGCTGCTGACAATATACAATGGTCAGTAAAGCACCAGCAAACAATAGTGACCCTGCCCGCAATTATCGGTATGCAGGCAATTGGCAATAAATTCTTTGGGCAAAATGTAAAGGTCATTACTGCAAAAACAAATGCTGTAAATGAAAAAATAAAAACGGTGGCCTATAAAAAAGATGTGGTGGAAAATAATTACAACGAACTTGTGTTGAATTGTAAAGAAGGGTACGGGATAATTTTCAGGGCATATAACAATGCAGCTGCTTACCGTTTTTTTACAACAGGTAAAGATTCGTTGTTTATTGCGAAAGAAATGGCAGGGTTAAACCTTGCAGCAAACGATACTTTGCTGCTGGCGCATACCAGCGATCTCAGGGGTGGGGAAAAATACACCTGTTCTTTTGAGGAATTTTATACGCATACTGCGGTATCCAACTTTAATGCCGATACATTGGCGTATTTACCATTACTGGTTCAGTTACCCGATAATAAGAAAGCTGTTTTTTTAGAAACCGATGTGCAGGATTATCCCGGAATGTTCATTCAAAAAAACAAAACACTCAGCAATGCTGTTGAAGCCACATTTGCAAATTATCCTGCACTGGAAAAATTGGGCG
>Ga0302164_10000595_pt1 | contig 12072 bp, 8 predicted proteins | sample I_Fen_E3_1_FD_193500 | JGI IMG/M metagenome (GOLD analysis project Ga0302164, IMG submission 193500) | Peat permafrost microbial communities from Stordalen Mire near Abisko, Sweden - I_Fen_E3_1 | ecosystem: Environmental > Terrestrial > Soil > Wetlands > Permafrost | place: Sweden: Abisko...
AAGCATTTCATTTGTACTCTGGTATGCGGCAAGGATAAAAAAGAATCCCCAAAGAAGTATTATGTATGATGCTGATGAATACTGGAGACATAAAGGAAACTCTCATCTTGACAAGATAAAATATTACACCCCAAAATCTGCCTGGGTTATGGCATTTTTAACTTCGGCAGTGCTGGTTATTTTCGCTGTAAAATATCCAGAAACTAAACTGGTTATAGGTTTATCAACAGTATCTGCTCCTCTACTCCCTGCACTGGCAGGTTTATTCTGCATCTCAAGCTTCATTACTCTCAGGCGCTCGATACATTTTTTTGTTCTTAATATCCTTGCATTTACAATGATATACCTTGTAGTTGGTGTTCTTGGTTATCAATGGTATATAATGGAAATTGCAGCTCTCTTCCTCGCTATGGGTGTTGTAACAGGATTTGCATCAGGGAAAAAACCAGGCGAGACTACAAAATTATTTGTCGAAGGCGTTAAAGATATAGTATCCGCATCGCTGGTGGTAGGATTTGCCGGTGGAATAATAGCTATATTAACTGATGGTCAGATTATTGATACAGTCTTGTTTTCCTTATCAGGTGCTTTGAAAGGTGCAAATCAGATATCCGCAATATCAATTATGTATTTGTTTCAGTCTGTATTAAACCTGATAATAACATCAGGTTCAGCGAAAGCTGCACTCACAATTCCGATCATGGCTGAATTCTCGGATATTGTAGGTTTAAGCCGTCAGGCCACGATTGTAGCTTTTCAGTTTGGTGCGGGATTTACCGACATGATAGCTCCTACATCCGGAGTATTGATCGGGGTCCTCGGAATGGCAAGGGTGCCATATGTAAAGTGGCTGAAATGGATTATGCCCATTTTGATTATCCTCATAATAATTGGGTTTTTACTGTTAATACCCACAGTAACAATGAAACTCAACGGATTCTGATATTACTTCTGACTCATGCAGGATTGGATGTATTTGCAGAGACAGGTTTTAAAACGCTTCTGATTTAATCCGGATATAGAATCCGGTTTTAAGATTTAAAATCAGAGAATATTCCTGTTCCGGATGATTTTTTAACTGCGATGCTGTAAACCACTGCTGTCCAGAATGAGAACATCGCATAGATCAATGCTGGTTTTTCCATCTCAGGGTTATGAAGCAATGTTCCGGCAACCAGGAAAGCGAGAGTGGTATTATGGACTGACGCTTCGATTCCTATTGTAAATGAATTGCTTAATCCAAGACGGGTAAGTTGTCCGAAGAAAAATCCCCACAACATACATAAAACATTCAATAACAGTGCATAAGGAAGAATATTCAAAACTTCATCGATTGTAATTCCTGTACCTCCCTTTTTGCTGCCCGCAAAAAAGAGAATTATAAAAACAATAGCCAATGCTATTGTCAGGAGAACTTTAACCGGTCGCTGGGCCTTTAAAGCAAAAACCGGTTTATATGTTCGAATGAGGACCCCGATTGAAGCAGGGATAATAGTTATAACAAATATCTGAATTATAGTCTCAATATAAGACAAATGGATTAGGGTTGAATTTCCATAGTAAAACAACAAACTCAGATTAACGATGAAGGGAATTGTGAACAGGGTAAGAATGCTGTTTATCGAAGTAAAGGTGATCGACAGGGCCACATTGCCCTTAAAGTAATATGTCAGCAGTCCGGATGTAGTTCCACCCGGGCACGATGCAAGAATAATCAAGCCTACTTTATAAGGCAAGGGCATATTTGAAAACCAGGAGATCGTTAATGCGATTATTGGAAGAACAATTATCTGCGATGCTAATCCGATTATTAATGGTCGTGGAAATGAAAACAGGTTCTTAAAATTATCGGTTGTTAACGACAATCCAACCCCAAGCATTATAAAGGCAAGGGTAATGCTCAGCAAAATGTCAATTAATGAATAGGAAGAAAGAAACATAAACCTGATTTATGATCAAAGAGAATCAAAATTATCTGATTACAACTTATTAAACAAAGTTAATTAACGTATTCCATTAAAAAATCCCGCATTTTTTTGAGATTGCGGGATTTTTTTAGAAGTATTTTATTAACTATTAAACTGAGGGTTACTTGTCAATCCTTTTCTGAATCCAGATCCGTCCCTCATTTTCCTTGACATATTCAGCTTTTTCAATTTAGCTTTTTGCTCAGGTGTAAGAGTTGCCCTGAATTCTTCAATCATTTTTTTAATGTCAGCTCTTTGTGTCTTTATCATCGACACTTGCTCATCTGTTAATGAGCCCCTGAATTCTTTTTTTCTATCGTATGGCATTTTCCTTGGGTTGCTCAGAATATCCTCTTGATTTTGAGAAATAGTAGCTTTGAATGCTTTTCTGAATTCATTCTTCTTTGCCGCACGCTGTTTAAGCATTTCTTTCTGCTGTGCTGAAAATATGGCTCCTTCTCTTCTTCCATTTCCTCTGACAGGAGCTGAAGCCTGCTCCTGACCTGACACATTTCCCATGGAAAGTATTAATGTCAGAAGTCCCATCGTTGCTAATCTAATCATTGTTTTCATTTCATTTAATTTAATTTATGTTTCTAAATCTGATCTTTAGATTAGAATTATAATATAAGGTTTAAGCATTGGAGGGTAAATATCCGTTAAAGTATAGTTAATTCTATAATACGGCTAAAGATCAAATTATAAATTCATTTTTTTATCTTTATTCGATAACTAAATAAAAAGGAAATGGAAGAACCGATGAATCATATGCCAATAAAAATCTCAAATGATTTGAATTCAAATGAAGTGCTGGTCTTCACCTCATTCTGCAATGTTTATAAAGTTCCGAAAAAGGAGATCTATAATATACATCAGGCTATGGAAAAGGCGGAGCTTGAAGCAGGCGAACGGGCAATTTATATAACCGGAGATAAAGGTTACACCGGATATTTGATTGTTGCATTTGAAAATGGGAAAATCGGGAAAATTACTATGAACAGTTACAGTACAGAGTATAGCCGGAAAAAGCTAAGGAATGCCTTCAACAACGAGTCTGATCTTATTTTCATAGAGCTTATTGAAAGTGATATTGATCTGGTTACGATGAGTAATATTAAAAAAGTTGTACTTTTTAACACAAGCCTTATAAATCCGGTTGGAAGCAGAACCACGAAAGGAGTTCAGGTAATGAAACAAAAAGATGGAAGCAGCATGACAAAAGTTAAACGTGCAGATCAATCGGAACTAACCGAGCCTGAATATTACCGAAAAAGTGAAGGATTGAATGTTGTAGGATATTACCTGAAAAAAGGAGATGAATTATAAACCCTGCAACTTAATTTAATACAAATCCCGCAGATAAATTGTCTGCGGGATTTTTTTTTGATTTTTTTATTCTTCCGCATCTGATACGCCTTCAATGATTTAAGAGTTTTAAATATTCCTCATCATTCAGCAATTTCAAATTTTAACATTTTTGGTGTAACAATAATTACGGTTCGTCGTTTAAATAGGTGTGTTAGTCAATTATATTTTATCATTCGTCAAAAATGTAGTTATTATGAAAAAAGCTATTATTATACTATTTCTTTGTATTTCAATCGCCGCGAATGCAACAACCTACTATCTGTCACCAACAGGAAGTGATGCGTCAGGAAATGGAACCGTGTCAAATCCATGGTTTACGTTAAACAAGGTATGGTCAGCTGTTGCTGCAGGTGATATAATTTATTTGCGTGGAGGAACTTATAATTATAATACACAACAAAATCTATCTGGGAAAAACGGAACATCAAACAGTAATCTGATACAGGTTTTGGCATACCCCGGGGAGACTCCTATTCTGACTAAAGGAAGCGGATTCCCCTCAAGTTTTGGTGAAAACAGTGGTGCAATAAAATTTTCAGGTGATTATATCTATTGGAAAGGAATTACAATAACAGGCTTTTCACAAAGCGATCATTGGTATTTATCCGGAATGTGGAATGAAAATATAAACCATTGTACATTCGATCAGATGGTATATAGCTACAACGGAGCAGGAACATGGAATCAGGGCAGTATAAATGGAAACACGTGGGTGAACTGTGATTTTCATCATAACGCTGACCCCTTAACAAGTGGAGATGGGTATGGCAACGCAGATGGAATGGGATTTCAGAATTCAAATTCCTCAGCAACGAATAATGTTACTAACTGCAGATTTTGGTGGAACAGTGATGATGGTATTGATTTTGGAAACTCAGATGGTCTGTTTATTGTAAATGGTTGTTGGTCATGGTACAACGGATATATACCAGGAACATTTAACCTTGCCAACCAACTTGGAAGCGGAGGTAATGGAATTAAAACTTACCAGACTCCAACAAGTCCTTCATTAGATAATACTGTTAAAAGAACAATTCAAAATTGTCTGGTATTTCATAATGTAGGTGGTGGTATATCCCTTGAAGAGACTAATTGTATAGTACAGGTATTTAATAATACTATATATCATAATGGAGAGATAGGCAGTTCAAAAAACTGGCAGGCGGGGATACAGGGGTGGGGAGCGAGTATGAATATGGCAAGTGTTATTAAGAACAACATATCTTATTCTCATCAGTATACTTCTGGCAATACTGCAAATTTTGGATCAAATTATATAGTATCAAATAATTCATGGACCGGGACCATAACTGATGCAGATTTTGTAAGTTTAAGTGTTACAGGATCTAATGATCCATCACAGGCAAGACAATCAGACGGAAGTTTACCAGTTACAACATTTTTGCATCTTGCAAGCACCTCTGGACTTATAGATAAAGGTGTGGGCGTTGGCTTGCCTTACTCGGGAAATGGCCCCGATTTGGGTGCTTTTGAGACACTGACCGGGACACCCGCTCCAGTGCAGGCTCCGGTATTTGTGTCAGCTTCTGTTGAAAATACTACTCCGTCAATCCTTGATTTGACATATAGTCTGAGCCTCACCGCTACGGCACCAGCTGCATCTTCATTTGCAGTTCTGGTTAATTCGGTAGCCAGAATTGTTAATTCGGTAGCAATTTCAGGGACCACCGTACATTTGACACTTTCAAGCCCTATTCTTAATGGCGACGTTCTTACCCTATCATACACAAAACCAGCATTAAATCCGCTTCAGACCTCCTCGGGTGGACTAGCTGCAACAATAAGCGCTCAGCCCGTAACCAACAAAGTGGTTTTGGCAAGCAGCCCTGTCTATGTAAGCTCATCTATTGAAAATGCGACGCCTTCAATGCTCACAATGAATTATAACCTGAGCCTTGCTAACATAATACCTGCCACTTCCTCTTTCGGGGTATTGGTTAATGCAGTTGCACGAACTGTCAGTTCAGTAGTTATCTCAGGAAGCAAGGTTCAATTGAACTTGTCAAGTGCAGTAAAATATGGTGATATCGTCTCAGTTACGTATACTAAACCCGCAACCAGCCCTATACAAAATACCTCAGGAGGAACTGCAATTAGTTTGTCTACCCAGTCAGTAACAAACAATCTTGTCAATCCAACAAAAGATGGAACACCCGTTACTATAACGATGACAATTTCACCCAATCATGTGCACAGGGTTCTGAATGTTGCTCTTTCTTATTCCGCTTCAATTGCAACACAGGCAGCTACTATAACTCCTGAAATAATCACGGTGGCCAACCTTAGCGGAAAAGTATTTCTTGAAAAAGTCCTGACCACAGGGGTTACAAGCGTAAGGATTCCCTTAAATCTGCGCTCCGGGTATTATAATGTCACGGTAACAGGGACGGGGCTCATTATGGCTACACAAAAAATCGTAGTTTATTAGGAAAGAGCTAATACAATTTAATAGGTTTATTGAATAACGGATTATTAAAAATAGAGTACTATGAAACTAAAAAATATTTACATCGTTCTTCTTCTTGCAGCTGTTATTTATTCATGCAAAAAGGAAGAGATTGGCACTGTCGCAGCACCGGTGAAGGCAAGCGCTCCGGTACTCACTAAGGTCCTTGTGGATAATCAGGCTACCGACGAATATGTATATAATGATTCAAATCTGGTAGTACAGCAAAAAAGTATTTCTTCATTATCTGTAAATCATTATAATTCTGAAGGTTTGCTAACTTCAACCCTTTATTACGGCAATGATGATATATTAAGCAGTGATGCCCAGGTTTCCCAGGCTGCAGCGAATAATCAGTCAATCGTTACTTCCGCCACAGGCAAGATTGGAGGAACTATAACATATGTATATAACATCAATGGACAATTAATTAAAACGACATATTCTCAGCAGTCGAACTCAATTGTAGAAAGCTCAGATTTCACTTATGATAATAACAACAGAATTATGCGACAGACAACCAATTGGGGAGGCACGGCAACTGGTTATACTGATTATATGTACGATGGAGTTGGTAATCTGGCAACCGAAAACCTGTATAACCTTTCAGCAACGGGTGCAGCAGAACTTATTACAACAACCCAATATGCATATGACAAACAGCCCAATCCATACAAAACAGTAAGCAAGCTGACTATCCCTGGCATTAATACAAACGAAAATAATATCGTTAAGCAAACATATACCATCCATCTTCCGGCAGACCATGGACCTGATAATGTTTCGATTACAGAAAATACATATGCTTATAACGCAACCGGGTACCCAATTAGTCAGAATGGGAATGTACAATACATTTATAAATGAAACTATCCTAGGAATAACAGCCCACTAAAACCTAAAAAAAATCCCGCAGATCATTGATCTTGCGGGATTTGCGATTTAAAGAAGTGGTGCCACCAGGAATCGAACCGGGGACACATGGATTTTCAGTCCATTGCTCTACCGACTGAGCTATGGCACCTCCTTTTCGGACTGCAAATATATATCTCAAATCCGAGTAACCAAATACTTTGGTAAAAAAAAACATCTTTATTTCATTGTTTAGGCTAAAACAGGTTGAATTAAGTAATTGAAATAGGTTGAAATAGGTTGAAAGAAAAAATTGTAATAAGTTGAAGCAGGCTGAAATATATAATTTAATGGGCTGAAATAGCCTAACTCATTACCTCTATTTCTTCTATTTCCATTTATTTCTTTTTCCCCATCTATTTCTCAGATTTCCAATTCTATTTGGAATCATTTTAATGTTGTGGTACCTTTGCCTCCTTACTAAAAAGAAAAGATGGATCTTCTCCTTAACACTCTCGATAACGGCATCAGACTGGTTCATTACCGCATCCCGGGATTAGTTGCCCACTGTGGGCTTATTATCAATACCGGTTCCCGCGATGAAACCGTACCTGAACATGGAATAGCACACTTTATTGAGCACATGCTTTTTAAAGGAACGAAGAAAAGAAAAGCTTATCACATTCTCAGCCGGCTTGAAGACGTGGGGGGTGAACTCAATGCGTATACAACAAAGGAAGAAACAGCAATCCATGCTTCATTTCTTAAGGAGGATTATGAGAGAGCAATCGAATTGATAAGTGATATATCCTTCAATTCTGTTTTTCCCGAAAAAGAGATTGAGAAAGAAAAAGATGTAGTAATTGAAGAGATAAACTCCTATCTCGATAATCCATCGGAACTAATATTTGATGATTTCGAAGAGCTGATCTTCTCAAACCAGCCTATAGGCCGTAACATTCTCGGTACACCTGATTCTGTAAAATCATTCTCGCAGAAGAGTATTAAGAGCTTTATCTCAAAGAATTACAATACCAGCCAGATGGTATTCTGCTCAGTAGGCAACATCGCTGATGAAAAAATACTGAAGCTGTTCAGATTAAATTTTGAGAACATCGTTACCGAAAAACAGACTGAAAAAATCAACAGGAGCTGGTTATATAAACCTGCTTCAGTTACAAAAAAAATGAATACTTACCAGAATCATTGCATCATGGGAAATCTGGCATATGATCTTAAGGATAACCGCAGAATGGGTATGTTTCTTCTGAACAATATTCTTGGCGGTCAGGGACTGAATTCAAGGCTGAACTTATCATTGCGCGAAAAACATGGCTTTGCTTATAATGTTGAATCGAGTTATAGTCCCTATAATGATACTGGCATCTTTTCAATTTATTTTGGAACGGATAGTCAGTACTTAAACAAAAGTATTGCGATAGCACTTATTGAGCTTGGAAAACTGCGGAATACAAAACTCGGAACTATTCAGCTCAGCAAAGCAAAAAGCCAGATAAAAGGCTATCTGGCAAGGGGTTATGAAAACCATGAAAGCCTTATGCTAAGTTTGGGAAAGAGCCTTCTTATATTCAACAAAATTGACAGTATTGAAGATCTGTGTAATAAAATTGATGCAGTAACAGCATCGGAACTTATGGAAACCGCAAACGAAATTTTTGATCCTGAGAAACTATCGACATTGATATACAAATAGTTGGAAGACGGAAGTCGGAAGACCGAAGTTAAAAAATCCTTCGAGCTTACCACTTCTGACTTCGGACTTCGCCCTTCTGAATTATTTTCAAACTATGAACAAAAAACTTGAACAATATATAGAGCAATTTTCTACACCGGAAGATCCGGTTCTCGAGGATCTTTACAGGCAGACGCATATCAGGTTTATTAATCCGAATATGGTATCAGGCCATATTCAGGGATTATTTCTTGAATTCATTTCTCTGATGATCAGACCTGAGAATATTCTTGAAATCGGTACATTCACCGGCTATTCTGCAATATGTCTGTCTAAGGGCCTGAAGCCGGGCGGTAAACTTATAACGATTGAATTAAATGATGAATTGTCTGAGTTTGCCCATTCTTTCATTTGCCGGGCTGGAGCAGAAGCAAAGATCATACAACTGACAGGTAAAGCGCAGGATATAATTCCCGGCCTTGACAGGATGTTTGACCTGGTATTTATTGACGGAGATAAAAGAGAATATATTGAATATTATAAACTTATTATTGAGAAGGTAAAGCCCGGAGGTTTCATTCTTGCCGATAATGTATTGTGGGGGGGACAGGTTCTGGATAATGAATCAAATGATCCCCAGACAAGGGGTATAATCAATTTTAATGCAATGATACGGGCTGAATCAATAATTGAGGAAGTCATCATCCCAATTCGTGATGGAATGATGCTTATAAAAAAGAAGGCTTAATGGTACAATGGCTCAACAGCTTAAAGGTAAAACAGAGGTGTTTTTTATGATGTACACCTTTGAGCCATTGTGCCATTGCGCCTTTGCGCCGATTAAAATTGGTACAGTTTTTGCTTTAACAAAAAGAAAATATCATATGAAAAAAACATTCTTTTTTCTTCTACTTACTTTAAGTGTAATTTATCTTAATGCACAGACAAACAAGCTGGACAAGCCTCGGACCTCGGAACAGAATAATACTGCCAGTCAGAATGTGACCACTACTGGCAAATTGACCAATTCAAGCCGTCTTTTTGCATCCAAAGATGATCTTACCTCAGTAATTGTTATCATTCCTGCAGACTCTGTCGTTACTGTCCTCGATTCAGACAGTACATACCTTCATGTGGTCTATGATGATAATGAAGGATACATTTTCAATCGTCATGTGATATTGAAAAGAATACAAGTTCAAAACCAGCAGCCTTTCCAGGCCCAACCCTCTGACCGGCAGACAGAGCCTATGGCGGATCAGCAGCAAACCAGATATTCCTATCTTGAAAATAAATATGGTACCAACATGGCATCAAGACTCATCACCGGAAAGATCTGGAAAGGGATGAATTCGGACATGGTAAAAGACAGTTGGGGTATGGCAGAGAAGATCAATAGGATTATAAGCGGAAATGTTGTGAAGGAAGAATGGATATTCAAAAATACCTGGCTCTATTTTGAAAATAATACACTTCTTGAGTGGGGCCCTGTTAAGAAATAAAAGAAAACACAAGCTGTTTCTTATAAAGAAAAAGGCGCCTCTCGGGACGCCTTTTTTATAATCGCTTACTTTTTGCCTTTCGGCTTAGCTTTGGTAGCACCAGCTGCAGTTTTCTTTGTCGAACCTGGTGCAGCCTTTTTAGCAGTTGCTTTTGTAGCCATTTTAGTAATTTGTATTTAGTCCCAGCCAACGGAGTGGGACTCTCTCCCAAAAAAATTGGTTTCAAACCGATGCCTGATAAAACACAAATACTCAGATTAGGTTCAGTCCTTCAGTTTGTTAATACAAATTTATATTATTTTTATTTATTCTAAATAAACTTAAGAGATTTTTATTAACAGATTTAAAGTTGAAATTGTTAACAACTGCACCTGAATTATGAATTAAAATATTTTATTTATTTGACTGAATTTTAACTGAATAGAAAGTTAATTATTGCCATTTTCAGAAGGAATACTCCTTTGAATTTCCAATCTATTGTCTGAATCAATATAAAATAAAAAAGGCAACATCATAATGCCGCCTCTAATTTGAGCGGGAGACGGGATTGCCATGACTGCGGCATGGCGGACCCTTAGGTGATGCTTCCAAACAAAAAAGCCACTATCGTGGCTATTTATTATTTACTCGTTTCCTCCTCCATGTTAAGATGTCGTCGACACTCGTAAATAATAAAAGGCTGTTTCCACAGCCTTTTTTGTATGAGCGGGAGACGGGACTCGAACCCGCGACCCCGACCTTGGCAAGGTCGTGCTCTACCAACTGAGCTACTCCCGCAAAATCACGGGCAAAAATAAGCATTTTTTTTATCAATATCCAATGATTAATTCTTTACGATGCAATTCTCATTGGGCTTGTGCAGTTTCATAATAAGATTGTTTAGAGTCTTTGTTACAATAAACCAATCAACTGTTAAATAATGTTATAAGAATCTTTTAGTTCGTGTTTTATTTTAACTTCGGTCCTTCAAAAGTTTAAGAAAAAGAAATTTTATTTAAATTAATTATGAAACGATTATTATTAATAGTTACTACGATTATGACAATTGGACTTATATCATTTAAACCGCAGTCCAAAGAAACCGGTTTATCAATACCATTTGAGAAATATAAACTGCCAAACGGATTAACAGTTGTACTCAATGTAGATAAATCAGATCCTATTGCTGCACTGGCTGTCTACTATCATGTGGGTTCCAGCCGGGAGGTTCCCGGGAAGACAGGATTTGCTCACCTTTTTGAACACATGATGTTTCAAAGATCAGAGAATGTTCCGGAAGATACATATTTCAAAAACATTCAGGGAGCAGGAGGAACGCTCAATGGAAGCACAAATAATGACAGAACAAATTATTTTGAGATAATCCCGAAAAATGCTCTTGAAATGGCAATGTGGATGGAATCGGACAGGATGGGTTACCTCACTAATACCGTTACAAAAAGCGCACTCGCAAATCAGCAGAATGTTGTTCAGAATGAAAAACGCGAGAGTGTGGATAATGCCGCATATGGATTCAATCAGGAAATCATTGCAAAGAATCTTTACCCAAAAGGTCATCCCTACAGCTGGACGGTAATTGGAAATATGGAAGATCTTACCGGTGCTACTGTGGAAGATGTCAAAGCATTTCATAATAAATTCTATGCTCCAAATAATGCAACAGTAGTTATATCGGGAGATATAAATAAGGACGAAGTCAAGGCAATGGTGGCTAAGTATTTCGGTGAAATACCTGAAGGTGTCAAAATTGAGAAAAGGAGTCCGATGCCAGTAGCACTCAGCTCAACAATAAGGATTTACCATGAGGATAATTTTGCAAAGATGCCGCAATTGACTATGGTATTTCCATCTGCCGAGCGATACTCCAAAGACTCTTATGCTCTCAACTTTCTGAGCGATTTGCTTGCCGGGACAAAGAAATCTCCGTTGTATGCAATTCTTGTAAAAGACAAAAAACTCACTTCCAGGGTTATGTCCAGGAATGGCTCTCAGGAATTAGCCGGGAGCTTCACTATATCAGTCACTGCTAACACTGATGTCAACCTGACCGATGTGGAGAAGGCGATTTTTGAAGGATTCACCAAATTTGAAAAAGATGGTTTTAGTGAAGAAGATCTTACAAGAATTAAAGCCGGTTATGAAACCCGTTTCTACAACAGCTTCGCAAGTGTCCAGGGAAAAGCTTTTCAGTTTGCCGAGTACACAATGAACACCGGAGATCCG
>Ga0302164_10000597_pt1 | contig 12047 bp, 13 predicted proteins | sample I_Fen_E3_1_FD_193500 | JGI IMG/M metagenome (GOLD analysis project Ga0302164, IMG submission 193500) | Peat permafrost microbial communities from Stordalen Mire near Abisko, Sweden - I_Fen_E3_1 | ecosystem: Environmental > Terrestrial > Soil > Wetlands > Permafrost | place: Sweden: Abisko...
TTAATTAGAATGGCTAAATCTTTTATTTTTGTACCTACTCCTGTTGATACATTAAAAAGATCATTATGAACTTTATCATTTTTAATAAGAATATTATGTAGTTCCACTAGATCCTTAACATAACAAAAGTCTCTAATCTGATCTCCACCCCAAATAATAGGTGGTTTATTTTCAATTGCTCTTTTTAAAAATACAGTTAATACTCGCCCATACCATTCACGGGGTCCATAAATTATACTATATCTTAAACCATTTGTTGATATACCATAATTTTCATGATATATTTTAGCATACTTCTCAACAGCGAGTTTACTAACTCCATATGGCCAATTAGGATTATGGGGATGATTCTCATCTTCAGGTAAGTATTCTGCCTGTCCATAAATACATGCTGAAGAAGCATATAATATTTTATTTATGTCATTTTTTACGGCAGAATTTAAAACATTTAAACTTCCTTCTGTGTTTATTTTAAGATCCTCAATAGGATTGTCAATACATTTAGTTATCTCCAATTGTGCTGCCTGATGTGAAATTACATCCATATTTCTGCATGCCTTTTCCAATTTTGTGTAATTAAGGATATCCCCTTTAATAATGTTTATCTTTCCAGATAAATGGTTAATATTTTCCATTAATCCACTACTGAAATTATCATAAATCGTGACATTTGCACCTTGATTTATTAATTTATCAGCTATATGTGAACCAATAAATCCTGCACCACCTGTAACAAGAATATTAAGCCCATCAATTTTCATATGCTCACTCTCAATAAATATTCTATAATGAATTTTTAAATTAATCCAAATTTTTAATGGCATCAATTATATCATTCATATCATCTAAACAATAATCTGGTTTCAGTGATAATAATATTTCTTTTCTACGAATGCCATAAACTACAGCTAAAGTTGTTAAATTCAACTTTTTGCCGGTGATAATATCTTTTTCACTATCTCCTACAATAATTGAATTTTTGTCAATACACAAATCCTTTTCCTCAATATATTCTAGTATCGGTACTGTCTTATCATTGTTATTTAGGGGAGAACAGCTTAAAACTGCGTTAAATTTATTATATAATCCTAATTTTTTTAATTCCCAAATTAAATTTTCCCTATTATTTCTCATAGTAATGAGAAATAATTTTTCTGAACTCAATTTTGATAGCAGACCTAAACTATCTTTAAAAAGTTTATCATGTATAAGATAATTTCTACTTTCAATATTTTCAATCCATATTTCTGAACATTTTAATAAAATTTTGGGATCAATTCCTCCTAAAATTTCTACGGTAGAAATTCCATTTCTTTTTAATTTCCAGAATTCATCTTTACCTAGAGGTATTTGTAAATTTAATTCATCAATAATGTTGCAATATAATTTATAATGTCTTTCAGAAGTATTTATCAATGTTTCGTCAAGATCCAAAAATATAAGTCTTTTCTTCATATTTCCTCTAAAATAAGATTATTCATAATAAATTTCTTCCCAATATCTACTCATTTTTATCTCTTTAAAATCATTTATGGGTTTTAAAGGTATGTTCATTGCTAGTTGAATCCCCAACAATGTGGTATTTATCCCTGCTTCAATAGTTAAAGGTAAGCTACCAGAAAACCGTGGATTGATATCAAAAAATTTAACCTGTTCCTCTGTTAAAAAACATTGAAAGTTAGCGGGACCTATAAATTTTAAGTTTTTATAAATTTTATGAGCATATTCAATTAATTTATCATTTTTAACTGTTTCTCCTTTATAAGATATTCCTGCTCGGGTTTCAATTCTTTTTCTAGGAACTGCACTAATAATCTGCTTACCATCCCCGAAAATATCAATCGTGTACTCGCTACCATTGCCTTTTTCCTGTATTATTGGATTATTTATCCTTTGAATAAGTATATTCTCTTCAACACTTCTGATTTCATAAACTTCTCTACTACTAACTCCTTTTCTAGGCTTTGCAATAAATGGATATTTGATGCTGCTATCTGAAATCTTTTGCTTGAGAAAATTTAGGTCTTCGAAATAGAAAGTTCTTAATGTTGGTATTTCGAATTTATTGAAAAATTCATAGGTTTTAATCTTATCATTGCATGTGATAATAGTATCATAGGAGGATAATAATACGAAGGTATTCTTGAATGCTTTTTTATATTTGGCTATGACTTCCAGTTCAATATCTACTATAGGAATTAATATATCTATTAGTTCATTATTTACTATTCTTGAAAGTTCTGATATATAATCCGATTCATAAGTAGCTGGAGGAACAACAAAAAATTTATCACAAAATTTAGATCCTGCTATACTATTTTTTTGAAATATATCAGTACCAATAATCTTTATTTGGTATTCTGTCTGTTTTTTCAATCCCTTAATTACTGAAATTGCAGTAGTACTCCCAATACCTGTAATTAAAATATTAATTTTATTTTTCATATTATACAATTAATTTATTAAATTCATTATAATCTCTAATATAGTCTTCTTCCTCGAAATGTTCAGAAGCTAAAACAACGCAAACAGATCCTGAAGAAAAATTGTCTAATTCCCTCCAGATCATCTTAGGAACATAAAGTCCATAATAAGATCTATTAAGATGATAACGTTCACGATTAACACCATCATCTAAAATAACATCAAAACTACCACTAGCTGCTATAATAAATTGTTGCAAAAACTTATGTGCATGTCCGCCTCTTTTTTCGCCACCTGGAACATCATAAAGATAATAAACCCTTTTAATATCAAATGGAACATGATCATTCCCTTCAATAAAAGTTAGATTACCTCTGATATCTACAATTCTAGGAAGTTCAACTATTTTACATTTCTCCAAAACCATTTCACCACCAATAACATATTTGATAACATCTTACATATATTAAAACGTTAGTATCAAGGATTTTTAGGGAGAAGTATAATGATAAAGTTCTTTGATTTTAAAAGAGAACATTCAGAATTAAAAGATCATCTCAATGTTATTATTGATAATGTGTTAAACAATGGTAGTTTTATAATTGGTAATGAAGTACAAAAATTTGAATCTCAATTCTCAGAATATATAGGAACAAAATATGGTTTAGGGGTGAACTCTGGATCAGATGCATTATTTATGGCAATTAAATCATTAGATATAGGTGAAGGTCATGAAGTAATTACTGTATCACATACATTCATATCAACAGTAGATGCAATCTCCAGAAATAATGCCATTCCTGTTTTTGTTGATATTGATCCAACTACTTATTGTATTGATATTTCTGAAATAGAATCTCATATTACAGATAAAACACGTGCAATAATTGTTGTCCATTTATACGGCCATCCCGCAGATATGGATCCTATCTTAAAAATTGCCAAAAAATATGATTTATTTGTTATTGAAGATTGCTCTCAAGCGCATGGTGCAAGATACAAAGGAAAAAGAGTAGGTAGTTTAGGGGATATTAGTTGTTTTAGTTTTTATCCTGTTAAAAATCTTGGAGCTTATGGTGATGGCGGTTTCATAGCTTTAAATGATGATGTAATGTTTGAAAAGTTGGAAATGATGCATAACTATGGACAATCTGGAAAGAATCATCATGAGTTTGTAGGATTAAACAGTAGATTAGATGAAATTCAGGCAGCTATTTTAAATTTTAAACTTGGATATTTAGATAATTGGAATAATGAAAGGAATAAATTAGCAAATATATATAATAAACTTCTAGATGGCTCTAAATATAAAATACCTGTTGTTAAAGGGCAGGTTGAACATGTATACCATCTTTATGTAATTCGTAGCAATAAAAGAGACGAAATTAAAGATTATTTATTAAAAAACAATATTCAAAGCATGATTCATTATCCAATACCGGTACATAAACAAAATGCTTATTCAAAGTTAGTATCTCGTAATAATATCCCAATTACAGAGAAAATATGCAATGAAATAGTTTCATTACCAATGAATCCATGGTTAAAAAATAATGAAATTATTGAAATATGTCAAATTTTGAATAATTATGGAGAACCCGAATGAACAGACCTTCAGTAGACGTTACCGTAGTAACATATAACCAAGAAGATTTGATTAAAGAAACTTTAGATAGCATAATCAATCAAAGTTATGAGAATATTAAAAGGATTATTGTAAGTGATGATGGTTCAAAAGATAATACTCCCAATATAATTGAAGAGTATGCGATGAATGATGATCGAATTGTTCCTATTTTAGCTAAAAAAAATAAAGGAATAGCTTATAATGTTAACAGGGGATTAAAACAGGTTAATGCCTATTATGTTTGCGCTATGGGTGGAGATGATCTGATGCATAAACAAAAGATCGAAAAACAAGTGGAATATTTGACTTCAAATACAGATTTAGTAGGCTGTGCACATGACATGGATGTTTTTAATAACGATACAGGGGTATCTTTAGGAAAATTCAGTGAAACTATAAGTTTTAAAAAAATTGAAGGAGAAATAAATGTTGAATCTATTTTTGACCCTTCTATTTTTCTCTGTCCTTCATCAATCCTTTATAAATCAGAAATAATTCCTGAAAATGGTTTTGATACACGTTTGAAATACTTGAACGATTTTGTATTTAATGTTGACATTTTAATGAAAGGTAATTTGGGTTATATTGATGAAGTACTTGGAACATATCGAGTACATGGAAATAATGTTACATCTAGTGAAGAAGCTAAAGTGATGGGATTTGAAGATGCTTTAATTGCTTTTTCAATAGTATTATCGAAATATCCTGAATTATATAAATTAGTTAAACAAAGAAAAGTAGCAACATACCTAGATCAAATATTAAAATCCATTAAAAATGGAAATGCTAATGAATCCAAGATACTTTCCAAAGTTATGATGTCCGATGGAAGTTATATTAAGGGAATATTTGCATATTTATTATCCATTGTAATGAATAAAGCTGTAATTGATAAAATATATGGAAATAGAAAATTATTAAAACTTTTTTTGAAGTTTATTTAATATTCTTTTCATTTAAACCATCCCAAAAACCACTGTAATATGCGGGTAATAATTTACGATTATTATAATAGATACTTAATATGATGGGTATTATAATAGCTCCTAAAATTTGGATTACTACAAAAATGATAAAATCTGATTTATTAGCCCATTTTTTCATAAAGATCCATCTGTTACGGGTTATGTAGTAAAGACCAATTTCCTTCTTGATTCCACCACCGGACTTAGATACCTTATGCCATATTTTAGATTTAGGCACGAATACTCTCTTATAATTATTTTTAGATGCCCTTAAAGCTAAATCAGTCTCTTCAAAATATAAAAAAAACTTTTTATCCAATAATCCCACATTCTCAAACACTTCTTTTTTTATTAGAATAGCAGAACCGTTGATATAATCGAAATTCATTTTTTCAGCATATTGTCCATTATCTGTCTCATTAATGCCAATATGTAATCCTCTGGCTAATTTCCAATCTATTTTCCCACCGATGCACCAAATGATATTTGGATTATCATAATAATACATTTTCGGACCTAAAATTCCGATATCCACATCTATTTCTCCGGCTTCTACTAAAGGTTTTAAAAAATCTTCATCTACAATAGTATCATTATTTAAAAGTAAAATATAATCGGGATTTAAGTTTTTAAGGGCAAATTCTATTCCTATATTATTTCCTTCTGCAAAACCATAGTTTATTTCATTTTTTATGACTAATAACTGTTTATTATGAGCTGAAAATTTTTCTTTTTTATGATATTCTTTATTATACTCGACTATTTTAATTGGTTTATCTGTAGGATCGTATTTAAAAAAGTTTGATTTAATCTCTAGTTTACCCAATGCGTAATCATTTATTTTTTGAATAGAGTTGTCAGTAGAATTGTTATCTACAACAACTACTTGGTAATTGGGATAATTTATTTGATAAACAGATTCAAGGCATTCTACGGTATCTGCCCAACCATTCCAATTTAATACGATTATAGCAACAGGGGGACTCATTAAATCACATTTTATTTTAAATTTTTTCTAATAAGCCTATTCTCTTTCTGAATTATATATATTTCTCGTTTAAGAAGGCTTATTTGAGTTGCTACGAATCCAAAAATCAATATTTGTATTCCAGATATAATCATCAAGACCGAAAATATTATTAAAGGTCTGGTTGGGTCAAGTGTGCCATTTAGATATTGATAAAACAAATAAATTCCACCAATTAATCCAATTAAACATAAAACAAGCCCTATTACTCCGAATAGGATCATTGGTTTTTCATTAAGTGAGAATATTACATGTGAAATGGTTTTTGATCTGAATTTAAGCTTTGATTTTCCAAGTTCCCTTCCCTCAAGAACAGCAGGTACTTCTTTAATTTTGTATCTGGTTGCAATGGCTTTGGACAGAATTTCAAGATTTATGTTTGTACCGTTTGATTCTAGATCCATTGATTCGAGGACTTCACGACGATAAGCCCTCAAAACACTTGTTACAGTGCTCAGATTTTCAGGCATTGAATATCCAACGAACTTATTGGCGATCTTACTGATAAAAAGTCTTGAAAAAGGTACATTTTTAACATCCCCCCCCTTCATATATGGCGAACCAACTGCAATGTCAATTGTTTCATCATCTATAAGTTCAGAAGCAAGTTTGTTGATATGTGATGGACTGTAACTAAGATCTGCATCTATGGTGATTATTATGTCTCCATCTGATTTTTCAAAGCCTGTGCGGAGTGCACGACCCATGCCCATATTAACAGGTTGTTTATATACACATACATGAGGATTATGAGATGAAACTTCCTCAGCCAGTCTGAATGTGTCATCTTCACTTCCATCATCCACAACAATGATTTCGTAGTCATTATAATCTTTCATGACACTGTTAACTTCTAGCAATGTTCTTAGAACATTATCTTCCTCGTTATACATGGGGATGATCACTGATATCTTCATGATAATCAATCAGAAAGGCTTATTATATATTCTTTTCCACATATTCTATAGAGAACAATGAAAATCGCAACAATCTTTGGAACGAGACCTGAAATAATTAAACTTTCTACTTTGATACCACTATTGGATATGGAATTTGATCAAATTTTAATTCACACAGGTCAACATTATTCCTACAAAATGGATAAAATATTTTTTGAGGAATTAAGTTTGAGGGATTGTGATTACACCCTTAACATAGGTTCTGGTACCCACGCATACCAAACAGGTCAGATGCTGATACAGTTGGAGAAAGTGATTCTAAAAGAGAAACCAAAAATGGTAGTTGTTCAGGGAGATACGAATTCAACACTTGCAGGAGCATTGGCTGCTTCCAAACTCCAAATACCCGTAGCTCATGTTGAATCAGGCTGTAGATCATTCGATAGAAGAATGCCTGAAGAGATAAACAGGATATTGGTTGATCATATATCTGACTATTTATTTGCTCCTGATAAAAATGCTTATAATAACCTTACATCCCTAGAATGTATCCAATCTGAAAAAGTTTATTTAGTTGGGAACACATCTGTTGATGCATGTTTACGTGCAAAAGAAATGTTCAACCAAGAATCCTTAATAGAATATTCACTTGAAAAAAGAAAATATATACTATTCACACTCCACAGACAAGAAAATACCACAATTGATGAGTTAAAGGAGATAATAACGGCTTTAAATACAATTTCTGAAAAGATAAATGTGGTATTTCCAATACATTTGAGAACAAGAAAGGTTTTAGCCGATCAAAAAATTGAAATCGCTGATAATGTTATTGTAACAGATCCATTGGGGTATAAAGATTTTATGGGAATACTTATGAACTCAAAATTAGTTATGACGGATTCTGGAGGGATTCAAGAGGAAGCTGCTCTATTAGATGTTCCATGTTTAATTTTGAGGGATAACACAGAATGGATGGTATATGTTGAAAAGGGTAAGAACATGATCTTGGGAACCCAATATAAAAAAATAATTCATGTGGTAAATGGTTTATTGGACAATGAGGAGAAATTAGAAAAAATTAGACAAATTAAAGTACCAATAACTCGAGGGGCTTCAGAATCCATTGTTTCAATATTAAAAAAAGTGAAAAATTGATTAGTTAAAATGAGTTGTATTTTTTTAATTGATCATGTTCAATTTTTTTAGGTGTTTGGGGAGTGGTTTTATTCTTGCAGGAGCTCCTATAGCAAGGAAATAATCTGGAACATCCATTGTGACTATGGCACCTGCTGCTACCATAGATCCTTCTCCTACTTCTATGTTTGACAAAAATGTTGAGTTAGCACCGATAGATGCTCCTCGTTTAATTACTGGTCCTTTAAGATTAAAATCTACTCTTATTGGATATTTATCATTTGTGAAACACGCACAAGGTCCGATGAAAACATAATCTTCTATAATGGTGTTTGTAGGGATATATACATTGGATTGGATACTGACATTATTACCTATTGTACAATGTCCTTCTATAACAGTATTAGTTCCAACCAGGACATCATCTCCTATGGTAGTTTTTTCTCTTATGGTAACTGCATGCCCAGTTTTAAAATTGTTGCCTATTTCTACATCGTTGTATACAATCGAATTTGATCTAATCAGTGCATTTTTTCCAATTATAGGAGGTTTAGATCTCATTCTGTATTTTAAACCGATAGTCACATTTTCAGTATTTATAGAATTCTCAACTATATTCGGTGAATCATCTCCAAAAAATAAATTTTTAAATTTTACCATGGTCTCAATTCCTAAAAAATTTTTAAATGGTGACATTTTACCCAGTTTTTCTTAAACTATAATTTTTCTTTGGTTAACACATATTTATAATCATTAATCTGTATTCAATCATTAATTAATACATTGTTCTAAATCTTGTACACTAAATCTATATTAAATATTATATTCAAATTTTGTTAAAAGCTAATGAATAAAATAATAATTTCATTACAATTATTCTAATATTTTAGAAATAATTCTGAAAAATAAAATAAAAAAAGTAAAAATAATGTGGATTTACTACATTCTGTTAATAGTATTAGTTCTAGCACTATCCAAGACTGAATTTACGCTATTTTTAATTTGTAGGGTAATATTATAAATAAATCCACCTGCAACAATTACTAATATCAAGATGGCCCCCATGATTAGTATCATCTCAGCACTAATCTGCGCTTTTTCATCCATTAACATTGTAGTTCCACATTTTTTTTCTAAATTTATGTTGGGGTTACAACTGGTACGCTTGTTCTAACTGTATTGATGTCAGATGATGCTTTCGCACCTGTTGAGGCTGAGAAGTATGCTCGGTATATCAATAGTGCTGCTATTGCTATAACAATCACACCTCCGAATAATAGGATATATTCTGCTGCTCCTTGCCCACCTTCGTCTTTTAAAATTTCCATGGTTTTTACCTCCTTCAAATCAACATGTTGTATTTATGTACTGATTATATATAAATTTGTACTGATTATATATAAATTTGTCATATTGGAACCACCCATACTCTTTTTTGTACTATATCATCCCCCCTAAATTTATAAGTTTAACAATCTCCTCCAGAACAAACTGAATAATGTTTCGAAATGTTTATTCTTAATGAATAGTATTAATCCCTTATAAATATATTTTTTTTGTTATGTTGTGATATTAATCACTATATTTATTTAATACATATAAAACTCACAATTTAATATAAACTAAAATAGAATTTCAAATTTTAAAAAAGATAATTAATTTGAATTCACAAAATTTTTTTAAATAAATTACAACTAAAGTGCTATATTGATTATAAACGCAATTTACAAAGTAAGTTGTTTATAAAACAATTTTTCAAGTTTCTTTTTTTGATTATCATGTTTTTTGATATAAAGTATGTTAGCATTGTAATAAAAATAGAAAAAATTATTGAAAATAATGTCACAAAATAATAATTTTTATATAGGGCTATGTGCATATTATCACATAACAAAAAAGTTAGTGAAATATCATGCCAAAAAATTATAATATGAAGGAAATAATTCTCGAACTGCTTGTTGCCAGAGAACTATCAAAAAAAGAACTATTAGAAAATATAAGAAAGAAATCTGAACGTTCAACTTCAGATAAAACTCTGAATGAATCACTAATGGTTCTTTTAAAAGAAAAAAAGATATATATAACCAACTATGATTTCAGTATTTATAATGGTGTAAAAAGGATACAATCTATCAAACCTGAGGGAATTGTTTTTGGTCTTATGAAAACTGATTTTGTTGAAATCGAAACTCTAATTAAACTGTTAGAAAATGATGATGTTGATGTGGTTAGAAATGCATCTTCTAAATTAAAAAAGAACTTCAGAAACAAGATAGACGATCTCAAATCTCGACATTCTTTTGAAATGGAGGAGGATATTGACACACTTTTTAATAAAACTATTTTCTACATTTACTCGCAGACAGAGGATCAAAAAAGAATTTTAATTAACAAGTTTGCTTGGAGTCTTAGTAACGAAGAGGGGTCTGTGGATCTTTTTGAGGATATTTTAAATTATATGGAAGCTCAGAGTTAATATAGTTGAGATTTTGATAATTAGTATTCCCAATTTAAGATGATTTAATCTTATGTTGGGTTTACTACTGGTATGCTTGTTCTAACTTTATAAATATCACTTGAAGCTTTTACTGTACTTGCAGAGAAGTATTGTCGATATATTAATAATGCTGCTATTGCAATAACAATCACACCACCGAATAATAGGATATATTCTGCTGCACCCTGCCCACTTTCATCACTACTAAAATCCATATTCTATCCCCCGATTGATAACAATACTATTCTTTCAATTACTTCATATTAATCATTATTATTAATGTTTTATATAAGTTTTTCCCATAAAAACCCGTTTAAAATGGGTTACGACCTTATTTTTTTTAACTATGTATGACGATTTATATTCAATTGTTTTATTTCACATTTATTTCTTGATCGGACAAATTTTAATGATCTTTAAGATTAATGAAAAAATTAACGTCATTTACATTAATGATCAAATGATAAATAAAAAAAATTTCAATTTATACCTTTCTTTACCTGTTATGTATTCTGATAATTAAAAATAGTTTTAATAAAGAAATATTGTCTGAATTAGTCACTTATTTTGATATCTATTAATAAATATGAGAAACATACTCCTGTTCATAATGAAATAATCATCAATTGACTAATTCTATAAATAATATCTAACACTTCTATTTAATTTTCAAAGATATAGATTTAATCGGTGATTACTTTTATTATAGGTTTTAACTTTTATTAAGACAATTTAATTAATTTGATTGAAAAGATACAAAATTATAATCACGTCTAAGTCAACATTAAAATGAGGATTTTTTTATGAGAGTACTTTTAATGCCATGTGGGATAGGAATGGGTCATGCATCACGATGTTTGACTATTGCCAGAAAACTTCAAGAAGAAGGTGTTGAGGTTGCTTTTGCCAGTTATGGTTGTGGGTATGAGATGCTAGATGCTTATCATAAATATAAAACACTAAGACTTCCTGATATTAAATTTTACGGCACTAATGGAGAACTTGACATCAAATATACTGCTAAAAAATCTATTAACATTCCTTATATATTTCTGAAAAGTATTTATTATGAATCACGGATCATCAGAAAATTTAAACCAGACATCATATTAGCTGACTCCCATTTCTCAGTACCTATCACAGCTAAATTATTTGGTATTCCATGTATCATGATTCAAAACGAATTGACTCTAAACTTTTCAGAACTCTACCCACAAGAAAAAAAAATCAAGTATCTTGAAAATGGTCTTAAAAAGTTTATTAGGAATATTTGTAACCTTTCTAAGGTTATTATAGTGCCCGATATTCAAGGGACAACTGAAATACCTTTGAAACTCAATAAAAAAGTTATTCACACAGGGCCACTTCTTAAAAATAACCCTGATAAAATGCCATCTAAGGAAGATCTCCGAATAAAATTAGGATTTAATAATTCAGACAAAATCGTTTTAGTTACTGTAGGTGGAAGTAA
>Ga0302164_10000598_pt1 | contig 12040 bp, 6 predicted proteins | sample I_Fen_E3_1_FD_193500 | JGI IMG/M metagenome (GOLD analysis project Ga0302164, IMG submission 193500) | Peat permafrost microbial communities from Stordalen Mire near Abisko, Sweden - I_Fen_E3_1 | ecosystem: Environmental > Terrestrial > Soil > Wetlands > Permafrost | place: Sweden: Abisko...
ATCTTTTCTTATTATGTAATAAATTTTTTTAAATTTCAGGATGCAAGCCGATCACTTATTTTCCGGAATAGCTTTCCATCATTTTTTTAAACTCCGGCAAGTTTCTTAATGGCGCCCATCTGGGATCCAACTCAAGGATTTTAGGAGAAAGAAATCCCGGAATTGAGAGGAGATATTTTATTTTCACAATAGCATCATCATATCTGCCAACCATGACATAGATCAGGGCTAAATCCTCAACTCTGAATACACCTCTGTAAGCTTCTTTATTAACCGGCATTAGTGCCACACCTCTTTCCCCTGATTTAATGGCTCTTTCTTTTAGCCCAAGCCCTGCATACACTATACCCAGTGAACTAAACAATCTCGGATCATCAGGCATATTTACCATTTTGCGCTGAAGGAAAATTCGGGCTGAATCCCAACAGGCATGCTCTAGTTCAGGTTTATTCATCAAACCATAAATAGTTGCATTATACAGATATTTGGGTCTGAAGTAAAACTGAGTTTCAATTACATCATATTTGAAAAGTGATATATCTTTCAGAGCCTCTTCATATTTTCCTTCATAAATATCAATCAAAACATTTGTTTCTATTATAGTTGAATCTGATATAGAATTTTTATTATTCCGTGCAGCGTTTTCCGTTATTTCTCTTGCCTTCCTCATATCTCCTCCCCATCTGAGAAACATCTGGGATAAATCAGTATAAGGATAAACCAAATCCGGCTGAAGCATAATAGCCATATTATAGAATTCCTCAGCTTTAGAATAATCCCGAAGTAAATCAAATGTTTCTCCTGCATTATAAGCATTATCTGAACTTACGGGGTTAAGTTCAGCGGCTTTCTCATACTCAGACTTTGCCATCTCCCAGTTTCCGGCACGACGATGAACAGCAGCTGAATAGAGAATAGCTTCTGAGTTCTTAGGCTGATCTTTCAATACCAGTTCAAATTGTTGCAATGCGTCCGGGTAATTCAAATAAGTATAGTAGTAATAAATCCCTAAAGCAAGATGAGCGTCAGGGAGGTCAGGATCAATTTCAAAGGCTTTGTCAATTGCTTGTTTACTTTTGCTTTTTATATCCTCAGTATGATCATAATAACTCCAGTATTGATCAAGCATACATTTTGCGATTCCGGTATATGCTAAGGCAAACCCGGGATCAAGCTTTTTTGCCTTTTCATATAATTCAATTGCAGTCCTATAGTCTCCCGATCCACTACCTCTCCATAAATAGTAGTTCCCCTGAAGGTAATAATTATAAGCTTCAGGATTCTCAGTAGGTTTTTTCTCAATCTTTTTTATCTCTTCAGGTGTGAGTTCTGCTTTTAGTTCTGAGGCAATTTCTTTAGCTATTTCACTTTGCACAGAAAAGCGTTGATTCATTTCACTCGAATAATCATGTGACCACATCTGCTTATCGGCTTTTGAATCAATCAGGTAAACCCGTATCTTTAAATTATTCCCTTCACGTCCGACACTTCCTCCAACTAAATAATTTACGTTTAGCTCCTTCACAATAATTGCAGTTGATTTTTTGGTATCCCTGTATTGATATGAAGATGTTATGGGCCTGACCGTAAAACTTTTTACTTTTTGAAGATTATTTAGAATATCTTCCATAAAGCCATCATAAAATGTTAATTGTGCTGTATCATTGCTCAAATTCCGGAAAGGAAGAACAGCAATGAACTTTTCAACCAAATCAGAGTTTTTAGATGATTTAGGGATAAAGAAATACCCCAGCACAATCAATGCCAATACAACAGCAGATGCTATAATGATTCTTGTTTTTAGTTTTTTTGGTCTTTCAGGTTTTGATTTAACAACTTCCTTTGATGTTTCTCTATCCTCCTGATTAGGCTTCTTTATTGCAGTAATGATCTCTTTTACAGCATTTGCAACCTTGTTGATCTGGTCGCGGTAGTAAGTTTTATTAAGATTATCCTGCGGGTGATCTTCGTTGGCCCGTAGTGGGCGGTTAACACCAGCCGACTTATAAATAAAGTCAATACTCCGAAGAACTCCACCCAATTCATTTTCAAGAAGCGTTTTATCTTCCGCATCGAGATCATGTATCTTGACCGGTAATATTCTGCTGGTTACATTCCCTCCGGTAAGTCTTATATCTCTTCCGAACTGATCTTCTTTTGTTAATTTGTTAAATGCACAAAACTCACGTTGCCAGGCAAAGTTTTTTGAATCGCAATAAGTTTGTGAGACGATGGGGATGAAGATCAGGCAGTTTAGTTTGCCTTCCAGGCTCTTGTCAACGTTATGGGTTTCGAGCAGGCCGTCGTGGGGGTTGGTGTCGAAGTAGACGTAGACGGGTTCCTTTATGGTGGCTGCAAGCTCTTCCTGCAATGCTGCAACGAACTCCGTTACCCAGCCTGAGCGATTATCGTTGTGTCGGTAACTTATGAAGATGTCGTATTCGTAGCCTGGAAAAATACTTGCCATAGTGGAAATATGATAGTAATGCAGCCTTCTATGTCGTTCTGCTTATCTTAAACAATACACAGGCACCTTAGTTCATTCCAAAGAAAAAGAATTATCTCTCCCATAATCTCATAAGGCCACACCATGGTGTGGCCCTACATTCACGATCATGTTACATTGTAGGGTCATGCCATGGCATGACCTATGATTAAATTTATTGTCTTTCGGAAGGTACCCGTGTAAGATATAGTAAACCTTATATCTTTATTCCTATTATCAGGATATCATCAGTCTGATCTTCATTATTTTCGTCCTTCCAGTGTTCGATCTCTTCATATAATCTGTCACTTTGTTCAGACATTGAACTATCCTGAAGATCAAGTAAAAAATTCATTAATCTTTTACTCTGATATTTCTTATGATACTTCCCTCCAAACTGATCTGTATAACCATCTGTACACAGATATATTATATCGCCGGTGTTTAACTGTATCTTCTCAAATGAGAACAGACACTCTTCAACTTCCTTACAATCATCAGGAGAGTTTTTAGCATGGTATTCAACCAGTTCACCTTTTGCAAAATGGTACAAAGAATTCTTAACTCCTGCGTATGAAAGGATATTGGTCCTTATATCCAGAATACAAAGAATAATATCCATATCGTCCGACATACCTGTCTCTTCAGGTTCATTTCGCAAAAACCCGTGAATTCTGGAGTATAAATGACATAATATATAGGATGGATCAGTCAGTTTTATTTCATTTACAGCCTGATCAAGTATGCCGTAGCCTATTGTACTCAGCATAGCTCCCGGAATTCCATGTCCGGTACAATCAGCTGCAGCAAATATTATTATATGCTCCTGTTTACTGAAAAAATAGAAATCACCGCTAACAATGTCTTTTGGTTTAAACAGGACAAAACTGTCAGGGAAACATTCCCTCACATAAAGATCATCAGGCAGAAAACTCTCCTGGATATGTTGTGCATAATTATAGCTGCCCGCTACTTCAATGATAGCCTCTTCAATCTTATTATTCCTGATTTTTATCATTTCTTCTATCTCAGGAGTCAAGGTAGCCAGTTTTCTGATCTGATCATTTAATTCCCTGGTTTCATCTAATATTTTATGGATGCTGCTCTGAGGTTTTATTGCATACGATAATTTTTTAATCCGGTTAGGCAAAACAGGAAAGGCTTCATAGTCAATATCCTGTAAAAATGCAGGGATCAATTTCACAAGTTCACGGTCCTTTTCTTTTTCGGATTCACTCAAATCTTCATAGCGGATTATACTTGGATGTGTTTTTTTAATATCATCTTTAATACTGCCGAAGGTCCATCCATTTAATCTCTTCTCCCAACTCCATCTGATGTGTTCTACTCTGGCCATCGTTTCAATTTCATCCTCATTCAGATGAAGAGCAAAAGGTTTAAAGCCTTTTTTAACCTGTCTGATCTTAAAGCCGATTGATAATAATTTCGTTGGAATATGGGCAGCATTATCTATGTTAGAGTTTTTAATCTCATTTGGCAGATCATCAAAATCTGAGGCATATTGATTTCCGGGATTATAAAAAATGAAATTATCTGACTTTATGCTTTGGTTTCTTATCTCGTGCAAATACCTTGAGTGAATGGCCCTTGCAAGTTTTTTGACCATTAACATATTTATTTCGGAAGCCTCTTCTTGCCGGATTATCTCATACCCGATTTTTTTAAGCTGGGCCGGAATTAAATAGTTCATTTCCAGGAAGAAGCGATTCCAGTCTTTGATTTTACTTTGAAAGGATTTTAGATATAAATGAGTATTACCTTTAATAGTTCTGGTATTAGGGTTGATTGAATCCTTTGAAGTTTGTTCTCTGTAATATCTATCATGATCCATTTGGGCAAGCACGGTAATCTCACTGTCAGTTATTATACATGTCCTGCAAAAATCTTCAAAAGGAAGCATGAAAAGATTTAACTTCCCGAATTTTTTAGGTATTTCTGCAGCATAGTCATACCAGAAAGATTTTTCAGCATTTGTGAGGATTTTAAAATCGATATTCAGAGTATCAAAATATATATTCAGATTGTTTAATTGCTGAATATCTTTATATAGACCTTCTGCAACAGGGTTAATAAAGAATTTCTTATACTTTTTCCGATCATGTGATATGTCATGAATTAATTGATTATCTGTATTATCTATAATTTTTGACCACATCGGATTTCCGTTGTTTTGATTATGTCAGTTGAGAGTGCTTGAACATGAAGCGGTAAATTACACAGGGAATCTTAATCTGACTCCGACTCAATGTACTCAAAAGGAAATTTGACTATTCTCGACATCTCTTTCCCCACCTCAAGCATATCTCCATCTTCTTTTTCAAAATGCCATTTTACTATAATATTAATTCCTTTTAAACGTAAACTGGCTAAAACCTTGCAAATATCAAGTATTAACTTACCCGAGGATGAATTAAAATATTCAAAATCAAAGTTAAACTCAACCGGTTCTTTTTTATCGTCCGATTTGATAAGATACAAGCTGAACTCTTGCAGCCATGAAAGAATCTGGTCGTAAAACTCCCTGACATCAGGAGGCCGTGATTCACCTGAAATCAGGTAAACTTTTTTTTCAGGATCAAGTATGACCTTTGGTGAACTGGATGTTTTGTCAATAATCAACTTTCTCATGATATTTTTTTTTAAAGTGAAATTTTTATTTCAAAATACAGATAACCTTTTATCAGAGGTTCAAATGTGTAACCTATTTTATTTTCTGATTTTAAAACCATATAAATAAAACCAAGTCCGGCTCCGTTTTCCCCGGGTAATGAATCTCTGTTAATTTTATGTTCATACAATGTTTTCAAAGCTGCTTCATCCAGATTATTTATCTGTTCAAGTCTCCTGATTAAGCTCTCTTTTACGCTTTCCGATACCGGATTTCCGGCTACAATATATATTTTGTCATTTTCAGTCTTTACCGAAATCCGGGGATTCATTTTCGGACCAGTAGAAGTCAGTATTATCTGGTTTTTATAAATATTCTCAAGACACTCAACAACCAGTCCATAAACCCTCTTTCCGGTTATTATACTCATAACTTTAAACTCCTTTGCACTCTTGAGTTTTTTTAAAAGCAATTCTATTACCTTTAAATTCACCGGACCATGATAATCCAGAAGTATTCCTGATTCGGGCATATGATAAATCTTAATAGTCTGCCTGGAGAATAAACATTTCAAAATGGAAAAAAGAGTAATTAAAATTCTTTACTTCAACTAAAATGTATATCTAAATGCATAATTATTACTAACTTGAATAACTTTAAACAAAGATATATTTTATTCACTTAAAAATCTTGACAAATATAAAACTATGATTGAACCAATATTAAAAGCACTGGTGCAATTATTTGCGTTGATAAGTGATGTTCGTCACATTTCAGAGATATCAAGCAGAGAAAGGGATATAGTCAGGTTATTTCTGTCACGTCAGCTGAATAATGAATTGGTGAAAAGGTATATGGAAATGTTTGATGAATACCTTATTCAATACAATTCGGAAGATATAGCTAGAGGCAGTATCAGAGACAGGAAGCGCACATCTCTTACTGCAATTAGAATTTTAGGGATATGTGAACAGATAAATGAAGAGTTGCAGCAAAAACAAAAATTTTATGTTTTGGTCCAGCTTATGGATTTTATATTATTCGGTGCTGAAATAACCGAAAATGAGCTGGAGTTCCTTGAAACTGTATCAATTGCCTTTAATATCCCACAGGCAGAGTTTAAGAACATCAGAAGTTTTATCCTGAATTCTGTAAATGAGATCCCTGAGAAAAGCAATGTAATGATCATCGACAACAATGATGATTATGAGAATATTGGAGTGAAACATTTGTACAGGGGAAATTTCAAAAACTCGATTTTTCTGCTTCATATAGAAAGCACAAATACATATATTTTGAAATACTCAGGAAAAGAAGATCTCTTTTTAAACGGTCAGAATATTTTTCCAGGGCAGACTTATACTTTTGATCACGGCTCAACAATCAGGGACTCAGGTACAAATACAATATATTACAACGATATTTCCAGTGTTTTCATTGATGAGACATTTAAATTTAGAATATCACTTGATGCAGTCGATGTTTACCTGAAATTCAAGAACAGTGAATTTGGAATTCAGAAATTCAATTTTCACGAAGAATCAGGGAACCTGGTTGGCATTCTGGGAGGGAGCGGAGTTGGTAAGACGACACTTTTAAATGTTTTGAGCGGAATTACAAAGCCACAACTCGGGGCAGTGCTGATAAACGGATATAATCTTTATTCCGAAGAAGATAAGATACATTTGAAAGGGGTTATTGGTTTTGTTCCTCAGGATGATCTGCTGATCGAAGAACTTACAGTTTATCAGAATCTTTATTACAGCGCAAAAATGTGTCTCGATAACCTTACTGAAGATAAGCTGGTGGAAGTAGTGAATAGAACTTTGTCAGAACTGGATCTTGATGAAATCAGGGATCTTAAAGTTGGCAACATTCTTAATAAAGTAATTAGCGGCGGCCAGAGAAAACGATTGAACATTGCTCTTGAACTGATCCGGGAACCAACAGTACTCTTTGTTGATGAACCGACATCAGGACTTTCTTCTGTTGACTCTGAAATAGTAATGAATTTACTTAAAGAACAAACATACAGGGGGAAACTGATAATTATAAATATCCACCAGCCCAGTTCTGACCTCTATAAAATGTTCGATAAGATTATGATTATCGACAGGGGTGGATACCAGATATTTTATGGCAATCCTTCTGAAGCTATTGTCTATTTTAAAACAATGGCAAGTTATGCTAATGCCCATGAAGACCAATGTATCACTTGCGGAAGTATAAACTCTGATCAGTTGCTTCAGATAATAGAAGCCAAAGTGGTAAATGAAAGCGGTAAACATACTTATATCCGGAAAGTCACACCTCAGGAATGGGCTGAAAAATTTAGTGCTATTGCAGAAAAGATAAAGCAAAAAGTGCTTCATGAGAAACGGATTCTTCCTGAAAATTATTACAGTATACCTGGTCTCATAAAACAATCAAAGATTTTCTTTATCCGCGATTTTTTATCCAAACTGGCGAACAGGCAATATGTTATAATGAGCCTTCTTATGGCACCTCTGCTGGCATTTGTGCTGTCATATTTTACTAAATATACAGTAGGAGGTGAGTACATTTTCAGCAACAACGAAAACCTGACGGCATTTCTTTTTACGAGCGTTGTTACAACTCTCTTTCTTGGATTGATCATCAGCGCTGAAGAGATAGTCAAAGACAGGAAGATATTGAAACGTGAGTCATTTCTCAATCTAAGCTGGTTCAGCTATATTAATTCAAAAATTGTTGTAATGTTTCTCATATCAGCAATTCAGACAATATCTTTTGTTCTGGTTGGCACCTTGATTCTCGGTATTAAGGGAATGACTTTTTCATACTGGGTTTTATTCTTTACAACCTCCTGTTTAGCAAATATGATCGGATTAAACATTTCTTCAGCTTTTAATTCAGTAATATCAATTTTTATCCTCATTCCCGTCATTATTATTCCCCAGTTATTGTTCAGCGGTGTTTTTGTGAAATTCGACAGGCTTCATCAAGGCAGATTTACTTCCAGTGAATTTGTCCCGGTTCTTGGAGAAATAATGCCAGCACGCTGGTCGTTTGAAGCGCTGGCTGTCGAACAATTCAAAAACAATAAATATGAAAAGAACTTTTTCAATTACGATCTGGAAATTAGTCAGAATGAATGGTACTCAATATTTCTTTATAATGCTCTTAAAGCTGATCTGAAAAAGTGTCAGATGTATAAGGATAGTTTGTCCTATAGGCAAATGGTAAAGGACGATTTTTATAAACTGAACTATTATATTGATCAGCTAAACGGATTAGCAGGTCTTGGTCCAATCAGAGGAAATTGGAAGGCATCGCTTAATATAGAAAACTTTAATCCTGAGGTATTTAAAAATGCAGAGAGATACATTGACAGTTTAGCCGGACGGTTGAGGCAGGTTCGTAAAAAGTACTTTGACCGGAAAGATTCGGTTAACATAGCAATAGAGGCAAAAATCGGGAAAGACGAGTTTATGAAACTGCAAAATGATTATTCTAATACAAATCTGGAGGATGTTGTTCTGGACAGATTGAGAGTTGATAAATCTTTAGAAACAGCCAGGCGAATAATTCAGAAATATGAGCCTGGCTATATGAAACCAACCTCAAATTATGGCCGTGCACATTTTTATGCGCCTTATAAACAGATAGGGGATATCAGAATTGACACATTCTGGTTCAATTTATTGGTTTTATGGTTCGGCAGTCTGTTGTTTTATCTAACCTTGTATTATAATCTTTTACAAAAACTGGTAACCCGTTTAGAGAATCTAAGATTAAAAGGATCTGGTAAATAATTGTTTCATTTAATCCATTCTTCAACAGCCTGAGGACTCAACCCAGACAGACCGAGCTTATTTTTCTTGTTAAAACCATTAAGGTCATTTGCCAGTTTTCCGGCTTTTTCAACTTCCTTAAGTTTTGCTACTGTTGTAAAACCGAGCTTTTTTAATGGATCTATCCATTCGGGAGGAATTCCTTTTTCTGTATATTTTTCTTCAGGGTCGGAAGTTAATTTCTTTTCAGGCTTCATCTGAGGAAAAAGCAAAACATCCTGTATCGATGGCTGATTGGTCAGAAGCATTGTAAGTCTGTCAATGCCCATTCCCATCCCTGATGTAGGAGGCATTCCATATTCAAGGGCACGTATAAAATCGAGATCGATGAACATTGCCTCATCATCCCCCTTTTCTGATAACCTTAGCTGGTCCTGGAACCGTTCCATCTGGTCGATCGGATCATTTAATTCGGAATAGGCATTAGCAATCTCCTTTCCATTAATCATGAGTTCAAACCGTTCTGTAACACCAGGTTTACTGCGATGCATTTTGGTAAGAGGAGATGTTTCAGTAGGATAGTCAATTATGAAAGTAGGCTGTATATAATTATGTTCACATTTTGCACCAAATAACTCATCAATAAGCTTTCCTTTTCCCATTGATACCGTATTTGGGACATCAAGTTTATCACAGACCTCTCTGAGTCCGGCTTCGTCCATTCCCGATATATCAATACCTGTATTCTCCTTAATAGAATCAGTCATGCTGATCCGTTTAAATGGAGGACTAAGATTGATGAGTTTATCCCCGTATAAAACTTCAGTCTTTCCATGGAGATCAAGAGCAGCTTTTTTTATTATCTCTTCAGTGAAAGTCATCATCCAGTTATAATCCTTAAAGGCAATATATATCTCCATCACCGTAAACTCAGGATTATGGGTCCTGTCCATACCTTCATTACGGAAATCTTTGGCAAACTCATACACACCTTCAAAACCGCCCACAATAAGCCGCTTAAGGTAAAGTTCATTTGCAACTCTCAGATAGAGAGGCATGTCGAGAGTATTATGATGAGTAATAAAAGGTCTGGCTGCCGCACCTCCGGGTATTGGTTGAAGAATAGGTGTTTCAACTTCAAGATAACCACGCGAGTCAAAAAGTTCGCGCATTGAATGAATTATCTGTGTCCTTTTTCTGAATACATCACGTACCTGAGGATTAACAATAAGATCAACATAACGCTGACGATAGCGCATTTCGGGATCAGTGACAGCATCAAACAATACTCCGTCTTTCTCCTTGACTATCGGAAGCGGGCGAATCGATTTGCTGAGGACTGTAAACTCTTCGACATGAACAGTAATTTCTCCCATCTGTGTCTTAAAAACATGACCTTTCACTCCGATAATATCACCGATATCGAGAAGACGTTTAAATACAGTATTATACATAGTTTTATCTTCGCCTGGACATATATCATCGCGACGAAAATATATCTGAATCCTTCCTGAAGAGTCCATTAATTCTGCAAAGGAAGCATTACCCATAATACGTCTGCTCATTATTCGTCCGGCAAGACAAACATCCTGGAAATTATTTTTCTCAGGGCTGTAATTATTGAGAATTTCCTGTGCAAAAACGCTGGTTTTATATTCAGCAGCAGGGTATGGATTTATGCCAAGTTTTCTGAGTTCATCAACAGATGCCCTTCGGATCTGCTCCTGTTCGCTTAGATTCATATTGCTCATACTGTTTTGAAAATTTGTGCAAAGATAAAAAAATCATGCATTTGTGTTAGAATGATTTTCATCCTTTTAGTGCTTTTATCTCTTTATCGAAATGATCTTGTATGATTTTGGTCACTGGTCCTGGAACTCCGTCACCAAGAGTGTTTCCTCCCAGTTCTGTTACCGGAGTTACTTCTGCTGAAGTATTACTGATAAAGGCTTCCTGTATAAATCTGATCCTGTTTTCCTGTATGGCTTCCTCCCTGATATTAATTCCCGCCTCCTGTGCAATCCTTAAAATATTCTTCCGTGTAATTCCAGAAAGTATATAGTTTGATTCAGGATGTGTAAAAAGTGTACCGTTAATCACGAAGAAAATATTTGAATGAGATCCTTCCGTTATAAGTCCGTTTCTGACGAAGATGCATTCTTTCATTCCATTTTCATAGGCTTCCTGAAAGCTTATTGTATTGGGAAGAAGAGCCACGGATTTAATATCACATCTGCTCCATCTTATATCTTCTTTTAGCATGACCCTGATACCGGTCTCCTTTAACTTATCGTTAGGTAAAAATCCCCAGGCATTCGCATAAACTGTAGGGGGAACTTCGGGTGACGGGAAATTATGAGAACGCCTTGCGGCTCCTCTGGTTACCTGGAGGTACACCATAGCTTGTTGGTTTTCAAGCTTATTGATTTTTATAAGTTCACCGGCAAAAGGTGGAAAAGAATCTGCATCGGACCAGTTAATTCTCAATTCTCTGAGGCTTCTTTTCAGCCTTGTCATGTGGCTGTTCATGTCATAAAAAAATCCTTCATACCATCTGACAACTTCATAGATCCCATCGGCAAAGAGAAAGCCCCTGTCATCGGGACTGATCTTAATTTCATCTTTTGGAAGGAGTTTTCCATTGAAGTATGCTGTTTCCATAATAACCATTTTAAATCTATGATATATTTTATTATTTTCTTTTCCCGCCTATATTTCAACCCCCTTGCCCATTTTTGATCCCCTAAATCCCCCCAAGGGGGGACTTGAAATCAATTTCTTTTCTTAGCCCCCCTTGGGGTGGTTGGGGCGTAAAAAATTGGTTATGGGGAATTTATTTTGGTTCAATTATTTGTGTTTTATAATTAATACCAGTTCTTGCTTCCTCAGGAGATGATGCATTGCCACATGCTGCCTGAACAAATAATGATGCACCCAATACTGTTGTTTCTTTCTGATCAATAATTTTCAGGGGAACTCCTGTATAGTCAGCTCTTAACTGGTTCCAGAGCCGGTTTTTTGATCCGCCACCAACACACAGTATACTTTCGGTTTTAAATCCACCCGCAGTTTCAAGAGCTTTCTTTCCTTCTGCAAGTCGGGATGACAGCGCCTCAAGAATTGCGCGGAATATCTCGTCACGGGTTGATTCCA
>Ga0302164_10000601_pt1 | contig 12007 bp, 8 predicted proteins | sample I_Fen_E3_1_FD_193500 | JGI IMG/M metagenome (GOLD analysis project Ga0302164, IMG submission 193500) | Peat permafrost microbial communities from Stordalen Mire near Abisko, Sweden - I_Fen_E3_1 | ecosystem: Environmental > Terrestrial > Soil > Wetlands > Permafrost | place: Sweden: Abisko...
GCTGAACAGCTCCTTTTCCCACAATGGAACTGAGCTTAAGGTACGTTAGTTGTGCATCGGGATTCATTGGATCGAAATGGTATTCGACCGAATCGGTTTTCCCAAGCAGGAGAACATTAATTGTGCCTCTTTTTAAAAGTACAACAGCTTCATCCCATTTCATACTATAAAACAGAAAGACAGAGTTTCCCAGCTTATCGTCCTTTATTGTATATTTCCAGCGCCATGAATCTGATGCAGCTGAGATATTCTTCTCGCAATTATCCCGCAAGAAACCGGCAACTACAGAATTATCTGAACCCATAAGTGATCTTTCAGTTAAGCTGATGATAGCAACTTTCCGGATTACGTCTGCCTTTTTAGTAAATGCAAGTCCTAGTCCGAGAGACATCAGAATTGGGAAGAGTATACCCCAGAAAAGGACTCCAGGTTCCCTTATTATTTCACGGAAAAGAGCAGATATCAATTGCCATAGCTGTTTAAATCTGACCCATCTATTCATTTATTTTCCTTCCAGTTAGTGAAACAAACAGGTCATCAAGTGTTTTACGGCGGCACTCCATATGTTTGAGAGTAATATTCCTCGATTTCATAAAAGTCATAAAAGCAGGAAGTTCAGTTTCAAAATTGGTCAGTGTGACATATCCCTTTTCACGTGTTTCTCCATTATGAATAATGAATGGCAGATCAGAAGAATTCATTTCTTCTTCTCCAATGGCATTTTCGGCAGTAAATTCAACGACCTTTTCATGAGTATCCTCCTCAAGAAGTTGTTGCAAAGTGCCTTCTTTTAAAATTACGCCATTATCCATTATCACTATGTAGTCGCAAAGATTTTCTGCTTCCTCCATATAATGAGTAGTAAGGATCATCGAGGTTTCAGCTCTTGTCTTCAGACTTTTTAAAATTTCCCATATTTCGCGTCTGGCATTTGGATCGAGACCTGTTGTTGGTTCATCAAGAAGAAGGATTGCAGGATTGTTTAGCAGGGCAATTCCTATTGCGAGCCGTTGCCTTTGTCCTCCTGAAAGATTCACAACATAGGATTTTCTCTTTTCTTCAAGTCCTACAATATCAATAATTTCATTGACGCGTTCTTTTCCCATGTTAAAGAATCCTGCAAAAAGGAGCAATGTTTCTGAGACCCTGAGTTTATCAATAAAATGGGTTTCCTGGAGAGAAAGTCCTATGATCATATGGAGTTCATCTTCATTTCCCTTCCACTTTTTCCCCATTATTGTAATTTCTCCCTTATCGGGTTTTTGAATACCTTCGATCATCTCCACGAGAGTTGTTTTACCTGCTCCGTTAGGGCCAAGGAGAGCAACAAATTGACCCTTAGGGATATTAAGATCAATACCCTTTACAGCCTGGACAGTTTTGAAGGATTTCCAGACATTTTTTACCTCAATTACTGGATCTGATTGCATTTAAAAATATCTGGCGAAATTTAATTTTTTTTTGGATAGTATTTATTGAAGAGCTTATAATTCCTAACAATTTTGTCTTGTCCAATGTTCAGATTTTTTGTAACTTTAAAAAAAAATGAACTCAAATAAAACTATAATCCTGTTTTTATGTCTGGTGATATTATTTGGTTGCAAACCAGTGAAATCAGATAAAAACCAGGTTAAACAGGTTGCAGAATCAAAAAAAGATATATCCGGAAGTATTACTATCAGCGGGGCTTATGCTCTTTATCCACTGGTTCGAAAATGGAGTGATGATTTTATGAAGATACATCCTGCTGTTCAGATCGTTGTGACACAGGGTGGAACCGGGCTGGGTGTTGATGATCTGCTTGCAAAGAAGAGCCAGTTGGCAATGATCTCACGACCGCTTACCGATGAAGAGCAGACAGAAGGTATCTGGATTTTGCCTGTAGCTAAAGAAGGTGTTGCACCAATAGTGAATCAAAAAAATCCCTTTCTTAAAAGGATACTGGAACGGGGAATCACTCCTGAAAAACTGATCAGATTGTTTACCGGTGACAAACCAATGACATGGGGTGAACTTCTGGATACAACAGTAAAGGAAAGAGCTATTGTTTACTCAAGGGCAGACGAGTCGGGGGCAGCTGCAGTGTGGGCTGGTTTTCTGTGGAAGGAGAGCACTGACCTGAAGGGGATCAAAGTTACCGGAGATGAGGAAATGATAAAAAACATTCAGGGAAATCCCCTTGCTATTGGTTACTGCAACTTCTCATACGCATTTGATACAGTTACCGGTGACCGTATTAAAGATATACAGGTTATGCCAATTGATCTTGATTTTGATAAAACCATTGACAGGAAAGAGGTGCCATTTTCTAATATTAAGAAGGCACACCGGGGTCTCTGGCTAGGCTATTATCCGAAAAATCTTACCAGGGAGCTTACTTTTGGTTCAATAGGAAAGCCTACCGAAGGGGCGATTCTGGAGTTTCTGAATTATGCTCTTACGACTGGTCAGGCTGCGGTAGCGAGTTCTGGTTTCTGTGAATTAAATGATGTTTATATTAAAAATGCACTCAGCTTCCTGAAATAACTCTACTTAGTACCGAATAGCCTGTCGCCGGCATCACCAAGCCCCGGGACAATATATCCCTGTTCATTAAGCTTCTCATCGAGCCCGGCAAGATAGATCTGAACATCGGGATGATCTTTCTTTATGCGTTCCACTCCCTGTGGAGCACCCACAACACAGACAAGTTTTATGGTTTTTGCCCCGTGATCTTTCAATACCTGTATTGCACCTGTTGAACTGCCTCCGGTTGCGAGCATTGGATCAAGTACCATAACTACAGCATCTGAGATGTTAAGTGGGAATTTTGAATAATAGGTAATTGGTTTAAGCGTATTGTGATCGCGATACATACCAATATGTCCTATTCTGGCTGAGGGGATAAGGTTGGAGATACCGTCGACCATTCCCAGACCTGCCCGTAGAACCGGGACAAGAACCACGTCCATAGCGAGTTCCTGCGTTTTACATTTTGCCAGAGGAGTTTCAATTGTAATATCTCTCACAGGCAGATCACGGGTAATCTCATAGGCCATCAGTCCGGCAATCTCTTTGAGAGTTTCGCGAAACTCTTTAGTGTCGGTTTCTTTGCGACGTAACTGGGCAAGTTTATGTGTCAGCAGGGGGTGTTTGAGTACGTTAAGCATCAGCCAGTATGAATTTAGTGTGGGAAAGTCTCAAAGATAATTTAAATTTATTCTCTCAGGTTAAAACCAGTTTTGATATTATCTGATGATCAGATATTCCCACCAGGTTGCTCATAGAGTTATTTATCTGTTCTTTAAAATGATTGTGTTTAAAAGCTATATTTTCCCGGTAGCAATCTAATTCCTTAAAATTGCCATTGTTGAATTTACCTGATTCAAATATAGTTACCAGTTCTTTCATCGTATCCAGTAAGTAATAGTTGGATTCAGAAATTGTGTTTTTCACATTCCCGGCTATTAATTGAACCTCAGTTGTTATGTTAAAATAGCGGGAGAACACTGACAAATAATTCCTTGCCCATTTAGATATATTAGAAAGCCCATCTGAATCACTAAGCCAGTCTATTAAACATTCTTTGATAAAACCATAATAATGGTTCATCGATTCATCGAGAAAATTGTAATCATAGAAACCGGGTTTTCCCATTAATCTTCCCTCTTTTCTGAGTTCTTTTTCTATCGGCGTTGCAGCATAAGGCATCATTTTAAGGAATGTGATGGGTGCAATGCCATCACCACATAATTCCTTTAAGAAATCGAGATTGTCATTTACAGACATGAATGTTGAAGATGGTTGAAAAAGCATAAATCCATAATCAAAACCTATTTCAAGCTTTTTAAGAATGTTAATTCCTTCTATGCATTTTGTTACTGTCATGTGTTTATTCAACCTTGATAAACCAATGTCAGTCCCGTCTTCGATCCCTAAAAAAACCAGATATAGGCCATGGTCTTTCATCATGGAAAACCTGTTATAATTTACCTCGTCGGGCCGACAGTTTATTTTCCACATAATTTTATCAGTCAGCTTCTTGTGCTTTAGCTCTTTACAAAAAATATCAATCCAATCAGAGCTCTGCCCGATACTTACCGGAAAATCATCATCCTGAAACAGGAATACCGAACATTCCATTTCCCGATAAAGGAATTCCATCTCCTGAATCACCTTTTCAGGTTGTCTGATTCGTTTATAGGGTCCTGAAGACATCTGTGAATATTCTCTCAGATAGCAGAATGAACAATTATTGACACACCCTCTGCCTGCCAGAATAGTTGCAAATTTTTTTCCAAGTGCATATTCCCTCAGAGGTGACCTTCTCGGGATAGGAAATTTATCCAGGTCTGGTTCAACAGGTCGGAGAGGGTTAACGGTTATTTTAGCATTATATTTATAAGCAATTCCAGAGATGTTCTTCCAATCTGTTCCTATATAAATGCAATTTACCAGGTCAGGAAATGTATATTCTCCGTCAAATCTGACAACCGAATCGAGCGATGGAATGATCTTAAAAAGATCTTCATACTCTAAACTCGCATATTGCCCTCCCGCAGTGAAGTGACATTTAATTCCCTCATTTCTGAGATAGTTTATTAGCTCTGCAAACTCGTAGATATGATACTGAAATATCACCGAAAATCCCACTATTAATGGGTTTACACTATTTAGTCTTTTCAGTATCTCTTCTTTTTCCTGCCGGAAATCGATTAGGCATGATTCATATCCGGCTTCAGACAAAACAGAAGCCAGGTAACCAACTCCGAGGTTTTCAAAGTCCCTGAAAGCAATCAAAGCAACGGGTATCGCATTCATATTTATACTATTAAAACAGACAGGCTCGGTTCCAAAATAAATAAAACATAGAATGCATACATAATCAGAAGTGAAACACAGATGAATAATTATTTCAAAACTTCTAACAACTAGAGCTGATGGTATTTCTTTAAAATGTTGTGAATCTCAAAATACATTTTAACTTTTGCCAGTGCACATGTTTTTTCATAAATTTCCATTTCCTTGTTAATTTCCGCACTAATAGCCGGATTAATAGTGTTATAAGAGGAGACAAAATAATGCGGAGATGGATCCATTTGCCATTCGGGCTGTGGTAATTTCGTGTCTTTTGTCATAATTTTAAATCTTTAGGTTTAACATACTTGTTCTGGCCTGTCTGTTTAATATTTTTAATTATTTGAATGTTTTTTGATCAATGTTATGACTTCCGGAATATTTAATAATGGCTTCCATACCGGGTCGAGCTGCAGTAATTTTATTGAAAACAATGATGGATTATCGAGCAGATATTCAATATTAATAATTGCATTATCATAATCACCAACCATAATATATACCTGAGCCTGGTATATTTTCATCTGGCTTTCATCCATTTTATTTCGGATTGAAAGATCAACTGCCAGTTTCGCTTCTTCAATGGCTTTATCTTTTATTCCCTTTCCGGCAAGAGCAAACGCGATCATGCTATGGGTCCATGCATCTTTTCCAACCTTATTGGCTGCATTAAAAGTTACCAGAACCGAATCATAATAAGTTCCGGCGGTTTTCGGGTTATTTAACAAGTGATAAATCTTTGCATAACTCAGATATTTTTCAGTTTTGATTTTTAAATCTCGGGTAGCAGTTTGATCTGTTTCGAACAAAGCATCTTTTAGTTTTCCGTCATATAAGCAGAGCTCTGTACTGATATCATGCAATCTTTCTCCGGTATTTTTAGATGCAGATTCCAATACAACTCTGGCTTCTGAGGTGTTACCATTCTTTAAGATTAAAGCATCAATCATGTTAACATAAGGAGATCTCCATTTTGGCATTACTTCAATTGCTTTCTGATGATAGATCAAAGCTGAATCAAATTTATGCAGATACGTATATGACAAACCTATATTTGTCAGAAAAAGTGCAACCTGAGGATTCTGTCTTATTACCATGGATATCAGGCTTTGGGATTTTCCCCAGTCTCCCATCCTCCTGTAAACCATAGCCATATAAAAGAGAGGCTGATAATTTTCAGGATCTTTAGCAGAAGCCCGGCTAAAATGTACCAGAGCTTTCTGATAATCTATTTCGCAGTACAGGTAATAGAAGCCAAGTGCAATCTGAGCATCAATAAGCTCTTTGTCAATTTCAAGTGCTTTGTTTATGTCTTTGCGGCATATTTTGATACAGGTGGAGTCAAACTGTCCGGTATAATAACCCCACGATCTTGCAATTGCCCGGCGGGCATATGCAGCAGCAAAAAGAGAATCATATTTTATTGCGTTATCATAATCATTTATAGCTTTTCTGAATCCAGCTGAATCCATTATTATATTTCCAGTACTCGAGAGATTCCATGCATCATTTGAAATAACATTTGCAGAAATATATTTCAGATAAGCAATACTGTTTTTGGTAGGGTCATTAATTATTTGTTTCAGCTCTTCAGGTAATATTTCCGCATTACATCCTTTTGCAATATTCTGAGTAATGTTGCTGACAATAGCTGAAATTTCATTATTTACCCAAATGAATTCATTCGACCAGAGTTGTTTATTATGTTTTGCATCAGTTAGTCCGACCCAGATTAAGATTTTGTCTCCTTCCCGTCTTATACTGCCTTCAACAAGATAGCTTACATTCAGTTCTTTTCTTATTGTATTTAATGATTTTTTAGTATCACGGTATTGGTAAGTAGAAATGCTTGACCTTAAGGTTAGCCTTTTCACACTGTGAAGTTTCATCATCGCAAATTCAGTGAGGATATCTGCGTTGGAAATTAACTCTGCGTCATTAACTGAACATCTGAAAGGAAGAATTGCAACAGATTTTTTAGATTCAGTTATGTTTAAAAAATTATAAATCAGTATTGCAGCAGTTGCACAAAACAGAATCGATAAGAATAATATAATTCTGTTTTTTGTTTTTTTGCTGACTGTGAAAGAGGTTACATTCATCTCTTCTTCCACTTTTTCATTGATTCCTGCAACTGAATCCTTATGTCGGGTTATTTCTTTTTCCTTGATTAGTCCTGTATTTCTCAGACCATGGATAATTTCATCTGCCGCATTAGCTACCTTATTTATCTGGTCGCGATAGTAAGTCTTATTCAGATTATCCTGAGGATGATCTTCAGTGGCACGTAGCGGACGGTTAACCCCGGCAGATTTATAAACAAAATCAACTCCACGAAGTACACTGCCGAGTAAAGATTCACAGAGTTTAATATCCGTTATATTCAACTCGTGAATACGTATAGGAAGAACCCTGCTTGCCACATTGCCATTTGGCAAATTTATTTTCAATCCGAATTGATCGAGAGATGCTGATTCAACAAATGCTTTAAACTCATGCTCCCAGGCAAATGATTTTGGGTCGCAGTAAGTCCTGGAAATAACCGGAATAAAAACAAGACACTTAAGTTTCTCCTTAAGCGAGGCATCAACATCATGGGTTTCCAGGAGTCCATCATGCGGATTAATATCAAAATAAACGCTTACCTCCTCTTTAATTGTCGATTCGAGTTCGATCTTCAGAGCCTCAACAAATTCACTTACCCACCTGTCGCCCTTATTGTCTTTTTGGCGGTAGCTGATGAATATGTCGTATGTAAAACCCTGAATAAAGCTCGCCATGTTAATCATTCATTGTGATAAAGTTACGAAAGACTGAAACACAAACCAAATATAAATATCTCCATATTAGAATGATAGTCACCGCAATTCTAAAACAGAGACAGGTAAGCCGGGAACTTAAACTGCGGGATTGCTTAACATTATAAAATCCATTAGTCATATAACAATTTAAGTGACTCATCTCATAATTTCACTGATTCATAAAATAAACTTGACATTTAACAATAGCTTGCATAAATTTGTTTATGATTTCTCTGATTTAGTTGAATTATTCAGTTTCCTTTTTGTTTTTATTGAACTTGAATTCCTAAATAAACCTGAATTATGGGAAATATTATGCTATCTAAAAAAGGTTACATCCTGTTGTTATTAGGTTTAATGGTGTCCGGATTGAGACTATCCTTTGCACAGCAACCGTCTCAATGCCTTGCCGTAATCACGGAAATAAATGGCGAAGCTCTTTTAAAAAAGGTTGGCAAAAGCGAATTTTTGAAAGCCTCCTGGGGAAATCAGTTATTTCAGGGTGACGAAATTAAAACATCTGACAAATCTGAAGTGAAATTGCTGTTTTCAAACAGTAACCTGATCAGCCTTGGACCAAACAGTACTATTAAAATTTCCGGTAAAGAATCTTCGGTCACGCAAACGACCGGAAATGTGAAGAACATATCATCTGCTATGTTAGTTGATCTGTCAGCATTTACATTAAATAACGATGACAAAAATGATGTAGGTGCTTTAGCCGGGCTGCGATCTGTAACAATAGGCATGACAATCCAGCTTACAGCTCCAAACAATACTCTGATTAAAACTGATCGTCCTTCATTTTCATGGATCACAAAAAAATCCTTTGATAATTATGTGGTAAATCTGTACAACAGCAAAGGATTGGTCTGGAGCAAAAAAGTATCGGAAAATTCATTGAAGTATCCTGAAAATGAAAAGGGATTGGAATATGGTGAGTCATATTTCTGGAATGTCGAGGGAGAGTATCTTATTGACACGGATAAATCGGCTAACCACAAGTTTTCTGTTCTTTCACTGGAAAAATCCAGAGAAGTAGAAGAAAACGAAAATAAAATCAGAACTACTTTTAAAAATGATCCGGGAAGCAGCAGCTTACATTCTGTTCTGGGAGGGTATTATATAAATAAGGGATTGCTGCAGGATGCTATCCTTGAATTCCTGACTATCGCAAAAATAAATACTGATGCTGCCCTGCCTCATGAAATTCTGGGTTCGCTTTACTCAGAGGTCGGAGATAAAGACAAAGCAATAGATGAACTTCAAAAGGCATTAACACTGGCTAAAAGTAACGACAAATAAAATTCTGAATATCATAATTCAGCTTTGTTAGGCAGACTGTATAATCCTAAACCAACAGTCATGACAAAAAGAATTAAATCAATAGATTCTAATGGAATTATTTCCATTTTATTATTCCTTTTGTTTTTTCTCTCCTCAACTCTGATAATTGCGGCTACGCAATCACAGCAGCTGACTCAGGCGGATTTTTCAAACCAATTGCGACAGGCATATAATAAAGGTGATGACCAGCTGGTTGTTTCCCTGATTAAGGATCACAGACTGTTTGTCAAACAATTTGTTAATGACCTTATTACAGAAAGCATCAGTAATGAGTTGAAAGGAAAGGATACCGAATCAGGTCAGTCCAGACTAATTGCAGAGAAAACTGCAGCGACTTTTGAAAGCATTTTTGGAGAAAAAAGCCTTACGACAGGTGTTAACTATTTAAAATCCTGGTCGAGGGAGCAAAAAGGGAAGAAGCTGGTTGCGGATAGTCTTTATGTTCTTGGGACCAGCCTTCGGGGAAAATCACAGGACCGTGAAAAAGCCATTGAAGTTCATCAACAGGTGCTTGATCTGTATAAAGAAATAGGAGATGAAAGGGGAGAAAGCGAAGTTCTGGGGGGACTGGGACTTATTTACTCCAATAAAAAGGATTATAATGCAGCCCTGCCATATTACCAGGAAGCTCTGAAAGTAAGGGAAAAGGTTGATGACAAATTTCTGATGGGAAATAGTCTTAATAGTATCGGAGCAATTTGTAACAATTTACATGACTATCCCCAGGCAGTACTATATTATGATAAAGCTGAAAAATTACGGACAGAAATCGGAGATCTGCAGGGTTTGACAAGGACACAATCATTAAAAGCAAATACTTATCTGGCATCAGGTGAATTGATGAACAATCGTGGAAAGTACCCTGAAGCACTCGAAAACATTGAAAAGGCTATTCAATTATACAAAAAATTAAATGACAAATCAGGTACCGGTAACGCTTTAAGCCAGATGGGATTTGTTTATACAACTTTTGGAGAATATAATACAGCTCTTGAAAAGCTAAAGGAAGCGGAAACCATATTGAAGGAAGAAAATAACATCGTTGGATTGGCTGGTGTTTATAATCATTTCGGGATTGTCTTACAAAAGTCCGGCAGGTTAGAACGGGCGCTGGAGTACTTCAACAACTCACTAAAAATATATGAAGAGAATAAAGACCAGGAAAATGTAGTTGGGCTACTTAGTAATATAGGCACTCTTTTATTTGATTCAAGAGATTATATAAAAGCCGAAGAATATCTGAATAAAGCTCTGCAGATAAGTCGTGAAATAAAAGATAAGGAACTGGAAGCCAATTGTCTTTTAAATCTGGCAAATGATCAAACACTTTTAGGCAAGTATGATGAGGCAATGTCCTATTATAATTCAGGACTTACTATTGCTTTGTCATTAAACAGTCCTGATCTGATCTGGAAACTGGTTGGAGGAGAGGGTGAGTATTTTGAAAAAAGGGAAGAATATGATAAAGCTGTCCAGTTAAATGACTCTGCATTAAAGATCCTTGAAGGGATACGCAGTACATTACAGAATGAGGATCAGAAGGCAAGTTTCATGGCCAGGGAACGATTTGCCTATGAAGATGTGATCGACATGCTTTGTAGTTTTTATGAAAAGGACAAAACAAAAGGATATGACATTCTGGCTTTTCAATATGCTGAACACAGTAAATCACGTGTATTACTTGAACTCCTGACTGAATCGGTTGCCAATCTTAGTAATGGAAATGGCCGGAAGTCTGAAGCAATTAAGAATCCTCAGCCGGTTTCGCTTAAAGAGGCACAGGCTTTATGCCCTGACAAAAACACAGTCATTCTCGAATATTCAGTTGGCGACAGCAGCTCCTGTTTATGGGTAATTACACAATCGGCCCATCAGCTTTTCAGACTTCCTGCAAGAAAATTACTCCAGGAACAGATTGAGTCTTTCAGATTTGCATTGCTTAATCCCGATCAGACAAATAATGAATTTTTTACTAAAGGCGGATATTCTCTGTATCAGAAGTTGTTACAACCTTCTGAGCCTTACCTTACTAAAAAAAGCAAACTCGTAATTATTCCTGATGGAGTTTTAAATTATTTACCTTTTGAAGTTTTGTTAACAGACAACAAAAGCATTGGCTCTTCACCATCGTTTTCAGAACTTCCATACCTGATGAAAAAATATCCGGTAAGCTATGCGCAATCGGCAAGTGTTTTGAAGAGTCTTCTTGCAGAGAAATCAGGAGTGAGTCAGACAGATCCCGGAAACAGAAAACTGGTTGCTTTTGGTGATCCTGTTTATGAGACTGTAAACGATTCATCCCACTCTTCATCAAAAAACTTTCAAAGGCTTGAATACAGTGGCAAAGAGATTGAGAATATTGCCTCATTGTTTAAAAAAGGGAATACTGATCTCTACTTAAGGGGTGACGCAACAGAGGAAAATGTAAAACGTGAGGGTGAATTGAAGAAATTCAATTACGTTCATTTTGCAACGCATGGATTTATTGATGAATCAAAGCCCGATTTAAGCAGTCTCGTTCTTACTCAGGATAAGAACTCCGAAGAGGATGGATTTCTTCAGGCAACTGAAATATTTAACCTGAACCTTAATGCTGACCTTGTCGTTCTGTCGGCCTGTCAGACAGGTTTGGGTAAGCTGATACGAGGTGAGGGTATGGTCGGTCTTACAAGGGCTTTCATGTATGCCGGCACACCTTCTGTACTGGTTAGTTTATGGAGCGTAAAAGACGCTTCAACAGCCACTCTTATGACAGATTTTTATAAGAATCTGATAAAAGAGAAATTAAGCAAAACTGATGCCTTGCGTAAAGCTCAACTCTCTATGCTGGGAAATGAAAAATTTGCCCATCCTTTCTATTGGGCTCCGTTCGTACTTGTAGGAGACTGGAGATAAGATTTTTTCTCCTGACGTTATCTCCGGATTTTCTGTTTATTCAAGATCAAACTGTTAGCCTGACCGTAAAAGGTTTTCTCTTTAATCAGAATAATCGATGGTAACTAATTTAAATATAGCACCCTGCA
>Ga0302164_10000602_pt1 | contig 11994 bp, 6 predicted proteins | sample I_Fen_E3_1_FD_193500 | JGI IMG/M metagenome (GOLD analysis project Ga0302164, IMG submission 193500) | Peat permafrost microbial communities from Stordalen Mire near Abisko, Sweden - I_Fen_E3_1 | ecosystem: Environmental > Terrestrial > Soil > Wetlands > Permafrost | place: Sweden: Abisko...
TAAGTTGTATTTCCTGTGTCCAAATAATTTTTCACCACTTCAAGCGGAATATTTTTTTGGACGCTGATAATCTGCGCAACTTGTTCTTTAGTGAATGCTCCATTATCAAGCATATTATCAATTTCAATCCGAACCTCGTTTGTAATTGGGCTTTGCATTTCAGGAATGTAAATACTGCTTAATGAGTTTGCATAGTAAACGCTGTTGCTTGTTTTAACTACAACTTTTGTTTTCTGATTACATTCTTCATTAGCCCAACTTCCATTTGCCATTCCCAACCAGTACTTTTTTCCAAAACAATCTGTTTGATAATTGAAAATACCTTTCAGTGTTCTCACTGCTTTGCAAGTCTTGCACACAACACGAATACCCGTCAACTCCGTATTCTCTTTACTTATTTCATAACGCAAATCTTGCGACTGGCAACAAGTTCCTGACAAATCAATTTGAGGTCCTTGCGGTTTTACATTTGAAGTTTCCTCATCTGCATTGTCATCTTCAATATTCGTGTGGTCTTCGGGTAAAAATGTATTCCAATGTTTCCAAGGTATGTCGTGAATGTGTCCATCTTTACAAGTCATAACAAAACGGATTTGCTCCAACACTTCTTCTTTGCAATCTATGTTAGAACATTTGGGCGGATTGAAGTAAGCAATGTTTTTCCCTGATGCCGTCCACCTTTTTTTCATATCGTTATATTCCGCAAAGCGGTTACATCTTGCGCAGTAAAACCATTTTGAAAAATAGTTAGCACTCGGTCTTACTTGGTCTGTGAAAGAATTTTTATCAGTGGGAATTTGAACAATATGTCTGATATTCGGGAAACGATTTTTCAAACGGTTCAATAATCTATCATCTTTAATAATATAAGTTGAAAGTCGGTTTGCCAAATCTTTGTATTGCCAATTGTCAAAGGTCTCAATGATAATTGAGCAATCCTGAGTTTCAATCAAAGAGCCAACGCCTCCGTAGTTTGAAATGAGTTTACTTCTCGCGTGTTTTATTTTATCATTTGGCATTTGCTATTGTTGTTTAATAAATACTTCTGCGTTTGGTTCTACATTTCTCATTGATTGCATTGCAACTAAAACATCTTCTTCGTTTCTCTTGTCTTGCACAGACTTCATTAAAGATTCTCTTGGATGCTGATACCAAAAGAATTTCAAATCATTCACCGCATCGATTCTGTATTGCCAATTCTGAATAAAGTTTTCAATCTTCAAAATAATGTTTGTTAATTCCTGTGTTGCAAAAGGATGATTCCTGAATAGTGCTGGAAATTGATTCTGCAATTGTGTTTTGACATTCGTTTGTATGAAAGCACTTGCCATATTGTTTGCAGTGAAATTCATTTTGTGTCGGAAGTAAGCAACCATCAAAGTGAAAAGCATTTTATCCAAAGCACTATCGGCAAAAGGAGTTACACTCAACGGTTCAACTTGCTTGTAAAAAGTTTTATGGAACTGAACAAAATCTTCAAAGTAAGAAAGGTCTCTTGTATTGAAAGGGTCAAACATTGTTGCTACAAGTCCTTCGTTCTTTCTTGCTACACGACTGCTTGCTTGAATATACTCAGCTGTGTTCGGTGGCATTCCATTCATCACCATTATTCCTAATCGTCCAACATCTAAACCTACGCTAATCATATTTGTTGCTAAAACTAACTCAGCTACATTACTTTCTTTAAGGTTTCCATTGAATGCCCTGTCAAGTTTATCAAGATTCTTCTTTATTTTTTCATTCGGAATTCTGCTTGTTAATTCAATAACCCTATCGTAAAAAGAAAGTTTCCAATAGTTGTAAGGAAGGTCTCCGGAATTTTTTAAATATCTTACTTGTAGCTGTTGAATGATTGGTTTTAACTCAGAAGTAATTTTGTTTGAAAACCTTCCTATTTCTTTCAAGCTTTTAAAGTAAGAAAGCAAAGTCCAAAACTGATCTGCATCTTTTTTGTCTGCTGATTGTTCCCAAATTTCTAATCGTGCATAAAGCAATGCTGAAAGCAATTGCAAGTTTGTCATTACTGTTGTTTTGCCTGTTGGCAAAATGCCGATATATTTCCGTTTGCTTTCTTCTAATGTCTTTGAAAAAAATGTATCGTCTGAATTGGTTGCGTATTGCGGAAATATTCTCGCCTCCCTTCCGTAGAGTCCTTTAATCTGTTCTGTAACATTTTTTACTGTTGCAGTTGAAGCAATAATTTTTGGTCTTTGATTTTCGTTTGAGCAAAGCGAAAGAATTACATTTTCAAACAAGCCAACCAAACTTCCCAAAGGTCCATTCAGTAGATGCAATTCGTCTTGAATAATTAGTTCAGGTTTGCGATTCTCTCCGTAGTTGAATAAAGTTGTTGCTTCACCTTTCCAAGCAAGTGCAGCGAACTTGTCAACTGTTCCAAATAAAACTGTCGGTGGCTTGCGGTAAATATCATCATCAACTAAAACAATCGGCAACCCGCCTTTCGTTTCATTATAGTTGCACTTTGGATTTAAGCAATGCGATTGAAGATGATTAGTGATTCTATGCCCGACTGAATATATTGCATCGTTGTTGTTAATTCTTGAAATAATTTTTGAATTACACCACTGGCAATTTGTAAGCTGAAAAGGGTTGATTACTTTCTTGCCGTCAAAGTTTGTGTCATTAAGTTTCTTCAAAAGAAACTTGTATCTTTCTTTCGCTCTCTCAATGCTGTTAGGAATTGTTGCATTGCCAATCCAAAATCCAATTGAAATTTTTTCGCTACCTAAATCTTTTTGATGTTGTCTGATAAATTCACAAGCCAAAATCAATTTGGTTGCTCTCTCAAATTGTTGTGCTGATAGCAAACGCAATGTATAACGAATGATAATGTTTACCCCATTGTATTGAGTTGGGAAACTAAGTCGTCTCCAAAAAATTAGAAATGCTGAAACGGCTAAATATGCTTCTGTCTTTCCACCTCCTGTTGGAAAGTAAAGCAAATCAACAAGGTCTTTGTCTGTGCTGTTTGCTTCTACGAATGAAGGAATACATTGTAAGATGAAAGCTAACTGAAACGGTCTCCAACTTGGTTCACTTTTTCCATTTGGGAAATTTGCAGTTGCATAATCGTTGTAATTAAGTTGCATATTTCCGGTTCTTTCAAAAACTTCAAAGCCGTCTTTCTTATTGAAGTGCCATTCGCTTTGAAACATTTGAATGTAAATTGCTGAGTTCGCTAATTGAAATGCTTTATGGGCTTTTTCATTTTGTGAAAGCAATTCAATTCCTTTTTCAATTCTTCTGTGAATCTCTTTACATTTTAGAATATTCTTTTCTCCATACTCATTTCCGTTTGCGTTTCCGCTTTCATTATTTATCCAACTCAAATATGCATAAGCAATTTTTTGAAGATTGCTTATTACTTTTTTCTTCTCGTTGCCGAATGATGAAAGATTTTTAATGCTCAAAATTTCATTCGCGATTTTATCTGTCTCGGTGCTTTGGCTTTTTACATTGTATGAAGGAATAAAAGTTGTCTTTATCCAATTCGGTTTCTTCTCGTCTTGTTCGCAATTCTCCCAAGTGCAAGAAGCGTTGTGTCCGATACCATAAGCCAGTTTATCTTTAAATAAGTAGTCAAGCATTTTATCCTCTGCCGTCTTGTAAAGATGTGGTCGGTAATCTCGGAATGGCAAAAGAAATTCGCTATTGATTTTTATTTCAGTTTGGAAAAGTGCCAACTGATTTAGTTTCTCTTTTGAAAGTGCAAACTGGTCTTTCTTATGAGCAAACTTGTTTTCAATAACCGCTTTGATAAAATACTTGTCTGCATTGGTATTGTAAAGTTTCAAATGCAGAACTAAATTGTCTTTGTTGTCCTGGTGCCAGTTGTCAGAATTTACATTGGGAGCATTTGAAAGATTTATTTCAACGTGATTATTTTCTGCATCCAGCAAGTCGGAAATTTTTGCATCCACTGGAATTTCATTTTTGAATCGTTTGTATTTGTCTTTGAAAAAAAGTTTTGTAAGATGTTTGAATATTGCAGAGTTCCTGTGGTCTGCCGACATTGATTTGAAGGCTGATTGCAAAAGCAAATACTCGGCAGTTACTTCTCCCTTCACTTTGCGTTTAATTTCGTGTGGCTGTCTTAGCGTTTTTGTTTCCTCGTCAAAAGTTACGAATTGGTCAAAGCCAAATTGAGTAAGCAAATTCAAATCACCTGCTGTGTACGGCAAAATAATTTCTTCGGTTTTTGCTTTCTTGTAATTGCCAAATGAAACGATCAAATTAAGTTCACTACTTTTTTTACTTACACTAAATGAGAAACCAAAGTGTGAAGGGAAGAAAGCATTTGAATTAGATTTGGGAACTGTATCGGGTTCGTCTTCTTTGTCATCATCATTCTCGTTTTTATCCTTCTCAATTTCTTCGAGTGTTGGTTCAACGGTGTTTGCTGCTGTTATTTCTTCCTCTTCCTCTGTAAATATTTCTTTTCCGTTGTCTTCTTCGGTTGCCTTTTGTTTTGGAAAAAGTATTGCAGAGAAATATCGTTGTAGTGGTTTGCCTTCAATAATCTCATTGGAGAAATCAACATCACAAAAGAAAATATCAGAACCAGGTCCAATAAGTTCCTTTTCAATTCTGTCAATTATTTTATTTCGGTTTTCAAAATGGCTCATAATTCAAGATTTTCAATTTGGTTAATAGCTTCCTCGCTATCGTATGCTTCTTTTTCTGTTATTACAAGTAAAGGCATGAAATCTTCAATAAATTTTGACAAAGTAATGGCATTGAATTTACGCTTTTCTAAAATCTCACCAATCTGACCTTCCTTTAAGAAGAGTCGTAACTCCTGTTTCAGTCCCCTCCCTAATGAAATCATAGTGCTGTTATAAGTAGTTTTGGATTTAAGAAGTGGCTTTAATATTTCATCAATTTCCGTCTCAGCTTTCGTGGTAAAGCGAAGCTTAATGATGGCTCTTAAATCATTATTGAACATTGGGAATTTTCTATTTCCTCTGAAATAGCTGTCAACAGTGGCTGACAAAACCCTCAATCCGTGCTCTTTTAATTTTTGATATAGATTTTCATCATCATACTGCCTACGCAATTGAGTTATAATATCTTTCCAGAATTTGGAGTGCTCCTCGACTTTTCCAAATATCTCTGGTTCTGTTTCTACGGCAACGTTGTATAGGTTTTCGGCAAACTCAACTTTAGGGTATATTCTAATTTTGTCACCAACTTTCAGTTTATAAACTTTTATCAAATCTCCCTTTTCTGTAAAAACTGTTTCATTGCTATCTATATGCACTTCACGGTTGCCACTTAGATTAATGCGATAGATGATTTTCTCATCAATCTCATCCAGCAATGAGTCGCTTTCTTCCTTGTAGCCATTATATACATTATTACTAAAATCATCAATCCTATTGACTATATCATCTATAGTCTGGCTAATGTGAACAAGTATATCAGGTAACGGTTCATATTGAATTCCGCTAATTATAAAACGATCATTGCTTTTAACTTCATCTTCAATTTGTTGCTTCCTCTTTTGCAATTGCTTTTGATAAAGTTGATACTCCTGCTCGTAAAGAATAAGTGTATTGTTTACTGAAAGGTTATAGATAAAGTCAAAATCTTTATCACCATTGAAAGAGCAGAAAAGAAGCGTTTCATTTTTTAATTCTTTTTTCCTAAACTGAACAAATGATAAAAGTGCAATTCTATTATTGCGAATTTTAGGTTGTAAATAGTTGATGTCATTGGTATCAATAACAATAATTTTCTTTTGATTGTCAGATTGTGAAAGTTCTAATAGCCGTTTCAGTTTCAGTAAATTGGTTTTTAAATAAATGACTATTTTTACTAAGGCTTCTTTAGGGTTATTATCTTCGATAAAATCAATTGTATAACCACCGGCATTATCCAAAGCCTTCTCTAATTCGCGGTTTCTGTTTATTCTTTCCAAAAGATTGTCAAATGTTTCTGGCTGAATAGTGTTTAGGGCTATTCTCAATAGGTTGCCAAACGATTTTAATTCGATACTAAATTGGTTTTGTAGATAGTAAATCCGTTCATCAAATTCCTTGATAAGTATTTCAAATTCTAAATCCTCTATTACTTCGAGCGTTGTCATAACGAATTAATAATCTCAATCTCTTCTTTAAACCAACTCCAAACAGGGATTTGATTGCTCTTTAATGGACTCATGGAATTTGTTAGAACTATTATATTGAAACCAAATTTATTTCTATCCTGAAGCATTTGGTTAATCTGATCTAGTTCAGTATCGCAGACAACTATTGTATTAATTCTCTTTCCTTTTTTTAAAATGTCTTGATAGCACATTTCATACTTTGGCGTAACGTACATTATACAGTCAGGTAATGCAGGGATGGATTTTGTTTCATGGTGATCGCTTTCCTCCCTTGGGTTGGGTAAATAGGTAGATGGTATTTTTCCTTTGATGCTCAATTTATCCCAGAAGTTTTTCCTTGCAATGAATACGGCTTTTTTTTCAAAATTCGTTTGAGGAAAATCATTGATCTTTTTATTAAGATCTTTGAAGAAATCAAAATAGTTTTTGATTGTCGCCTCGCTCACTCCAGAGTTTATTTTTACATACCCTTTGCTCAGTTTGTCATAAGAAATATCAGGGATTATTGCGGAGGAAATATCTCTTTTGCTTTTTCGCATAATTTGACGCAGTGAGTAGTTATGGGAGCTCGATCTTATAATTTCATAATATTGATTGTCTTTAATCCTTTTAAGTTTTTCACCAACTTCATAAGTGGATGGGAGGTCGTAATAGTTCAGATAAATGTCATTTGCTAATTCAATAAATAGTTGTTCCCTGATTTCAAGGAAAGCCTGCTGATTGTTTTGAAAATCAATATGGAACGGCACGTTTTTTTTTCGATAATCTAAGATCAGCTTTAGTGTAGCGTTTTTATTGAGCTTATTCGGAAGCGCTTCTACACTCTTGTATTTCTCCCAAAGGGTTTGGTAATAAAGTTTATTTAATAGCACTAATTCAAAAATAAGGAATTATGAACAGGGAATTGACCACTTTATCTGCTTTGGATTTGAGAGTAAGCAGATATTCGTTTGCAGGGATTTAAAATATGATGGCTCGCACAATTGATAATGCCCGGCATCCTCTCGGCCATCGGCCACCAAAAGACTTGATCGTTTTGTACCGTGCTTTAATTTTGATTCTGTCGTATTTCTTAAACGCCCAAAACTTATATGCAAAAAAAAGTATATTACCCGACTGAAAGCGATGATTAGATTTTTTCTAACTCCTTTTTAGACAGGATTACCAATTCATTCATTTGCACGCTCGTTTAAAGTTGCACGCAAATCTAATAGACAGCCACCTCATTAAAATTATCGGTATCTGGGTAGCTCTATCCCCTAAAAGCAGGGAAAGTTAAAGAGTGATGATTCCATTAAAAATATTGTAATCTTGGTATTATGGCTACCCAAAACGAGTCTAAATTAAGGAGATTACTTGACCAACACCGCCCAGGAGTAGTGTATTTGGCAAAGTGGTTGGAGAACTTGGGCATATCCCGCGACCTTCAAAAAAGTTATCGCAAAAATGGTTGGCTTGAAACAGTAGGGCTCGGTGCATTCAAGCGCTCTGGCGATCAGGTCAACTGGCAAGGCGGATTGTACGCGATACAACAACAAGCAAAGTTAGGGATACATGCAGGGGCATTAACTGCACTTTCATTGCAGCGTTTGGCGCATTACTTCCGCGCAGATGAAACTGTTTTTCTTTTTTCGCCACAAAAAACGATACTACCCAGTTGGTTTGTAAGCAATTCGTGGACGCAAAAAGTTGAACACGTAAAAACCTCCTTCCTTCCTGAAGAACTTGGTCTGATCACTCACGAAGAAAAAAACTTCTCAATCAATATCTCCGCTCCCGAACGAGCCATAATGGAATGTTTATACCTCGCTCCACACAAACTCGATTTGGTAGAATGTTATCACCTGATGGAAGGACTTTCCAACCTCCGACCGAAAGTTGTGCAAGAGCTTTTGGAAAAATGTACTTCCGTTAAAGTGAAACGATTATTCCTTTTTATGGCTACTAAAGCGCAACACCAATGGCTTTCTTTCATAGACAGAGAGAAAATAGAAATGGGCAAAGGAGACAGGAGTGTAACCAAAGGAGGCCTGTACAATTCCGATTTTCAAATAAGTATCCCTAAAGAGCTGGCTGAATGATACAACCCAAATACGGGGCACAGGTTGATTTTTTACTGAACATCTTGCCTCACGTAGCTAAATGGGGTCAAATAAATTTCACCTACAGTTTCGTACTTGTCCGCGGGCGTTGCGCGTAGATCGATAGAACTATACCTAAATTTCGCCTTACATCTTTGACGAAGTTCTCGGTGGACTGCGATTATAGGATGAAACCCAATTGAACAAAGCAATTTCAATAAAAAATCATGTATCCACCAAAGGAAGTTCTTGAAATCGTCACCATTTCACCAATTCCGCAAAAACGTTTAGATTTATTTGGTAAAGTATAGACTTCATCAAAAGACACTTTGTATGAAAAAGGCAATCGGCATTGATTTAGGCACGACTAATTCGGTCGTGGCATTCAAAGATACCAACGTCAAAATTCTTCGTAACAAAGAGAATGACGAACTAACCCGCTCCTGTGTCGCTTTGAGCAAAGGAGAATTTCTTGTGGGAAAACATGCCTATGGAGTGATGGAAACAAATCCTATTAACACAATACTTTCAATAAAACGATTAATGGGCGGAGCAATTAAGGACAAGATGGTACAGGAAATGATAGATAGCCCATATTACAAATTTGGAATTACTTCACTCAAGGGAGGAACTGATGACGCAGTGGCTGTGATTTTGGGTGGAAAGGAATATACCCCGGAACAAATAAGTTCTGAGATTTTGAAGAAGTTAAAAAGCGATGCGGAAGAAAGGCTTGGAGATGAAGTTACTCACGCTGTGATTACCGTTCCTGCTTATTTTACAGAGAAGCAAAAAAATGCGACACGAATCGCAGCACAGTTGGCGGGGCTAAAAGTTCAACGATTACTCTCAGAACCTACGGCAGCAGCAATAGCTTACGGGGTAGACAATTTGAAGGCAGGGGATGCGACCACAGTTATGATTTACGATTTTGGTGGTGGGACTTTTGATCTTTCAATTTTGAATATTGTAGATGGGCAATATATGGAGGCTGGCACAACTGGTGACCGTTGGTTGGGCGGAGACGACTTAGATCAAAGCCTTGAAGAATTGGTGCTCAATAAAATCTCTGAACAACATAATATTTCCGATGTCAGAAAGCTAATCCAGAAACTTTCAGATAAGAATAGATGGAGGCTTGAAAGTAAAATGAGAGTGCAAACAGAGGCAGCTAAAATCCAATTAAGTTCTGCGAAATCTGCTCCTATAATGATCGATAACCTCCTTGAAGATGAAAGCGGTGACATCATTGACATTGACATCACTGTTACGAGAGAGGAATTTGAACGTTTAGTCGAGCCGTTTATCAAACGAACAATTGAACTTATAAATCATCTGTTAAAAAAGGTTGGGTATGAAATAAACATGATAGATAGTATTCTGTTGGTTGGTGGAACATCATGCATTCCCTTGATAAAACAAATGATCAGCAATGAATTTAAGTCAGTTAAGATTAAAGTTTCAGAAAAACCCATGCTTGCAGTAGCAGAAGGTGCGGCAATCTTAGCACATCGATTGGGTGAAGACTATGAGCCGGAACTCAAAGAATCAAACTCAATTAAAGAAATTTCTCACACAACAAATCACAACTACTTCATACAGCTAAAAGATGGTTACAAAAAAATAATTGATGAACAGAACCCAAAACCAATTTCAATTTCAACGACATTCAAAACTACTGTTGCAAATCAAAAGATAGTCAAGGTAAGTCTGTGGTCTGATATTGAAAAAGGTGGGTTGGTTGAAGAAACCAACGGTTTTTTTACAATCGAAGATTCACTTCCGTTGGGAAGTGAAATAGTGTTTGATATTAGTTTAGACTTGGATGAGGTCTTTGATGTAAAGGTGTACCCAAAGAACAACAAATCAAAAAATAAACAGATTGTATTAGGAAGGGGAAACAAAGATTCAAAAGCACTAAAGTTTATTTCAGACTGCTTTGATAAAGTTCTCGGAAACGAGTACTCTGAAAAGCAGCGAGAATATTTTTTAAAAATAGCGCAAAAGGAAATTGAAAAAATAAATACGCTCGGTCTGAACAATGGGAACTCTGAAAAATGGGAAGAAATTGGAACAAATACGTTTGCCGCATTTGAACAAGCTGAACGGATAACCAGTGAATTTGATGAAGATGCATTTGCGATTACATGTGCATCTATTCTCACAAACGAGTATGCTGAATTGTTGGATTCAGAAGATAGATCAGCGATGAAGCAATTGCTCGCAGAAATAAAACACGAGAATGATGTCATGGCGAAGTTACAAGCTGCGCAAAAATTAAGACAGATCACGGATGAATATCCACTGCTTATTAATTTGTTCACCATTAAGATTGCTTCCACAACGGCTGCTAAGACAAATCCGTCTGACGCTCACAAATTATTGCTGTTGCACGATCAAATTGTTGGGTGTTTTAGAGACCGTAAAAAGGATGAAGGCATGGCTTTGTTTAATGAGGCAATTGAGTTACGAGACAAATATCAAATTGAAGGAATTGATTTGAATAGTATCCACCTAACAGCGTAACAATGAGTAATTGTCCGATATGCAGTAAAGCAGGTCTGCCCAATTACAAAGAAGTCCACGTAATATGTCCTCAGTGCAATACTGACCTAAAGCCTTTTTTGCTTATCAATTCAATTTCTAAAACGAAAGTCAAAAGTAATGGAGTCTATTTTGTAGCAGCTATTGCCGTAGTTATTATTGCGACACTTGGTACGATTTTCTATTCATCATCTAACAACGTACATAGTCAAAATGAATCGTTTGAACGGAATTTGAAAACCGCTCAAATTCTGCATGATTCTATCAAAGCATTACGTTTTGAAATAGACTCAATGCGTAGAATTGATAAAAGCCGAAGCGAAGTCATTTTGGCTTACAAAGTTAAAGTTGGGGACTATCCTTCCCGCATAGCCGAATACTTTTATAATGATTGGAGGATGTTCCGAAAAATCGAGAAGGATAACAATCTGAATCAACCTTATGTCTTAAAGGTTGGTCAAGTTATTTACATCAAGATCAGACCCAAGCAAAAGGATTGATGGAAGTAGTCATTATCATTATCATCCTGTCAATATTTGGATACCTCATCCATCAACAACTTCCATCTACAAAATTTCTAGTGGCTACCCAATTGATGACAAAGGATGATTTTTCCGGTGCTGAGTCAATTCTAAATGACATATATAAGAAACATCCTCAAGCACCAGCGAAATTGGCTGAATGTTATTTATCCAGAAGTATAAAATTGCAAGCGGGTTATATCAATAAAACTACACCTTTATCATCCGAAGCAACAGGTCTTCTAAATCAAGCAATATCCTTAAATACAACGCTTCCGAAAAATGCAGATAGATCAGCTTACGAATTAGTTCAAGCTAAATGCCTTTATGAATTAGCGAATTTTAATTTTAAATACCAGACTCAGGACGATGTCGAATTAATTATTAAACGGCACGAGGATAATTTAATGTTCATTGAGTCTTCATTGAAAGTCGGATCGGAATCGCAATTTGAAACCCTAAGTAGAAGCATATATTCTGATCTATCATTAATCCTTTTCGTAAAAGCGATGCGCAATGAGAAATTGGGAAATTTTAGGGAAGCTATTAACGTCTATGATAAATGTGGTAGCTATTCGATTAAGTATTCGAAGACTAATTCTTCATTAGATTATCTTATAAGAATTCAAATATGCCGTTTGAAATTAAATGAGTCGGTTGATTTATTTGAGCCAGATGAGAACGTTAACTCTAAATATAGATTAGATTTTTATTTTCG
>Ga0302164_10000605_pt1 | contig 11978 bp, 5 predicted proteins | sample I_Fen_E3_1_FD_193500 | JGI IMG/M metagenome (GOLD analysis project Ga0302164, IMG submission 193500) | Peat permafrost microbial communities from Stordalen Mire near Abisko, Sweden - I_Fen_E3_1 | ecosystem: Environmental > Terrestrial > Soil > Wetlands > Permafrost | place: Sweden: Abisko...
CTGATTGTTTCGAAGCACCCCCCTGAGGGATCACCACCGAACGCAGTGAGGTGGTAATCCCTCGTGAGAGGGATTTTTTGTTTTTGAAAAGCCCGGAGGAAGCTTGCTTCCGGAAGGGGTTTGAAAAAAACAAAAAAACCTGAAAGGTTTGATCTGATTGTTTCGAAGCACCCCCCTGAGGGATCACCACCGAACGCAGTGAGGTGGTAATCCCTCTTTCTCCGCCAAAGCTATCTGATAAAATCCCGCCAAAGCGGAATATTTGTTTTACCAAAGCACCTGATAAAGATTGCTTTCGAAAGGTGCTGAAGGGAAAACAAAAGACCCGAAGTGTGGTCTATAAGGTCTTGTGTATATGTGTTTGATATTAAATATTTTAAGAGTCGTTTCAAAGAAGTGAGTTTCTTTGGCTTTTTGTGAAGTAAATGCTGTAAATTCTACTCCATTGTCTGTCATTACAACTTCAGGAAGTATACCATGTACTGAGAACCATTTTAACGCTTTCGAAGTTGCCATAGATACTTCAGCTGCCGCATTCCTTTCAACTAATTCTACATGACATAACCTTGTACAATCGTCAATTAAACCCAAAAGATATAGTTGTTTTCTATTATCTGTCAATGTTTTAGCTAAAGAATAGGTATCTGCATGCAAAAGTTCTCCAGGATATTTCTTTTCATATCTTTTAATTGCTTTCTTTCTTTTTTCACTTAAAAGATAAAGTTTTAACGTTCGATATATCGTAGAAACTGATGGATGTACATCAAAATGCCCTTCAATCAGATGGTAAATCTCAAATTCATTTGCATTTAACCTACGATGTATCTTTACAATTATGCGTTCTTCTTCCTTGCTAAGTATCTTTAATTGACCCGGCTTTGGCCCACGTTTCTTGGGCAACAGAGCTTCCGGATCCTTCCCAGCTTTGGCCCATCTCTCATAATACTTTCGAATGTCTTTTCTGCTTACCTGGAATGCTTCACACAACTCATCGACAGTATTAAAGCTTGCATTGTTCTTTTGTTTTATCTTTTCATAATGATCAACAACCAATGACCATTTATTTGTCATTATCTGTTTTTCTGTCTTTGTCATGATAAAAGTTTATGAATTCAAATATATAAACTGTTACCTTTATTGTGAAGAATTATACTACCGGCAGGCAGGCGCACAGTTGTCATGGTTTTAGCAAGCAGTGCGCAAGCCAACTCAAAGGTGGCCCGGAGGGTGGGGGGGTCATATCTGTTGAGGGTAAACAGGTCGGACACTCACTTTCGTCTTTGCTCAGTTGAAAAGTGTTGCAGGAATGGAATTACCTATTGCCGAGTATCCGGCTGCATTCGGATGTACATAGTCGCTCGTTAGGGTGCTCTTGATGCGCAGCGGATTTGTTCCCGGATCTTTTACCACAGCTTCAAAATCTAATACGGCATCAAAGTTTCCTGCTGTTCTGATCCAGGTATTCACTGCCTGTCGCGTTGCTTCATTGGCAACTGTGTACTTGGTTGAATTGCCGATAGGAAGCAGCGTCGCACCATAGACGAGAATACCCGCACCGTGCGCCTCCGTAACCAGTGTTGCATAAGCACCGGTTATAGTTGCTGCTGATGCATTGTGGTAAGAGATGTCATTAATTCCTTCAAGCAGGATTACGTATTTTACATTTGGACGTGCAAGCACATCGTCAGCAAAGCGGTGAACGCCTGAGGGTCCTGCAAGGTCTGATGCTACCACACGATTTGAACCGATGCCCATATTGATAACTGCGAACGCTGCACCGGACGGGAGAGAAGGTATGCGGTTAGAAAGAACATCGGGCCAGTTTCCGTTTGCATTATTTGTAGCGCCCGCACCATCTGTAATGGAATTGCCGAAGGCAATAGCAACCTCCGCTGTTGAGGAAGCCATTACCTGCAATCCGGAAACCATCACCACCTCTGTGGTTGTGTTGTTCCATGTTGCAAGGGGTAGGGTAGTGGTAGCAGTATAGTTACCTGACTTAGAGATGTAGCTTGTGTGCAGTCCGGTAGGATGGAAAGTGGTGGGATGAAAACTGCCGGGCACGTAAACGCTGATGGCAACTGTAACATGCTGTGTAACGGTGAGCGAAACAGGATCGCTCCATACTTCTGCGCCTGCAGCAAGTGTAACTCCTGCAAGCCCGTTAAAGGTGAGCGCATGATCGCTGGTGGAAACGATGGTGTTGTTTGAAGAGCGTAGCGCTATGTGTGCGGCTCCTAATGTAAGAGTGTTTGTTGCAAACTTATTACAAAACTTCACGCGCACCTGTGTGCCACCGAGCTTTGTAAAAACATTGAGGCGGAAGGTTTGGTTGTTGAACGTGGGGGTAGATTGCACTGCACCGTTTACAGAGGTTGAAAGAAATGATGCCGCCCAACTGTCAACCCATGTGGCAGCCACATTCGCAATACTGCCATTCAGTTCCGTTGCAGCAAACGTACTTCCATATGTAGTTTCAATTTTTTTACAGGCACTGAATAAAGTTATAGACAGCGCAACTATCTGCAGGGTTTTAATTCCAGAAGAGATAAATTTTTTCATGGTATTTATTTTATGAATAATTAAAAGAAGTTCAGAAATAAATCATCCGCTCTGTCCGGCGCTATGACATTTCATAGTTTGTTTCTAATATATAACCATTCCTTTCCATACTGAAGATTCTGAACACCTAACGCGTAACATCAAAACTAAAATCAATTAACGATTGAAGGGCAGTGAAAGTTCGTTAAGATTGTGCAATTAAAATAAATCCTGTATTTTGCAAAAAGTTAATTTCTTTAGTTCCTGGTCAGTTATGCCTAATACGATGACATTCTAGTAGTTAGAGATCGTTCTTAATAAGACTAAGCATAACAGTTAAATTTTGATTCACCATTTAAACAGAGACAATTAAACTTTAAAGCATAATATAAAAAACCACAAAGGATTCTCAACAGGTGAAAATGGTTTTGAAAATATCCTGCCTATTAATATAATAATCGGTAAAAAAACTCTGGAAAAAGTTCTCTGATTGAGGTGATTGAATACCTAGTGAAACCATTTGAGAAATTTAAAAACAGGTTAAGGAATGGAGTTGGGCACAACTCCTGCCCTATCCCAAAGTCAATAGGGCTGCCGGCCGACGCTCAATTAGTTATGCTATTTTGATTTAATCCGATAAATTATTATAAAAACCTCAGCATTTGATTTATTTGCGGAGGTTTTCTTTTTTTAAGGTTCAAGCGAGTAAGTGTTAAGCAGGTGAACCAAAAGAGATACCTAGTTCCCTGAAGTTCATAAATAGTTGATTATTTATGTATTACAATCTAGGTTCGGGAGGGAGTCAGACAAACCAGAGGTCTTCCTCAAATGATCCGCGTTGATAATGGGCCGGAATTTATATCTTTTAAACTCGATCATTATTGCAGACAAAATAATATCACCCTGGTCTTTATCCAGCCAGGAAAACCAACACAGAATGCTTTTATAGAAAGATGCAATGGAAGTATTAGAAAAGAATTATTGAGTGCGAACGTTTTTCAGTCACTTTCTGAAGTTCGGATAAAAGTAAAAGAATGGATGACTGATTACAATGAAATGAGACCTCACAAAGCTCTTAATTATCAAACACCAAGAGAAACTTATAATAAATCAATTTTTAGTCAAGACTCTAATTTTGATTGGACCGGATTATAGGGAAGCCGACACAGCATTTAAAATCCACTATTGATTAATTTTCATAATAAGATTCAAAATTGATTGTTGTCCCCTTCAATTTTAAAAAATGATCTATTTTTTATATCAATAGTTTAGAATTTAACATACTATCCATCTTCGATAAAATATATTTGATATGTATCAACCTGATTCTTGAATAAATTGATTTCATACCACTGTATAACATTATTTATGCGGAACGATAACTAGCTCTATATCGCTATTAATCTACTTAATCAGACTTTACTTAAAATTTACATTTTTGAAAAAAACCTACTAATTGTTTTACTTAAAATCCAAAACTATGCTTAAACGAAGTGCATTTATTGTTTTGTTCCTATTGGCTAATCTTATCCTGATGGCCCAGCAGATAGTTACTGGGGTAGTCAAGGACACTGGCGGAGAGCCTATGTCTGGTGTAACAGTTCTTGTGAAGGGTACCACCTCAGGAACCCTTACTGGTATCGATGGTAAATATTCTCTTCCATTGCCTGCCGGAGCTACAACACTAATTTTTTCATTTATCGGTATGGAAACGCAGGAAGTCCCTATTGGGAAATCCACCCAGATCAGTGTAACTTTAATCCAGGTAGCAGTTGGACTGAATGAAGTAGTTGTCGTTGGATATGGTACCCAGAAAAGGGCGACTGTTACGGGTGCTATTTCAACAGTTACATCCGATAAAATTACTGCACTGCCAACGCCAAGTCTTGACCAGGCTTTGCAGGGACGTGCAGCTGGTGTGACGGTTATCAGCAATGGAGCTCCGGGTTTTGATGCTACAATCAGGGTTAGAGGTATCAGTACTGTTAATGATGCTAATCCTTTATTTGTTGTTGACGGTGTTGTTTCCACCAGTATCAATAACATTAGTCCTTCAGACATTGAATCCATCCAAGTATTAAAAGACGCTTCCACAGCTGCTATATATGGTTCACTGGGATCAAATGGTGTTATTATGGTTACTACCAAGAAAGGTAAAGCCGGTGCTGTAGTAGTTAATTTGGATAGCTATTACGGAGTTCAATATTCCGATGCAAGATATAATGTGATGAACAGTGCCCAATATAAAGAATATGCTACCAGTGGCGCATTTACGACACCTGCAGTTTATACTGATCCTCAGTATGCTAGCCGTATTACTGGTACTGAAACTAATTGGCAGGATAAGATATACCAAAAAGGTCCTATGCAAAATTATGATCTTTCTGTTTCCGGTGGTAATGAATTCGCCACTTTCAGATTGTCAGCCGGATATTTGAATCAACGAGGCGTTGTTATAAAAACTGGTCTTGAAAGATATAACTTCAGAGTCAACAGTGATTTTAAAAAGGGCAGGTTGAAAATGGGTGAGAACCTCAGCTTATCATACTCAGCACAGGATCCGTTGGCTGATAATGGCGGCCGTTCCCTGTTGGAGCATGCCATTAAAATGGCTCCTTACCTGCCGGTTTACAATGCAAGTAATCCAGGCGGATACCAGGGTCCGACCACTTCTGTAGACGGACAGGATGCTGAAAATCCCGTCAGAATCATGGAGCTGAACAGTTTAAAACTGAATACACAGTTCATTCTTGGTAATTTATATGGTGAATTGGATATCCTTAAAGGCCTGAAATTTAAAACTAATCTTGGCCTTCAGGATCAGAGAACAATTTCCAACCAATTATTCCCTTCATACAATGATGATAATCTGGGTGGCAATACGCACCGGCAAACTTATGCAAACATTTTTAAAAACCGTGCCACCTATACTGCATTCCTGTTCACCAACAACTTTACTTATGACTTGACACTTGCTGAAAAACATAATATTGAGTTATTGGCATTGACTGAATACAGCGCTGTTAACTCAACAGTTATGAATACCAATTCACGCAATAATCTTTCTAACGATGTTAACGAATTGAGTAACACCAATCCTTCATTGTCCTCAGGAACGGTTTATTATTACAGAATCAGTTACCTGGGAAGATTAAATTATAACTATGACCAAAAGTACTTATTTTCAGCTTCAATAAGAAAGGATGCTTCTTCAAGGTTTGGTCCAAACAAGAGATGGGGTACTTTCCCTTCGGTATCTCTGGGTTGGAATATTGCTAAAGAAGCTTTCTTAAGTGATGTTTCTTCTCTTAGCAACTTAAAACTAAGAGCAAGCTGGGGTAAAGCCGGTAATGACAAGATTTCAGATTATGCCTATTCTTCCTCCCTGACCTCAAACATGAACTATGATTTTAATAATGCACTTGTAGTTGGAACAACAGCCGCAGGAAGACCAAATCCCAATTTAAAATGGGAGGAAATGACCATGACAAACATTGGGTTGGATTTGGGTTTGCTTAAAAACAAATTTACCTTGTCCGCTGAATATTATAACAACAAGAGTAGTGATCTTCTGATGCAGGTACCTCTTCCACTGTCTACAGGTGACTGGAATGGTACAATCCCCCAGAATGCAGGTTCTATGCAAACAAAAGGTTTTGAATTGTCTTTAGGATTCAACGACTTTGAAGGAGATTTTCAATGGTCAGCCAATCTAAATCTTGGTACTTTCAAAAATGAAGTTAAATCCCTGGGTGCTGCTTCTTATATATCCGGATTTACTTTTGAAGGTGAAGACCTTAACAGATGTCAGGTTGGACAACCTGCTTTCTACTTCTACGGATGGAAATTCGATGGTATCTTCCAGACAGATGCAGACGCTAAAGCCTATATGGGTGGTACGGAAAAAGCGCTCAATTCTGCAACTGCAGGAGATTTTCGTATAGTAGATACAAATGGTGATGGCAAAATTACTCCAACCGACAGAACCAATATAGGAAACCCCTTCCCGAAGATGACGCTTGGTCTAGACCTCAATGCTTCCTACAAAGGCTTTGATCTGAACTTGTTTATAAGCGGAGTTTATGGTAATAAACTTTACAATACCAACCTGTTTGATCTGGTAAGTATGGACAGATTATTTAATGCCGATGTAAAGGTGTTAGACAGATGGACTCCAACCAATCCTTCAAACACAATTCCAAGAGCTGGTCTTGTTGCTTCCAATGCCCAGGCATCCAGTCGTTTTGTCGAAGATGGTGCCTATACCAAATTGAAAAACATTACGCTGGGGTACACATTGCCTAAAAATCTTCTGAAGAACACATTCACTAAACTCAGAATCTATGTTAGTGCACAAAACATGATTTGCATAACCAAATACTCCGGTTTAGATCCTGAAGTTGGCAGATACACTGCTAGCGGAACTTCATTGGGACAAATTGGTGCTCCTCAGACAACAGGCCAAAACTATGCAAATGGAATTGATGTTGGTAATTATCCTATACCAAAATCAATTATTGGTGGTATTCAAGTTACCTTCTAACCTTTAACAGAATTATATTATGAAAAGACTTAAAAAATATTTTAAACCGGCATTGGTCCTGAGTGCATTGCTTCTACTCTTTTCCTGTAAAGAGGATAAGTTAGCACTTACAAATCCTAACAATCTTTCACCTGAAACTTTTTTTAAAACTGCGGCTCAGGTTCAGTCAGCTGTAGATGCTATATACGGAAGTTTGCAAACAACCGGAATGTACAACCGTGGTATATGGTATGGTAATGACAACATGTCTCATGAGAATACATGTAACTCACAGCAGGAAGCTGATAAACGGCAATGGCTGAATTTCACATTCGATGCAACACATGATTTGATTGAACCTTACTGGAATTCTTGCTACAGAGGCGTTAATAAGGCCAATTTTGTGATCAACAATGCCAATTTAATTGACGCAATCCCCGAAGTTTTTCTGTCTCAGACCATGAAAGACAAGTATATTGGTGAAGCAAAATTCATGCGGGCTTTGTATTACTTCTACCTGGTTGACAAATTTGGTGATGTTCCACTGTATCTCGGCGTGGATCCTGCAGAGAATTTAGGTCTTCCCAGAACACCTAAAGCCCAGGTCTGGGCACAAATTGAAGCCGACTGTATAGATGCTGCAGCAAATTGTCTTGCCAAGGCTGATGAAGTCCCCGGAAGGGCTACTAAAGGTTCTGCCTGGGCACTTTTAGGCAAAGCACGTTTATACCAGCAAAACTATGCCGGAGCTCTCGAAGCTTTTAAGAATATTACCGGTTACAGCCTGGAACCTGTTTATTTTAATAACTTTATGGAAGAGACCGAAAATGGTCCGGAATCACTCTTCGAAGTCCAGTTTAGCAAGGCTGCTGGTTATTCCGACGCTTGGAATTCCGACAGAACTGACCAGGGTGTGAATGAAGCTTGTTTCAGAGCCCAGGAATATAGTTGCTTAGGATGGTTCAACGTATTCGTTTCAGAGGATCTTTGGAATGAATTCGAAACAGCGGCTGTCAATGGTGTAAAAACTGATCCAAGACGCGGATACTGCGCCTACCAGACGGGTGATAAATATGATAACAATACCTTGACCATGACGATTGACCCCGTGAACATTCCTGCGACTGCCACCACACCTGCTGATTCTTACGTAAGAAGAGGTTGGAGAAAATACCAGAACTACTATAGAGCTGAGGCTGAATCTGATAATGAATCAGGAATCAACATGAAGGTGATCCGGTATGCCGACGTCCTTTTAATGATGGCTGAATGCGAAGCAAAAAGATCGGGTGGTGATCTCACAGCTGCTGTAGCCTTAATGAACCAGGTTAGGCAGAGACCCGATGTGGATATGCCCGCTTACGGAACCGCTGCAATGAATGCTATATATCCGGTTACCACTGTGGACGAATTCATGGTAGCTTTGGAGCATGAGCGTAAAGTTGAATTATGCGGTGAACAGGTTCGTTTTTCTGACCTCGTCAGATGGGGCCGACTTGCAGCTTTTTTATCTTCAGATAAATTGCTGAATTCTATTCCGAAAGCAGATAAAGCAGCTTTGGTTTTCCAGGCACCTAAAAATTTACTCTGGCCTATTCCTCAGAAGGAAATTGATGTTAACCCAAAAATTGAACAGACAGATCAGAATCCAGGTTATTAATGGATAGAATTTCTTAGGATTTTATGAAGTGGTCCTGCTAAACAGGACCATTTCTTTTTTGAGTTATTTGAAGTACCTTTCTCCTTCATTCTTTACAATTTAGCCCTTATGAGTACCCTTTTAAAACCTGATTACCGTGAAAGGCTTTATTCTGTTGGTTTATTGATAATTATTTTTTGTATTATTTTCTCATGCAAACATGAGAAAATAAACCATGAAGGTCCTGTATTTCAGAAACTCTCTTCAGGAAAAACAAATGTTACCTTTCATAACACTCTGACAGAGACCGATACTTTAAACTATTTTCTGTATCCCTACATATATATGGGTGGAGGAGTTTCCGTCGGCGATTTTAATAATGATGGCTTAACTGATATATATTTAGTCGGGAATATGGTGCCAGACCGATTGTATCTTAACAGAGGTAATTTTACTTTTGAAGATGTAACTGAAATTTCGAACACCGGTGGTGGTAATCGTTGGAAGTTGGGATCAACTGTCTGCGATATAAATAATGATGGTTTGCCTGATATTTATGTATGTGTTTCGGGATTATCAGGGGATCGCGAAAATTTATTATTTGTAAACCAGGGACTCAATAAAGATGGCATACCTGTTTTTAAGGAGGAGGCTAAGAAATATGGTATTAACGATCCTGGAATGAGTACTCAGGCTACTTTTTTTGATTACGATAACGATGGAGATATGGATTTGTATGTGGCAAATTATCCAATTACGAACTTTAAAGCCACTCCTTATGTTTATAAACAAATGATGAGAAATGTAAAGTGGATTGATTCGGGTCATTTATATAGAAACAATGGTAATGGCACTTTTACTGATGTTACCAAAGAGAGCGGTTTATTAGCTTTTGGATTGACACTAAGTGCTACGGTTGGCGATTTTAATCAGGATGGATTTAAGGATTTATATCTTTCCAATGATTTTACATGTCCCGATTATTTTTACTTTAACAATGGAGACGGAAAATTTTCTGACAAAGCCGGTGAAGTTCTAGGACAAACTTCATTTTATGGTATGGGTGTCGATGTTGCCGATTATAATAACGACGGATTACTTGATGTTATGCAAATCGATATGGCACCTGAGGATAATAAAAGAGCTAAAATGAATATGTCGAGTATGCTGCCTGAGGATTTTGAAGATATGGTGAGAGAAGGCTTGCATCATCAATATAGATACAGCACCTTGAATTTAAACCGGGGTATTTTAAAAGATAATTTGCCGTTTTTTAGTAATGCCGCCTGGATAGCTGGTGTAACTTCCACCGACTGGAGCTGGTCTGCTTTATTTGCTGATTTTGATCTGGATGGTTGGAAAGATCTGTATATTACAAATGGCTCACGAAGGGATATGAATAATGCAGATTATTTCAATAAAATAGGGAAATCCGATTACTTCAGCAAAGGTTCGAATAAATCTAAATTGCTGGAGCAAGCTAAAAATATGCCCAGCCAACCTCTTGCCAATTATATTTTCAGGAATAATGGCGATTTAACATTTACCCGGTATAATAAACAGTGGAACATTACTGAACCCAGCTTTTCAAATGGAGTGGCTTATGCCGATCTGGATAATGATGGTGATCTGGATCTTATAGTGAATAACATAGATCAGGAAGCTTTTATTTATAAAAATAATGCCAGCGAAACGAAATCCGGAAATTATCTGAAAATTAAATTTGACGGAACCCCCAAAAATAAAATGGGAATTGGCTCTGTTGTTACTATCTGGCATAATGGAAAAAAACAAATGTCAGAACTCACCTTGACAAGAGGTTATCTGTCGTCGGTGGAACCCATACTCTATTTTGGTGTGGCAAAAGATCAGATTATTGATTCACTCAAAGTGCAATGGGGTGACGGTAAGGTCCAGGTGCTGACAAGTATTAATGCGAATCAATGCCTTACTTTGCATGCGGCAGATGCTAGACTTGTACAGAAAAAGAAGGAAATAAAAGATCATATTTTTAAGGAAATTACAGACGATGTACCGTATGGATTTACTCATATAGAAGACTTTTTTGATGATTATAAAGCCCAGGTATTATTACCATACAAATTGTCACAAGTGGGACCATTCATTGCATCGGGTGACGTAAATAATGATAAGCTAGATGATTTTTTTATTGGAAATGCTTCAGGTAGCTCAGGCAAACTGTTTATTCAAAACAGAGATGGCTCGTTCAGAATTCAGAAAGGACCATGGGAGCAGGATAGCATATATGAAGACGCGGGTTGTCTATTCTTCGATGCAGATAATGACGGGGACCTTGATTTATTTGTAGTTTCCGGAGGAAATGAATTCCCCGAAGGTTCGGGAAACTATAATAGCCGGCTTTATATAAATGATGGTAAAGGGAATTTTACAAAAAGCAAAAATGCTATTCCTCTCATTACAACCAGCGGATCGTGTGTTAAAGCCATTGATTTTGATAACGATGGCGATCTTGATTTATTTATCGGTGGAAGACAGATACCAGGAAAATATCCTTTTCCGGCCAGAAGCTACATTCTGGAAAACAGAACCGTAAATGGAGTTGTAAAATTTGCAGATGTTACCAAAGAAGTAGCACCTGATCTTTTAAATGCAGGTATGGTCACTTCTGCATTTTGCGGTGATATTGATAACGATCTTTGGACCGATCTGGTAATAGCGGGAGAATGGATGCCAGTTTGCATATATAAAAACATTCATGGGAAATTTAAAAAAACCACTATTGAAGGAACAAAAGGGTGGTGGTTTAGCCTTGAAGGCGCCGATTTTGATAAAGATGGAGATATCGATCTGGTTGCTGGTAATCTGGGATTAAACTGCAGGTACCAGGCAAGGAGGGATAAAACATTTGACGTTTATGCAAACGACTTTGATAAAGACGGGAAATGGGATATTGTATTAAGCTATTATCAGGGGAATAAACAATTCCCGCTGAGAGGCAGAGAATGTTTTGTACGGCAAAACCCGGGTATTGCTCTTAAGTTCCCTACATATGAAGCGTTTGGCGAAGCTACTGTTTCAGATATCTATACCCAAAAAGCATTGGATGAGTCATTGCATCTTCAGGCAGAAACATTTGCAAGTTGTTACTTTGAGAATGACGGAAAAGCCAATTTTAAGATGCATAATTTTCCAAACGAAGCCCAGTTGTCCTCAATCAACGGAATTATTATTGATGATTTTAATAAAGATGGAAACCTTGATGTTTTAGCGGCCGGGAATCTTTTTAACATGGAA
>Ga0302164_10000606_pt1 | contig 11954 bp, 7 predicted proteins | sample I_Fen_E3_1_FD_193500 | JGI IMG/M metagenome (GOLD analysis project Ga0302164, IMG submission 193500) | Peat permafrost microbial communities from Stordalen Mire near Abisko, Sweden - I_Fen_E3_1 | ecosystem: Environmental > Terrestrial > Soil > Wetlands > Permafrost | place: Sweden: Abisko...
CCTCAATCCCCACCCCCGCAATTAATACCATGAGGATCAACTTCCCAGTCCATCCCCTCTATCGCCAACGGATCAAACAACCTTGGCTTGAGGAAGTCAATTACCTTTTCTCCGGTTACTTTTTGAACTATGGCAGATAACATATACGTAGCCAGGGTATTATAAAGAAATTTCGTACCCGGCTGGTGGATGATTGGTACGGAAAGGAATGCCTTTACCCAGTTGCTGTCATTAACTACTATATTGAATGTTGGATCAGGTTCCATACCTGCCGACATGCTCAATAAATCCTTAACCTTAAGACCGGCCAGGAACGGACTTACACTATCGGGCAATGCATTCTGAAAAAAAGAAATGACTTTATCATTGACTGACAATCGTTTTTCGCTTACTGCAAAACCAACTGCAGTAGCTGTAAAGCTTTTACTGGTTGAATACAATGTATGTTTAAGTTCAGGTTTGTACGGATTCCACCATCCTTCGGCTATAACCTTTCCATGTCGCAGGAACATTATACTATGGAATTCATGCCGGCTCACTGCTGCTGCATTGAGAAAATCGATAATTCCCTGTGAAGAAACTCCTTCCAATTCCGGAACACTCCGGGGAAGTGAGGTTGCAATTTGTTCTTTTTTACATCCGCTTAGTAAAAAGATAAACAGCAAAGTTGCATAGCCGAATTTTCTGCAGGTCATTTTCATAAGAAATTGAGTTTAGAAGTTTAATCTGAATTGAATTAATATACAATAAATGTACAATAAGTATATAGCATTCTTTCATTTTTGCGGATGCAGGAATTCATCAATTGTAGAAATGAAAAGCGTAGGTTGATCTACGAATGTCATATGTCCGCTTTTTGGAAATATAACAAGCTTTGATCCTGGTATCATCCCGTTCATCTCCCGTGAAAGCGATGGATCGCATTCGTCATTATCGCCGGCAGTTATTAGTGTGGGAACCTTAATTGATGAAAGCCTGTCAGCATATTCAACGGATTTAAGGTTGCCATCAATAATAAATTCACCGTCTGATCCCCACATCTCCCGGTACAAGTCCCATGCCGTATTGCCATTAGCTATCGGATCGTAATTAGGATCAGGATGATTCTGGTACAGATAGGGGAAATAACCTTCGCCCCACGAAGCAGTCATATATTCTGAAGTATAACGATTCTTTTCAAAATCCTTTCCATGACCAAACAAACCTGCTTTCTCCATCTTTTCGATCCGGGTCCGTAGTTCCGGAGTCATTTTTTCCAGTATTCTTTTGAAAACCTCATTCATTTCCCTGGTGCTGTGAAAAGTACTGCATAAAATCAGGTGGGTAAGGTTCTCCTGGTATTTAAGAGCATATGCCTGGGCAAGAACTCCGCCATAGGAGTGTCCGAGAAGACTGATTTTGCCAAGTCCCAGCTCTCTTCGGACAGCCTCCACATCCTCAACCATATTCTCTACGCTATAATCTGATGTTTTCTCAATTTTCTGGGAACGTCCTGAACCACGTTCATCAATGAATATGAGCCGGTTATTCCGGGCTAATGGTAAGAGGTATGGCAGAAAATAGTCGTGTGATGCACCGGGACCTCCGTGAACGATCAGCAATGGTTCGCCTCTGCCAAAGGCCTCGTAATAAATCATAACCCCATTTGCTTTGACAAAACCTTCTTCAATTGTAAACAGGTTCAAAGAGGATATTTTGGGAGAGGTCCTCGTTTCAGAATTTTTGTTGCAGCCGGGGATTAATAATACAACTGCACTGAGAATGACAGAGATAGTCTTTTTCATACCTGAAATATTAGGTTTTTAAAATAAAGTCGACACTGATTTTAGTTTCAAAGCTATGTACCGATTAAGAAAAAGTAAAGTTAATTTTTAATATTTATCTGTGCTTTCAACCATAAAATTTGATCCAATCAAGGTAGGAGTTTTTCAGGCCATTTCGTCTTAAATCGTATGAAAAAAAGCAACCGGGATTAAGGTTGCTTCTTTTAAATCCCCCCACTCATATGGCTTTTCAGTATCGCCCCGTTTTAGTGGTTGCTGGTCTCCACAATCTTTAATTATAAAAAGATTTGAAATCAAGTCAATATTCCATAAAACATAAATATGTAAAGTTTGTTCAACATAGTAGTAAACAGCATCTTTGTGGACAGAAAGATACCGCTGTCAGCTTCACAAGGTGTAAATAATACCCACATCACAAACTCTCCTGTTCTTTTATATAACATTACGCCCCCGGAGTTGATCCGGGGGCGTGTAGATGTTTCAAATTAAAAGTGGGACGTACTGGAATCGAACCAGTGACCTCTTACATGTGAAGCAAGCGCTCTAAACCGACTGAGCTAACGTCCCATGGAAAGCAAAGATAAATAATCAATTAATTCGGTGCACTTGTCAAGAAGTTGTAAAGTACCCGGAAAGTTACTCAAAAAGTGAGAGCAACTATATTTCAACCATCTCGATTTGTTCTATATAAGTGTAACTTGTTGATATCCATACACTATTAGAACCTCTCTGTGATCCAGGGGCGCCTTGAACGCCCTGCAACAGAACCGATCTTCATTAATATTTCATTTACTACTTTTTTAAATAACTTTACTGATATATTAAACTCCGGATTAAAACCAGTAGTTTTAATATTTATATCAGAATTACCCTAGACCTGGATGTCCATAGATTTTGATCTTTACTGGCAAAAAATTCAGACGGATGATGAGTTTGCCCTTGAAAAAGTATACAAGGCAGCTTTCAGTTCTCTTGTATACTATGCATGCGAAATAACAGGTCAACATCAGTTGGCAGAAGAAGTGGTTCAGGATGTTCTTCTGAAGATGTGGCAAAACCGCTCAGAACTTTCTGTTAAGGGCTCATTCAAAGCTTATCTTTTTCAATCAGTTCATAATCATGCCCTGAATATTGTAAGGCAACAAAAAACCAGAAAAGAATCAGTAAATATGCCAGGTTCCGAAAAGACCTGGAAATTCATCTCTGATACTTATGACCTGAATGATGATTTAATTGACAGAATATTCTCAGCTGAGACCGAAGTAATAATTGAAAAGATAATTAAAGAATTACCTGGACAGTGCCGCAAAGTCTTTCTTATGAGTCGGTTTGAATATCTGAAAAATGAAGAAATAGCATCGCAACTGGGTTTATCGGAAAATACAGTTAAAACCCATATCTACAGAGCTCTTCAGAAAATAGCTTTAGTCCTGAAAAAAGAAAAGTAAAAATATTTTCCGGTTGCATTCATCAGAATCTAACATTTCAGTGTCTTAATTCATAGAAGAAGCATTATGGAAAAAGCCGAATTTACAAATAATGATATCAAATTATTAATTGCCAGCTATTTAACTGGTTCAATTACTGAAAGTGATATGGCGAGGTTAAAGGAATGGATCAACACGAGCAATGAAAACCGGAGTCATTTCAACGAGTTAAAAGACTCATGGATCTTATCAGGTGGCAAGAATAGAGATTCATTGACAAATACTGAAGAATCATGGAATAAATTCAGCCAAAAAATAGGTAATAGCAGGTTAAATTTAAGGTTAGGGTTTGGGTTCATAAACCGTGAAGAAGTCCATTTTGCAAAATATCTGAAATTGGCAGCCTCCTGGCTTCTTATTTTTGGGTTAGGTTCAGCTGTAACATGGTGGATATATGGCAGATCGAAAGAGAGAATAACCATTGCTGCAAATACAAACAAGACAATCGAAATTTCCACACCATTGGGCGCCAGAAGCATGATGAAGATGCCAGATAACACTCAAATATGGCTTAATGCCGGAACTACGATTACATACAATCAGGATTACGGTCAGCAAACCCGGACAATTAATCTTACCGGTGAAGCATATTTTAAAGTAGCAAAAGACAGTCTGCATCCTTTTATCGTAAATACTCAGGGTATTGTTGTTCGTGCGCTGGGTACACGTTTCAATGTAAAAGCCTACTTTGAAGAAAAAACAATATCCGCCACACTTGAAGAAGGCAAAATTGATGTAAGAATTTTAAGTATGTCTGACAAAAATGAAAGAGTATTGTTAAAACCAAAAGATAAACTCATATATCACAAAGAAACAAAAGTAACGGAAAAATATACCGAAAGCGCTGAAGATAAAGTCAAACCTGAAGCGAATCGGTCAATTAAACTTAAGGATGTAAACATTTTATCAAATGTCAGAACAGAACTGTATACTTCATGGAAAGACACAAGGTGGATCATAGACAGGGAACCATTAAGTACACTTGCACCTATGCTTGAACGCAGATTCAATCTTAAAATCATATTCGATGATGAACAGCTTAAGAAATATAAATTCACAAGTACCATTGAGAATGAAACGGTCGATCAGATACTGAACGCTTTAAGGATGACCGCTCCAATCGATTATCAGATCAATAGAGATACTATAAGGCTTATTATGGATCTTAACTCCAGAGAAGAATTTAAAAGGATCATGACTAAAAATAATTAACCCTTTAATTAACTTAATAAACGAAAACAATGAAACCACCCTGAATAAATAAAAGGGAGTAGTTTGCACCTACCCCCTTAAAAACGATTGATCAAGTCTTAAAATAAATTTAAAACCTAACATTACAAATGTATGAAAAAAAAACATTCATGGGGGTATTTTTTCGACCTTCCTCCTCTCCCACTAAAATTTTTACGTGTTATGAAACTATCAGTCTTATTAACATGTATTCTTTCAGTCAACATGATGGCTTCTGTGTATTCACAGAAAGCCAGGTTCGATCTTGATATTAAGGATCAATCTGTTCGTGATGTACTGAAAACAATTGAAAAGGAAAGTGAGTTCAGATTTTTCTATAACGATGAATTTACTGACCTTGACAAAAAACTCACCTTTTCCCTTACCGATAAATCCATAGATGATTTACTGGCTGTTGTTCTTGACAACACTGAAGTAAGCTACAAAGTTCTTGACAACAATTTTATTGTGATCACACCTAAATCATTACTTCAACAAGGCAAGATTACAGGAACTGTTACCGATGAAAAAGGGAATGCGATGCCTGGTGTAAACGTTCAGGTAGAAGGCTCAACTATTGGTGTCATTTCGGATATCAAGGGTAAATACTCAATTGATGTACCAAACGGTAATGCTGTAATTACCTTTTCCTTTATTGGTTATACTACCCAGAAAATCATTGTTGGTAATCAATCAACCATTGATATAAAACTTTCACCTGATATTACCAAACTCGACGAAGTTGTGGTTGTAGGTTACGGAACACAAAAAAAAGCGGATATAACAGGATCCGTATCGTTAGTTACCAGTAAGGATATGGAAAAAACTGCTGCTATAGATCCTATTCAAGCCCTGCAAGGTAAAGCTGCCGGTGTTAATATCGTATCCAATTCCGGACAACCCGGATCGGGCTACTCGATTCAAATAAGGGGTATACAATCTATAAATGCCGGAGTAAATCCAACCTATGTAATTGATGGTGTAATTTCCGACAACATATCCAATATTAATACAAATGATATTGAAAGCATTTCAGTATTAAAAGATGGTGCTTCATCTTCAATTTATGGTACCAGGGCTGCAAATGGGGTTGTATTAATCACAACCAAGAGGGGATCTGTAAACGAAGCGCCTGAAATTACTTTTAATACATACACAGGCGTTCAAACAGCTTCAAACAGAAAATTGACATTACTTTCTTCTGATGAATGGCTAAAACTTGATAATGAGTCTTATGTAAATGCCGGACAGACCAGACCATACACCGATGCCGATCTTGCCAAATATAAAGATGCTAACGGGAATTATAGAAATACCGATTGGTTAGGTGTAATCATGAAAAACGGGGTAATAAAATATTACGATTTATCGGTAAAAGGAGGAAGTGAAAAGTCTAACTATTTCACATCTGTTAATTATCTTGATCAGGAGGGGAGAATCATTTCACAAAAAGCTAATAAGCTAAATATCCGTTTTAACAGCGATCATAAAATAAACAATTTTATAGAGTTTGGCAATACCCTGAATCTTTATACCAATAGTAATTCCGGATTACCTGATTTTTATGGCGCTAATGCCAGTTATGCTCCAAACCCGTATTTGCAGGCAGTACGTAAAATTCCACTTTCAAAGGCATGGGAATCCGATGGAAGCTATGGCCTTTATGAGGACCAGAATATTGAATATAACTGGGCGCCTCCTCAAACGCTCACTGATTTATATAAAAGAGAGGCTAAATCCTATGGTATTATTGGCAATATATATGTGAAGTTTAATGTCACCAGGGATCTGACTTTTACTCCCAGAGCCAGCGTTACTTATAATAACGATCAATCCACATTCTTTACTCCTATAGATCCATTATATGAACAGCTTACTACCAACAGCATATTAAAAAGTACCAGTAACCTACTCCACTGGCAACTCGACTATATGCTTAATTACAAACATACATTCAACGAGGTTCATAATCTTTCAGCCTTACTCGTTTATTCACAGGAAGAACAAACATCGGAATATTTAAGCGGAGCACGCTCGGGGACCCCTTTAAATAGCATTCAATACCTGAGCGCCGGTGACCCGGGCACTCAAACAAATGAGAATGGATTTTCCGATTGGTCCTTCATTTCTTACGCAGGAAGGGTTAATTATGATTATAACGGGAAGTATCTCTTACAAGCAACAGTTCGTCGCGATGGTTCTTCCAGATTCGCCAAACGGAACCGCTGGGGTATATTTCCATCTTATTCTCTGGGCTGGAGAGTTTCAAAGGAAGATTTCTTTACAAACCTCACCAATGTGATTAATGACCTAAAGATCAGGGCAAGCCTGGGTACCCTTGGCAATGCAGATATTGGAACCTATCCTACTTACAGCACATTAGATGCCAGCACTTATATTTTAAATGGGGCTAAGGTAGGTGGTTATACACTCGGTACAGCCGTAAATGAGGATGTTCAATGGGAGACAACCAAAAAATATAACCTCGGTATTGATGCCTCTTTATTTAAATCAAAAATTTACTTTACTGCCGATTACTTTATTTCAAAAACCACCAACCTGCTTTTCATGAAACCTTTGCCCTATTCTTCTGGTAAGAATCCATGGGCAATGCCATATATAAATGCCGGCGAAATACAAAACAAAGGGGTGGAACTTGAGTTAGGAATTCGTGAGAAGAAAGGTGATTTTTCCTATGATGTAAGCGCTAATTTCTCTACTTCAAGAAATAAGGTTATTGATATGAATGGATTGGATCAAATGATAAATGACTATAACCCACCAATTCTGAATACAGTCACCAGCGTAGGAAATCCTATATTTTCATATTTTGGTTATAAAACAAATGGGATAATTAAGACGCAGGCCGATCTGGATGCATACAGGAAAGAACTTTATGCAACAGATCCAACAGACGGATCAATTACAGACGTCGGTCTGGGAGATGTTTGGCGGCAAGATGTTAACGGTTATGATGCTAATGGAAAATTAACCGGAAAACCCGATGGAAAAATTGATGCTGCCGATCGTACAATCATCGGGAAGAAATATCCTGACTTTACTTATGGATTCGTATCCAATATAACCTATAAAAGTTTCTCGCTCCAGATACAGCTTCAAGGAGTGAGTGGGTATGACCTGCCAATTAATGGCATAACATTATACTATTTCCAGGGAAATCCCGAGAATTCGAATTCAGTCATAATGAACAGATGGGATGCAACAGCAAACCCAACCGGGACTCTGCCCAGACTTACCCGTTCAGATCCTGCGAATAATTCAGCGTTCTCTGATATCTGGTTATCCAACGCTTCATATCTGAGAATAAACAATTTGAATCTTAGCTATGATTTACCGGCAAGTATTTGTAAAAAAGTCCATAGTACCGGCTTGAGAATTTATTGCAGTGTTCAGAACCTGTATACTTTTACCAATTTCAAAGGAGTTGAACCCGATGTGACATTAGGGGATAGCTTTTGGGGAGGGATCGCTGCAGATAAAATGCCTCTTCCCAGGACATGGATTATGGGTTTGAAAGTATCTTTCTGATTAAGGTTTTATTTACTCGATTTTAATGTAAATTATATGAAAAACAAAATTATAAGTTTAGTATTTCTAACTACTATGTTGTTTTTATTAAACAATTGTAGTAAAGAAGATCTGTTGGATAAATCACCTCAGGATGCCCCAAACTCATCAAACTTTTTCGTCGATGCATCAACGGCACGCAAAGCTGATATTGGCATAATTACTAATTGGACTACATACTGGGTGTATCAAAATCAAATGGTAAATGTCCTGGATATTATGTCGGATGACAGCTATACCCGGTTAAATAGTGCCGATAGATATGCGGAGCTTCAATGGACTTTCGGGGCCAGTGGTCCGGTTACAGATGATATATTTGCCAACTGGTGGCTGCAAATTTATATGAGTATTAATTCTGCCAATTTCGCAATTGATTATATTCCAAATTCATCTGATCCTAAATTCACCCCTGAATTGCAGAAACCTTACATTGGGGTGGCAAAAATGATGAGGGCTTTTTCCTACATATACCTAACCACCTTGTGGGGTGATGTACCTTTGCATAAGAACTTTATCGTCAATGTAGCTGATTCTTATGTTGCTAAAAGTCCTAAAAGCGAAATACTGCAATTTGCCATTGAAGATCTCAAATATGCCACTGAGAATATTCCTGAGAAATGGTCTGGTAATGATTTGGGACTACCCGACAAAGCGGCAGCTGCCGGATTACTTGCAAGGGCTTATCTGTGTGCAAATGATTATCCAAATGCAGAAATTGCAGCAAAAAATGCTATTGATATTGCTGATGCATCGGGTTACGGGTTAATGGACAATTATGGTGATATGATTGCTGTTCAACCTAATAAAGAATTGATTTTCACTCTGAACTTTTTAGCAAATGATGCAACAGGAGCTAATAGCAACTCAATGACTGTTACAAGGATTTGCAGGGATGCCCCCTATTTTATACAAGATGAATTCATGGGCAGAGGATGGGGGTATGCATTACCTACAAGGGATTTATACGATGCATTTGAACCTGGCGATCCCAGAAGGAAAGCATCAATTTGGGCACCCGGTGATTTCTATACTATTCATCATGGTGCAACCCAGGTCTATACAAACAGTGTTACCAATGTCACTACTACTTACAATGAAGGCGACACAATAAAGTATCAGGCAGGTTGGTCGAAGTCTAACATGAATACAAGAAAAGTAGTTCACTCAATTCTTGGATTAAGCAGTGTAGACAGGGATGGCTATAATATTCCAATACTCAGGTATGCTGAATTGTATTTATATTATGCTGAAGCGTTGATCGAAAATAATAAAATTTCCGAAGGCTTGGATCAAATCAATAAGGTTCGCGCCAGGCCATCAGTAAACATGCCCCCCTTATCTGCATCAGATCAGACAGATGCCAGGGTTAAGCTCAGGCATGAACGTCGCGTTGAATTGAATATGGAAGGGATAAGGGTATTCGACCTGCTACGCTGGGGAATTCTTAAAGATGTATTCGGTGAAGGAACTGCTACATCTCCATCTCACAAAGTATTAATGATATGGGGAGATAATTCGACATATAAAGATACACAATGTCAATTCCCAAAAAATTATGTATTGCCAATTCCTCAAACCGAGATTGATATAAATAAGTTGATGGAGCAAAATACAGGTTATTAGTTGGTTCAGGGTAATAGTTAGTTAGGATAGAGGCTGCATCAAGCTTTATGTGCGCAGCCTCTTATTTTTTTTATTTTTGATTTGTAATAGTGGGTCAAAATAAAAACTGACCTCCTACCAAATATCCGGATAATTGTAATGAACAGCTAACTCAAAAAGGCTTGTTGATAGCACAAATAAATAAGAATAAAAAAACCAGTATCGTAAAATACTGGTTCTCTGCATAATCTGATGTTCTTTGTGATCCCGGGGCGACTCGAACGCCCAACCAACAGAACCGGAATCTGCCATTCTATCCATTGAACTACGGGACCATAACAATACCGCAAAAGTATAACCAAAAGGGCGGTTTTACAACTAATTAGAAAAATTACTTTCCCCGACCACCTAATACATCTCCTCATTAGTGAAATTTGCCAAAGATTTTATATTTTCGCAAACTAATATTCAGATTAAAGTTGAATTGGAGTCGGAAGTCAGAAGACGGAAGTCAGAAGTTTAAAAGAAACAAATACGATGAACAAATTTAAATTTGAAAAGCTTATTATCTGGCAAAAAGCGATGGAATATGGAGAAAGTATCCTTCAGTTATCATACAAATTTCCCAAAGAAGAAATATATAATCTTTCTTCTCAAATTCGCAGAGCTGTAGATTCGATTGCATTAAACATTTCAGAAGGATCAATTGGGCAATCAAATCCAGAATTTAAAAAATTCATCGGTTTCTCCATTCGCTCTCTGGCTGAAGTAGTTACTTGTTTGCACAAAGCCTTTAGAAGAAATTATATTTCAGAAGAAGAATTCAAAGAGCATTACGAATATGCATTCAATTTAATGAATATGATGGTAGCATTCAAAGATAAGATTAAATGAGTCGGAAGCTGGAAAAGGAAGTTTTTACACTTCGGACTACCGACTTCTGACTTCTGACTTTTTAGTAATAACTTATCAAGTAAAGAGCAAAATGGACTATAATTTCCACGGGATCGAAAAAAAGTGGCAGAAGTACTGGGAAGATAATAAAACTTTTAAAACTCCCGAAGATTTAACAAATCCTAAAAAGTGCTATGTCCTCGACATGTTCCCTTATCCGTCAGGTGCAGGTCTGCATGTGGGTCACCCAGAGGGATATACTGCAACAGATATCTTCAGCAGGTACAAGAGAATGAAAGGATTCAATGTCCTTCACCCGATGGGCTGGGACGCATTCGGCCTGCCTGCAGAACAATATGCGATTCAAACCGGAACACATCCTTCTATTACCACAAGAAATAACTGCGACACTTTCAGGAGACAGATAAAAGAACTTGGACTGAGTTACGACTGGGAGAAGGAGATAAATACCACTGACCCAAAATATTTTAAATGGACCCAGTGGATTTTCATACGTCTCTATAATACATGGTTTGATGATGAATTACAGAAAGGAAGGGCAATATCCGAATTAAAAATTCCGTCAGAATTAAACGAGAAAGAAAAAGTAAAATATATTAATTCAAAGAGATTAGCCTATTACGATAATGCCCAGGTATGGTGGTGCCCGCACTGCTGTACAGTTTGTGCCAACGAAGAGGTTCTGAATGATGGATTGCATGAGAAATGTGGTAACAGGGTTGAGAAAAGAAATCTGAAACAGTGGATGCTTCGTATTCCACAATATGCGGAAAGACTTCTGAAAGGTATTGATAATCTCGACTGGCCCGAAGGAATTAAAGATATGCAGCGCAACTGGATAGGACGTTCAACAGGCGCTGAAGTTGATTTTAAAATTGATGGACTGAACTTAAATCTTACTGTCTTTACTACACGTCCCGATACGCTTTTTGGTGCAACCTATATGGTAATTGCACCGGAGCATCCTTTGATTGATTCAATTACAACAAACGACTGTAAGAATTCTGTTAATGATTATATAAAAGCCACTTCGCTAAAGTCGGATCTTGACAGGACTGACCTTGCAAAGGAAAAAACAGGGGTCTTCACAGGCAGGTACGCTGTCAATCCTGTAAATAACAAACTTATACCAATCTGGGTAGCTGATTATGTTTTAACCGGTTACGGAACGGGGGCCATCATGGCTGTTCCTGCCCACGACACACGGGACTTTGAATTTGCTTTAAAATTCAACCTTCCGATTAAATGTATCCAGGATCCCGATGTGACTGATCCTGACCAGAAAAAGAAAATTCTTGAGGGAAAGGAATGCTGGACTGAAGACGGAAAATATCTTAATTCATCAGAT